>LNFM01010203.1_pt1 | contig 13342 bp, 10 predicted proteins | sample 596031 | NCBI WGS metagenome assembly LNFM01 (sample SAMN04254537, study PRJNA301005) | activated carbon metagenome | isolation source: dual media filters at the Ann Arbor, Michigan drinking water treatment plant | place: USA: Ann Arbor
TGTCGCTGCGTCGTGCGAACGCCGTCAAGGACGCTCTGGTGCGCGAAGGCGTGCCGGCGACCGCGATCGCGGTGGTGGGCCGTGGCGAGCAGGGTCTGCTGGTGCAGACCGGCCCGAACGTCCGCGAGCCGCAGAACCGCCGCGTCGAAATTGTCATCCAGTAAGCTGGACGACCCTGGACAAGGAAGAGGCGGCCCTCACGGGCCGCCTTTTTCTTTGCTCAGAGCTTGCTCAGCGCGGTGTCGACCACGGCGAAATGCTGTTCCCAGGTTGACCGCGACCAGCAGCCCAGTCGGCGAAGGTGCGCCCGACGCTGCGGGGAATACTGCAGCGCATAGTTGAGCATGGCCTGGCGCCAGGCTGCAGCATTGTCGGGTCGACATGATCCAGGACGCCGCCGCCGACCTCACGGAAGAGCGGAATGTCGCTGCACAGCACCGGGGCGCCGCACGTCAGCGCTTCGGCGAGCGGCAGGCCGTAACCCTCTGCGAGGGATGGAAGCAACAAGGCGCGTGCACCCTTCAGCATACCGGTGACGGTGGCGTCAGGCAGTCGGCTGCGCTCCTGGAGGCAGCCATCCAGGCAGGCGCCCTCTTCCAAACTCTCGATGACATCTCGCCCCAATCCAGCAGCGCTCGCCCACGTGAAAGCCCCTGACCGACCGGTCGTCGACGATCCGGAGTCGGCCGAGGGGATCGAGCACAGTGAGGTGCAAGCGATCCCGTTCACTTGTCATGAAGTGCTCGGCATAGGCGAGTTCGACCCGGGGTATCCCCTTGGGCGTTCGCGACCGCGAGGCGTAGAGCAGCCTCGAGATGTCGAGGATGAGCCGCGGAGGCGGCGAGGACTGGGGTGGGTCAGGGCTCAGGGGACGCTCCAAGTCCCAGAAATAATTGGATATTGCGTCCTTAGCCGTTGTGGCGTCGCTAAGCACCCGCGGGCGCACTCGGGCACGGCATGTGTCCGCTGACCGAAATCAGAGATTCGAGGGCCTTCCTGCGGACAGCGGGAACGCGGCATGATCTGAATCCATATAAAGAGACCAATAGAATCGAGGGTACGACCATGCAGCGGCTCAAGTTCGGCGCCTTCCTCGCGCCTCATCATCCGATCGGCGAGAATCCGATGTTGCAGTTCCGCCGGGACCTCGACCTCGTCGAACAGCTCGACGGGCTGGGCTATGACGAGTTCTGGTGCGGCGAGCATCACTCGAGCGGCTGGGAGATGATCGCCTCGCCCGAGATGTTCCTGGCGGCGGCGGGCGAGCGCAGCAAGCGCATCAAGCTGGGCACCGGCGTGATCTCGCTGCCCTACCATCATCCCTACAACGTGGCCCAGCGCATGGTGCAGCTCGACCACATGACCGGCGGCCGCGCCATCTTCGGCTCCGGGCCCGGCGCGCTGGCGTCCGACGCCCATACGCTCGGCATCGACCCGATGCTCCAGCGTGACCGTCAGGACCACGCGATCGGCATCATCCGCCGCCTGTTCAAGGGCGAGCGGGTCACCGACAAGACCGACTGGTACACGATGCAGGATGCGGCCCTGCAGCTGCTGCCCCTGCAGGAGGACATGCCGTTCGTCGTCGCGTCGCAGGTCAGCCCCTCCGGCATGACCCTGGCGGGCAAGCACGGCATCGGCATCATCTCGATCGGCTCGATGTCGAACGAGGGTCTGCTGGCGCTGCCGACGCAGTGGAAGTTCGCCGAGGACGCCGCGAAGAAGCACGGCCAGACGGTCGATCGGAGGAACTGGCGCGTGCTGCTCAGCTGGCATGTCGCGGAGACCCGCGAGAAGGCCCGCGAGGAAGCGCGGGTGGGCCTGCAGCGCTGGCACAACGAATACATCGTCGGCACCCTGCAGCGGCCCGGCGCGACGCCCTTCGCCGATCCGGACGAGGCCGTGGACAAGACGGCCTTCACGCCGGGCTCGGCCGCGACGATCGGCACGCCCGACGATCTGGTGAAAGTCATCAAGGACGTCTACGCCAAGAGCGGCGGCTTCGGCACGGTCGTGGGCTTCGTCCACGACTGGGCCAACCCAGAGAACACGCGCCGCAGCTGGGACATGGTCGCGCGCTATGTGATTCCGGAGATCAACGGCTACGTGACCAAGCTGCGCGAGTCGCAGAAATTCCTGATCGAGAATCGTGGCGTCTTCGAGCGGGCGCAGCAGGCGATCATGGCGAAGATCATGCAGACCGAGGGCGGCGCGGAAGCCCTCAAGGCCACCAAGGCGCCGCGGTTTGCCGCGGCATCGGCGGCGGTGCCGGACTTCGAAAAGGAAAACGCCAGCTGATTGGAGCAGGGGGCGGTGCCGCCAGGTGCCGTCTCAGTTCTGCTGCTGCCGCCAGACCACGATCGAACTCATCGTATAGTTGAATGTGGCGCCGACGATGACGCCGGCGATTCCGGCGACCCACCAGTCCCCGTTCGCGAGGAAGAGCCACGACGCCGCGCCGATATTGGCCAGCGCGCCTACGCCGCAGACGATATAGAATTTCAGAAGGCCGGCCAGGGCCGCGGCACCCCTCAGTTTCATGTCGCTATACGTGAGCTGGTTGTTCACCAGGAAGTTCGACGTCATCGCGGCAACGGTCGCCACCGACTGTGCCGCGCCGAATCCCAGTCCGGCCAGCAATCCCGCGCGCAGCGCGAGGAGGTGGATCACGATGCCGGTCGAGCCAACGATCATGAAAAACAGGAATCGGACCGAGACCGTGCCGCCGGTCATCCGATGCAGCAGGAGGCCGAAGAAGTCGAGGATGGCACGCGCGTCGAATTTGGACAGGCCTTCCTCGCGCGAGCGGAAGCGGTAGGCAATCTCGGCGACCCGAACCTGGCCCCGGCTGACAGCCAGGATGTCGACCAGGATTTTGAAGCCCGACGGGACGAGGCGTGGCGCCACGGTCTCGAAGACCTCGCGCTTCAAGGCGAAGAAGCCGCTCATCGGATCGCAGACCTGGCGGCCAATGAGGACGGCGGCGAGCCGAGCCGCAAGTCGGCTTGCAAGAGCCCGCCGGGCGGAGAACCCATCCTCACTGCTGCCGTTGCCGACGAAGCGACTCCCGATCGCGATCTCGGCCTCGTTGTTCCGCAGCTTCGCTAGCAGGGCGGGAAGAACCGTCTCATCGTGCTGCAGATCGGCATCCATGACAGCGACGTAGGGGGCCGCGGAACTGAGGGCGCCCTCGATGCAGGCACCTGCGAGACCGCGGCGGCTGATGCGGCGGATACAGCGGACCCGCACATCGTCCATGGCCATTTGCTTGGCGACCTTCCAGGTCCCGTCGGGACTGTCGTCGTCGACGAAGATGACCTCCCACGCGATGTCACCCATCGCCTCGTCGAGCAGGCCCACCAGGCGCGGCAGGTTCTGCGATTCGTTGAAGGTCGGAACGACGACCGACACTGTCGGGGAGAAAGATTGCATCCGACATTAGTATACGGCAGCAGATCGGCCTTGTCTGCCCGGACGGGTTCGCGGGCGTCAGCCGGAATGTCAACCATCGAGGTGAAGTTCATTGCGGATGGGCGGCGCGATCCATCTCCAGAACGTAACCAGCCCAGCCATCGCGAAATACTCTGATCCGGGATTTTTCAACCAGCAGCGGCCGATCGATGGTCAGCGCCAGCTCAGTGCGTGCAGCGTCCATGTCCTCAAGCGTAACCAAGTGGACGCCCCAAAGGAGAACTGGACAACCCACGCCGTCCACTCGACGTTGTAGATTGGCTCTGAGGTCATTTGACAATTTCAGAGCTTTCAAATCCTCGCTAAAGACCATCTGGGGGCTTGCATAACGTTTCAGGTAGCGGGCGTAGGCGTTGTCGTAGATTTCCTCCGCATAGCCCGGCTTGAACCAGCTACGAGAATCTGTGTTGAGCACCGGGACGATTTGGTCGCGGCACTCCGGCTGTTTGCGAATCCAGTCGGCACTGATGCGAAAGGGCTCACTCCATAGCATGGGCTCGGTACTGGGCCGAAGGCGGTCCGCAACGATGGCTGCCATGGCGAGAACTGTGACCGACAGGACAATGTTGGAGCCAAGCCGGACAGCGTGCACGGTGTCTGATTGAAGAGCATCGTAGAGCCGGGCGCACAGGCACCAAAGAAATGGCGAGCATACAAGCAGGTAGCGCGGGGAGAAGTTGGGGGCGATCAGGAGCGAGCTGCTGATCCCGCCCGTCAACACCAGTAGCGGGACAACCGCCGCCAGCGCAGTCACCGGGTCATATGGAAATTTTCCCAGTACCGGTCTCCGCCAACCTGCGCCTCGCACCAGGAGCACGACGACACAGAGCACAAGTGTTGCGCGTCCGATCTTTCCAAACGCCAGAATGCCTGCATACTTGATCGAGCCGACATACCATTCAAGGTTGTTCTGCAGCCAATTATTGCCGACTACGTTCCTTGAAAAATTGGCGACGAACAATGACACATAAGCCGCGGTGATTAGCAGCACGGCAAAGGCGGCCGCTCCCATCAGCACCCGATGGCGTGATCTCATCAGAAAGAGCACGAACAGCGTCGAGAGCGCAACGAATACCAGGTAGAAATGCGTGAAGCAGGCGACGAAGCAGAGGGCTAGCAAGGCAAAGACCCGCCTCGATTGGTGGCGCTCCTCGTCGCCCTCTTTGTCCCCGGCAAGCAGGGAGAGGCCTAAGACCAGGATGCCGGTACCAACCAGGAGCGCCAGGGCGTAGTTACGGGCGTTTTGGGATTGGACGAACCAGTAGAACGAGCCCGTTGCCATAGCTGAGGCAAACAGGCGGGCAGGCAGGCTGAAACTTCGCCGCGTCCCGAACATGAAGAGCAGGACGGCCGCGCAAGCCGCGAGAGCGGAAAAGCTGCGCAGGGCCGCGTCCGATGTCCCGACGACTTTCGAGTAGAGAGCGAGGATGACGGCGTAAAGCGGCGCGTTGAGGTCGGAAGCGATGCGGATGAACAGATTTCCCGGGCGACCGTTCGGTTCGACGATGCCGGCGGTTATGAGCTCGTCGAGCCACATACTCCTGTAGTCCAGTCCGACAAAGGCGCCGATCAGGCCAATAGTGCAGGCAAGGGAGAAGCAGGCAATGGCAACCTTGGAGTCTATCGTACGAGGCATTGTCCCTCACGGCGTGGACGTGTCGCCTAGGCTTCGTCCGACCGTGTCATATCATTGCGCATGATCTGTCTACAATGCCACTGCGCCGCAAATCCGCCTTGTCTGCGGGCCCTAGGCTCCTAAACTTTAGTCTGTTTTCAGAAGCCGGTGATACTGGATGATTCGATCAGGTGGAGAGGTGGAGAACGGCTCCGACCGTCTCGTCGCTTTGTTGCCGAAGCTCTGTATTGCGCTCATCGTCGTTCTGACGGTTGGCTACACCGTTGCCGGCGCGATCGTGCGGCCCAACATGTACTCCGACAGCGGCTGGGGGTTTGTCGGCTGGTACACCCAGGATCGGGCTTCGGCCTTCAATAATGCGCTCGGCCTGGACTACGCCAACATTTCGGCCGAGGTCGAAGGCTTCATGACAACCTGGACGCCGGGGCAGCATGTCCTACCTGGCCTGGTCGAAAAGCTTGGCATGAGCCTGGGCCTGGCGATTATCGTCGTTGTCGCCATCTTCACCGTGCTGGGCCTGTTTGGCTGGTTCACCCTCTACCGGGCATTTGGCTTTTCGCTGCAGACGACGTCGGTCGCTGTGGCGATCGTCGCCTGCACCAGGTTCTACAACCTGCCCTTCACGAACTATACCGGCGGTGAAGTCCTGCTGTTCGGTGTGGCGCCCTGGTTCGTTTTCATGGCCTGGAAGCTGCGCGAGCTCAGGTGGTTCGCGGTGCTGCCGCTTCTCGCTGGCACGGCGGTGATGGTGTTCGCAAAGCTGAGTGGCATCATCATTTGTGGCGCCGTCGTTGGGGGCGCGGCGATCTGCGGCCACGATGCTTGGCGCAGAAGGGACACGGTTCGTAGACTGGTCGTGGCTGCGGTCACGCTCGGCCTGATGGGCGCCATTTTCTACGTCTCATGGTATGCGCGGGGTGTTACAGCGGCCTCCATCCCCACGGAGATCCATCGCGACGGCCTGCTTTTCTACATATCCTTCTGCGTCGGCGGCCTGTGGAGTTCCGCCCTCTCGCTGCTCGACCTCTCCAACTACTTGTTCCTCCATCCCGGGCGGGAGATCCTTCAGTCGGTTGATGCGATTGCCTATGCCTACTTTCCACTCGCCCTGGCGACCTACACGATCACCTGGATGCGGCTGCGTCACGCCTACGGCGAGTACCTGCGCTTCACCTATTCGATCTCGGCGGCAATCCTCGGCTTCCTGCTGCTCATGTGGTTGACGGGTGCATCGATCAACCTCGAGGAACGTCACTTCCGAATTCCATCGCTTTTGCTGTTCGTCGGGGTCTTGCAAGCCTTCACCAGCAGTAGCTCGTGGCTGTTGCGCACGTCCTTTGTTGTCGTGGCGGGGCTGGCGTGCCTCTATGGGGTGACGTCCTTCGTGACACGGACGGTGGCAAATTCCCACTATCCAATGGGCGAGCGCGGCTTCCGGCAGATCAATGCATCGGCGGAGGCGATTGCTTTCATCCGGACGATCGATCTCGCCGGTCCAGATGCAAAGAAGACCCTGATTTTCCTGCCGTCGCCTGAGATTGCGCTGGAAGTCCGCAATGCTCGAAGCTCGTCCAACCACGCCGATTTCGAGCCGTTGGAGGCCCTGAAATCCCAAGTCTATCATGGCCGCGTCGATCGCCTCTACGTGTTAGTCCAGAAGCGGCTGCTGTCCAACGGTAAGGCCGACGCGATCCTCAGGTCATTCGTCGACTACCCGATCGACGGCTGGACGATGGTGCCGCTCGGTGATTTGGTCTGCTTTTATCAGGTCCGCCGATAGCGTGCCCCTCGGCGGAGGCCAGATGCGCAACCTGCTGAAAGCCCACATTTAGTGGCCCCCTCACTATAGCCAGAGGGCTCGCAGCGTGACGTAGTTGCGTTGGAGATTTTGTTCAGATTCATATGTTAAGTCTGTTGAAGATGAAGTCGGGCAGGGCGCGCACGACGAACATGATGAGCTGCCATTTACGCGGCAGGTAGGCGACTGCCGTGCCCCGGTCGATGGCATCGACCGTGCCTTGCGCCACGGACTCGACGGAGGCGAGCCGCCGGCCCCGCGCCTTCTGGTCGGCGGTCATGGGCGTGTCGGTCGGGCCGGGCTTGATCAGGACGACCTTGATGGCGGTACCTGCAAAGCGGTGCTGCATGCCTTGGGCGTAACGATCCATCAGCGCCTTGGAGGCACCGTAGACATAATTGATGCGCCGGCCGCGGTCGCCGGCAACCGAACCGATCATGCCGATGGTGCCGCCGCCGGCACGTTCCATTGCACCGGCAAAAGCCTCGGCGAACAGGATCGGCGAGACGCCATTGACCTCGACCGACTCACGTGTCTTCTCGATATCGTCCTGGCAGGGCTGCTGCGGCGAGAGCACGCCATGGGCGATGAGGGCGATGTCGACCGGCATTTGCGACGTCCAGCGCGCCACGGAGTCGGCGATCGCCGGCGTCGACAGGAAATCCATCGTTTCGACGGAGACCTCGGCCTGGCCGCTGCGGGCGCGCAGGTCGGCTGCAATGCGCTCGGCGAGCGCCACGTTCCGCGCCACGAGGATAAGCTCGACGGGTCCGCGTTGCATCCATAGCCGGCAGCAATGTTCGGCGATGGCCGAGGTCGCGCCGATCACGACGATGCGCTTCTTCTGGTTCAACTCACTGCCCCATCAAACGTCGGGACATGCCGGAGCTCATCCCAGGATCACGGAACTTCGCAAGCGCCGCCGCTCTTGGATAGCCCGCTTCAAAGAGCTCGCGGGGCATGCGGGCGTCCTTGGCAAGGTAGAGGCGCCCGGCGGCGGCTCGCACGACCGCATCGAGTTCGACGAACAGGCGCTCGGTGCGCGCGCCGCGGTTGGGGAAATCGAGCGACAGCGTGACGCCAGGGGTCGGGAAGCTCAGCAGGCCGGGGGAGGCGCGGTCGCCGAAGGTCTTGATGACCGCGAGGAACGAGCCCTGTCCCGAGCGGGCGATGATGTCGAGGATATCGCGCAGGGCGGCGGGCCCGGCGTCGCGCGGCACGACGAGCTGGTACTGGTAGAAGCCGCGCGGGCCGTAGAGCCGGTTCCAGTCCTGCAGGTCGTCGAGCGGGAACAGGAACGTGTCGAACGGGCGGCGTCGGGCGCCGCCGCGGCGGCTGTTCAGGTGATAATAGGCGCTGTTGAACACCGGAAGCGTCAGCCGGTTGAACAGCGGAAACGGCGGGGTGACGGGCACGGCGAGGCGGCGAGGGGAGGGCGGCTTGCCCGACTGGTCGACCGCGGGGTTGGCCCTCAGGAAGATCCCGCGCGCGCGGCTGCCGGCCGTGCAGTCGAGCCACGACACGGTGTGCTCCCACAGGGACTCCGAATCGTCGGCCAGTGTCAGGAACTCGTCGAGGCTGCGGTAGGGCAGGATCTCGGTGTCGAGCCAGGGCCCTGTCACGGGCTGGAGCTGCAGCTCGGCGGTGGCGATGAGGCCGGTGAGGCCGATGCCGCCCACGGTCGCGGCGAACAGGTCGGGCCGCACGCCGGGACCGCAATCGACAACCCCGCCATCGGTGCGGACCAGAGTCAGGTTGCGGACATGATGGCCGAAGGAGCCGACGCGGTGATGGTTCTTGCCATGCACGTCATTGGCAATCGCGCCGCCGACGCTCACATGTTGCGTGCCGGGGATCACCGGCAGGCCCCAGCCGCGCGGCACCATGAAGCGCTGGATGTCTCGAAGCTGCACGCCGGCCTCGCACACCAGCCGGCCCATCTCGGGATCGAAGGAATGGAAGCGATCCAGCCGCGCAGTGTCGAGCAGCGTACCGCCGGGATTGAGGCAGGCATCGCCGTAGCTGCGCCCCCTGCCGAGCGGGATGGCTGGCCCCTTGCCGTGCAGTTCGTCGGCCAGCGTGGCGATGTCTGACAGTGCGGTGACTTGATGAGGCTCCGCGCTCAGGCGTCCCCAGGAGGAAACAGGTCTCATCCGTCCTGTGCCCAAGATGCGAAATGTCGAGGCCAAATCGTACTTCGTCCGTCGATCGAAGGCCATGCCAAAACGGCCGGCCTGCAGGCGTGGCGGGCCGCCGAGGGATTGCCAGAAAACCGACGAGGACGCATACAGGATAGGGAAAACGTGCGTGGGGCAATGAATTCGGGGGAATCGAAAGGCACGGTGGCGGGACTGATCCAGCTGGCTCGCCCACGCCAGTGGGTGAAGAACGTCTTCGTCTTTGCGCCGCTGGTGTTTGCCCGCGAGTTCACCAATCCCGCCTCGATCAAGCTGTCGCTGCTGGCGTTCGTCCTGTTCTGCGTCGCTTCATCGGCCTGTTACATCGTGAACGACCTGCACGATGTCGAGCGCGACCGTCGGCATCCGACCAAGCGCCTGTCGCGACCGCTCGCGGCGGGGCGCGTCTCGCGTGGCGCGGCGCTTTCACTGCTGGGCGTGATCCTCGCCGGTCTGGTGCTGACGGCCGTCTTCCAGCCCTACGTCATGGCCGTGATCGCGGGCTATCTCGCGCTCAACATCGCCTACACTTTCGTCCTGAAGCACCAGCCGGTCCTCGATATCTTCAGCATCGCCATCGGCTTCGTCCTGCGCATCTGGGCCGGCGCCGTCGTGATCGACGTGCCGCTCTCCGGATGGATGCAGATCACGACGCTCTGCCTTGCCCTCTACCTCGCTGCGGTGAAACGGCGGCAGGAGCTGCTGGGCAGCGGGTCGGACGGGCGTGAAGTGCTGGAAAAGTACTCGCCGGCCCTTATCGAGCGCTATGCCGAGATGTCGGCGACCGGCGCGCTGGTCTTCTACAGCCTGTTCGTCATGTCGGCGAACCAGGCGCTGACGGCGACCATCCCCTTGGTGATCTTCGGCCTGTTCCGTTACTGGTACGTGGTCGAACGGCTGGGTGGCGGCGAATCGCCGACCGACGCGCTGCTTTCGGACCTGCCTTTGCTGGCGACGGCCGTGGCCTGGATCGCGGTCTGCGGCATCGTCCTCTATTCCTCCTAGTCGGAGCGGCCGTCAGGGCTCCCTGCGGGCGAACGTGTAGAAGCGGTGGCCGATGTAGCTGGTCACGGCCGGCACCATCACGCCGATGAAGTGGGCGATGTCGTCTGCGTGCCAGGTCAGTCCAAGCTCGGGGAACACGATGCGTGCGAGGCCGACGCTGATCGCCCAGACGAGGGCGAAAGCCACGAGATTGACCACCACGAACCGGCGCACCTCGGAGGCCACGGAACGTCCCGACGCGCCGAACACGAAGCGGCTCATCAGCAGGTAGGCGACGATCATGCCGACGAAGTAGGCCACGACCACGGCCGCCTCGAACGGCATGACGAAGTTGAGGACATACCGGCTGACCAGGTTGACGAGGGCGGCGGTGCCACCGCTCAGCAGGAACTTCAGGAATTGCAGGGTCATGGAGATCCGGCGGTCCGGCCCATCGGAATCTCGATCGATGCGCAATTTCGATCGACGCACGGCAAACGGCCGGAGGGAAGCACCGGGGACCTGTCAAAATGCAGTTTGAAAGGGGCGGGCTGGCTGGGGGACCAGGATTCGAACCTAGACTAACTGGGTCAGAGCCAGTTGTTCTACCGTTAAACTATCCCCCAACGGGCCGAGCAAGCGTGCCGGGCGCACGATTTAGCGATGACGACACGGATTGGCAAGCGGGGCCTCGCCGTGGGCGGAATCCTCGGTTACGATCCCGCCAAGGAAAGAGTTGAGAATGACCGGGGAATCCACGCCCAAGGGAGGCTGGCACAGCGGTCGATTTGCGCACACCTTCGCTGCCATCGATCTCGGCACAAATAATTGCCGGCTCCTGGTGGCACGGGCATCGGTCGAGGGTTTTGAGGTGATCGATGCCTATTCTCGCCCCGTCAGGCTGGGCGAGGGGGTGGCGCTGAGCGGTTCGCTGTGCGGCGAGGCCATTGAACGCACGCTGCATGCGCTTGGCGTCTGCGCGGCCAAGATCGAACGCAACCGCGTGACCCGCGCCCGTCACATCGCCACCGAAGCCTGCCGCCGCGCCTGCAATGCCGGGGATTTCCTCGACATGGTGAAGGCGCGCACCGGCCTCAGCTTCGACCTGATCCAGCCGGCCGAGGAGGCGAGGCTCGCCCTGGCGAGCTGCGAGAACCTGCTCGACCCCGAGATGCCTTTCGCCCTGCTGATCGACATCGGCGGCGGCTCGACCGAGGTGAGCTGGATCCGGGTCAGGCCGCGCCCCGGCCGTCCGGGCTGCGCGACCACCGAACTGATCGGCATGACGTCGGTGCCCTGGGGCGTCGTGACGCTCACCGAATCCTGCACGCCCGGACAGCCGCGCGAGCGGGCGCTGAGCCGGGCCTGCTACGACGACATGGTCGAGCGGATCCGGGCCGACCTGCGATCCTTCTGCGCCACCCACCGGATTGCGCCGGCGATCGCGCGCGGCGAGGTCCAGATGATCGGCGCCTCGGGCACCGTGACGACGATCAGCGCACACCATCAGGGCCTGAAGCGCTATAACCGGACCCTGGTCGACGGTTCGAGGATCGGCCGAGAGGAAATTTTGCGTATCTGTGACGAGCTTTCCACGCTGTCGGTCGATCAACTCACCCATCTGCCCTGCATCGGCGACGACCGCGCCGACCTCGCGCTGGCGGGCGGGGCGATCCTCGAGGCGGTCTGTCGCCAGTGGGCGGCGCCGGTCGTGCGCGTGGCCGATCGCGGTCTGCGCGAGGGCGTGCTGATGGAACTGATGCGCCAGGCCGACCGCGAGGCCGACCAGCTCTGCCGCCGGAGCCACTGAGCATGGCCAGCGACAAGAAGGGCAGCGTCCCGACGGGGCGGCGCGCCACGGTCCGCGTGAAGACGGCGCGCGGCCGCACGGTCTCCTCGCAGCGCTGGCTGCAGCGCCAGCTCAACGATCCCTATGTCGAGGAGGCCAAGAAGCGCGGCTATCGCTCGCGTGCGGCCTTCAAGCTGCTGCAGATCGACGACCAGTTCCATTTCCTGAAGCCGGGCGGACGCGTCATCGACCTTGGGGCGGCACCGGGCGGGTGGACGCAGGTTTCGGTCGAACGGGTGAGTTCGGGCAAGACCAAGGGCGTGGTGATCGGCATCGACCTGACGCCGGTCGAGCCCATCGCGGGGGCGACCGTGCTGGCCAAGGATTTCTACGACGAGGACGCGCCCGCGCTGCTCACGGAGCTGCTGGGCGGGCCGGCCGACGTCGTGCTGAGCGACATGGCGGCCGCGGCGACCGGTGAGACCCAGGTCGACCATATGCGGATCATGGGGCTGGCCGAGGCCGCGCATGACTTCGCCCGCGAGATCCTGAAGCCCGGCGGCGCCTTCGTCGCCAAGGTACTGCGCGGCGGGACCGAGCGGACGCTGCTCGACCGGCTGAAGAGGGACTTCGAGAAGGTGCGGCATTTCAAGCCCGAGGCCAGCCGGGCCGATTCGGCGGAAATGTACGTCGTCGGCACGGGCTTCCGCGGGTAGATTCCGCTGAGGCACTTTGCGCTGCTGAACTTCTCTTTCGATTGCGCCACCGCCTGCGCAATCCTGCGCCGGTCCGGGGTCGAAATCTGGAAACGCGATTGCCTGGGCACCGTTTAGACATACTTGTGCATAACGGCCCCGCGTCTGCGCGCTTGGCTTGTGCGCGGCGGTGTGTATAAAGGCTCGCCAACCCGGCGGCCCTCTCCGAGGGCCGCCGTTTTTATTTCTCCTCAATGGAGGTTGGTATGCAGATTCAGGAAGCGCTCACCTTCGATGACGTCCTCCTGAAGCCTGCTGCGTCGTCGGTTCTGCCCGGGCAGACCGACACCCGCACACGCCTCACGCGCACCATCGAACTCAACATCCCGCTGATGTCGGCGGCGATGGACACCGTCACCGAGTCGGGCATGGCGATCGCCATGGCGCAGGCCGGCGGCATCGGTGTCATCCACAAGAACCTCGAGCCGGAAGCACAGGCCAACGAGGTCCGCCGGGTCAAGAAGTTCGAAAGCGGCATGGTGGTGAACCCCGTCACCATCCATCCCGACCAGACGCTGGCCGACGCGCTGGCGCTGATGGAAGCCAACCAGATCTCGGGCATTCCGGTGGTCGAGCGCGGCAGCGGCAAGCTGGCCGGCATCCTCACCAACCGCGACGTGCGCTTCGCCACCGATGCCGGCACGCCGGTCAGCACGCTCATGACCAAGGAGCGCCTGGTCACCGTGACCGAGGGCGCCACCAAGGAAGAGGCCAAGCGGCTGCTGCACCAGT
>LNFM01010204.1_pt1 | contig 13342 bp, 12 predicted proteins | sample 596031 | NCBI WGS metagenome assembly LNFM01 (sample SAMN04254537, study PRJNA301005) | activated carbon metagenome | isolation source: dual media filters at the Ann Arbor, Michigan drinking water treatment plant | place: USA: Ann Arbor
TCGACAACGCGTGCAAGTACACCCCTGTCGGCGGGTCGGTCACCATCAATGCTCGATCGCGAGCAGGCCACGCCGAGGTCAGCGTATCCGACAGCGGCATAGGCATCGACATCGACGTTCTCCCGCACGTGTTCGAATTGTTCGCGCAGGGCGCACAACAGTGCCCCGCCGCCTCGCGCGGGCTCGGCGTGGGCTTGGCCGTGGTGCGCGAGTTGGTGCAGTCGCATGGCGGCACCGTCACGGCGGAAAGCGCAGGGCGAACCTGCGGCAGCAAGTTTACGGCGACCTTCCCCCGCCATGGCTCGGCCGCAGACATCCCGTCATGACGGCAGGCCGTTCGCGCACCGCCGCGCTCGGCGCTTCAATGAAGTGCCGCAACCGGAAGTGCAGCGACCGCCTCGGGCATCGTGGGACGTTCGACGATCCAGGCTCGGTGCCGAATTCGTTCGCGCACCTCCCCAGCGCCGTCCCGTCCTCAGGCGCGTCCTGCAAGTGGCAGGAGACGTTCGTATTCCTTCCTGACCGCGGCATAGCATTCGCAGCTCCGCGCCTGGAGCTGCGTCCGATCCAGCACGATGATGCGGCCCCGCCGATAGCTGATGAGCCCGGCACGTTGCAGGGTGAGCGCGGCTTGCGTCACACCTTCCCGACGCACGCCGAGCGTCTGCGCAACGAGTTCCTGCGTCACGACGATTTCGTTGCTGTGCAGGCGATCCAGGCTGAGCAAGAGCCAGCGACACAACTGCTGCGGGATCGTATGGTGGCGGTTGCACACCGCTGTCTGCGCCACTTGTGCGATCAGTGCCTGGGTGTACAGCAGCAGAGTGCGTCTGATCGGCTCGGACTTGGCAAACCCCTCGCGGAATGCGGCAGCGGAAATGCGAAAACCCTCGCCTGCGTTCTGCACCACGGCCCGACTGGGCGTCGAACTTCCCCCCATGATCAGGGGGATGCCGACCACGCCTTCGTTCCCGATCACCGCGATGCTGCCGCAATCACCGTTGTCGGTAAGGTAAAGCAGGGACACGATGGCCGACGTGGGAAAGTACGCGTGCGTCGAGGCAATGCCGGATTCCTGCAAGACCTGACCGAGCGGCATGACGACAGGTTCGAGACGGGAGCGCCATTCTTCGTTATCCAACGCCCCGATGAATGCAAGTAGGCGATTGTGCAGCGGGTCCGGCGCAACCGCGGGTGTCGAGAGCCCGGAGCGCTTGCGCTTCACGTGCTCGATCGGTACCGGTTCGGTCAGAGGGGGCATCAATAGCTTGCACATGCGGATTTACTCCCCCATCCTTGATCCAAGGAGCGGGGCACCCGCACCGGCCGCGCCGGGCTCGCGCGCAGCCATGGGCAAGGTGACCACGAACCGGCTGCCCTGCCTCGGTCCCGAGCTGTGCGCCGAAAGCGTGCCGCCATGCGCCCTCACCAGGGTTCTCACGACGGTGAGTCCGATCCCCAGGCCGACACCATTGAATCCGAGCGCCTGGGTGTCCTGCACGAACGGCGCATAAATATGCGGCAGGATCGAGGGAGTGATCCCGATCCCGTTGTCGCTGACCGTCAGCGTGACGGCGTCGTCGCTCTTGGCGATCGAAAGGACGATGTGCCCGCCGTCGTTGGTGTGCTTGGATGCATTGTGGAGCAGATTGCGGACCACGAGCTCAAGCATTGCCGCATCGCCAACGACGTCCAGCCGACCCGCGGGAAGCTCGATGGAAAACTGCTGTTCACGGGCATCCATGATCGCTCTTTCGCTTGCGACAGCTGCGTCGATGACCGCATTGAAATCCACCGAGTGTCGGTGGGGATCAAGCCCGCGAGGTTCGAGTTCCGAAGTCCCGACCACGTTGCCGATGAGCTGCGACATGTGCGACAGCTGCTCTTCGAGGATGCCTTGCACACGCGGCAGCACCGGCTCCCCCGGAGACGCCCAGCCCAGCATCGCGGTCGCAATACGGATGGGTGCCTGCGGATTATTCAGTTCCTCCGCGACTGCTGCCATGACCGCAGTCTGACGCCGATGGGCCAGTTCAGCGGCCTCCCGCAACTCCTGCGCCGAGAGCGCAGCCAGGAGCAGTTTCTCGTTCGCCTCGCGCAGATCGTCATTGCGCCGCTGGATCACGGCCGGACGGGTGTCCCCCGGCGATGCGGGTGCTTCCACGTCGGCCACCGCGTTCTTCTGGGCCGCCGCCATGCGGCTCGAACGTTGGCGCCTCGCTTCGTAGAGCGCAGCGTCGGCCTTGCCGAGCAAGGCTGTCGCATCCTCGCCGTCGTCGGGATAGAGGGCCATCCCCAAGCTCGCTGTCAGATTTACGACTTGGCCGTCGATCTGCGCCGGCACCGCTATCGACGCCAGCAGTCCGTCGGCAACCCTGCATGCATCCGCCACCTGACTCAGTTCCGTCAGCAGGATGAGAAATTCGTCGCCCCCTTGGCGACTGACCGTGTCCGCCTCGCGTACCGCCGCAAGCATGCGCTCTGCCGCGAGCTGGAGGACCTTGTCGCCGAAGGGATGACCGTGGGTGTCGTTGAGCGCCTTGAAATCGTCGAGATCTACGCAAAGGAGTCCTGATCGCGACCCGCGGCGCTTGGAGCTGGCGATGGCCTGATCGAGTCGATCCAGCAAGGTCTTGCGGTCGGGTAGCTTCGTGAGGGCATCCAGCCCGGCAGATTTCTCGGCCGCCTCCAGCGCGAGCGTTGCGGTCTCGGCCTTGGCCTGACTGCTCAGTGCCGCCAGAATCAGCTTCTCGTTCGCCTCGACGAGAGGCGCGGACGCTGCCGCATCGATACGTGCTTCGGCCTTGATCACATCCTGCAACAGGCGCACGAGCAGGACCTGCATCGCCTCGACCTGCACGCCCAGGCGCACCAGCTCGTCCTGGGTGTCGGCAATCGCCCCATCGCCGAGGTCAGGGGGATCCGGATTCACGCGATGTCGCCCGGAGACGTCCCGTTCATTGGGCGACATCAGCGCCCGGCGGCACCGGCAGGCCGCCGGTGCGCTTGCGCGTCGGTCGACCACCCAGAAGACCTTCCTGCTCCGGCAGCATCTCGCCCACGCTGATGCCGTCCTCCCCGATGCTGTAGAGACGCAGCTCGTTGGAATGCGTGCTCGCCCGGACTTTCACCACCGCCATGACTCGCAACAAGCGGCTGTCGACTTCGATGTAGCGCTGCACGACGATCGCATCGGTGAGGAAGGCAGCCCCATAAGGACTGAAGCGCAGATCGGTGTAGCGATCTTCGAGTTCGGAGGTCATCAGCACCGTCACGCCCGCCCGCGCGAGCGCGGTCACCAGTCCCAGCAGCGACTCGCGAAAGTCGGTGCGAAAGGTGGGCGCCAGGGCGAGCTCGAAGCCGCTGAGGGAGTCGAGCACGACACGGCTCGCCTTGATCCGCCGCACCTCGTCCAGAATCCGCAGCACGACTTCGTCGATGCAAAGATCCGGCTCCCGGCTGTCGATCAAAGCCACCTGCCCACGCGCAATCAGGTCGCGCAGCACGGGATTGCGCGAGCGGTTCGGATTCTGCTCGAACGCCGCCACCACACCGGTTTCGCCGGCACGCGCGCCTTCCGCAAGGAAGGACGCAGCGAGAATGCTCTTCCCGGAGCCCGAAGGGCCGGCGACGAGCAGGGAGTAGCCGCGCGGCAATCCTCCGCCCAACATGGTGTCGAGCGCGGGCACGCCCACGCGAGCGCGGTCACCCTCGACCGGGACATCGGCGGTGCGATCGACGCTTGCCACCGAGGCAGCCGGAGCGAACACCCGTATACCCGCCTTGTCGATCCGGAACGTATGCAGACCGGGCAAAGTCGCCTGGCCTCGCATCTTCAGGATCTCGATCTGGCGCACCATGGAGTTGCGCTGCACGCTCTGGCGCAACCAGATGAGTCCGTCGGCCACCGTGAACACCGGATTCGCATCGGTCTCGCTGAAGTACTCGCCGACGAGAAAGGTCGTGGCCTGCCAACTCGTCATCAGCATGCCCAGTTGCTGCACGAACAATTGCAGGCCGAGCGGATTGCCGCCGTTCTCGCCCGCCATCACCACGGAACGGAACGAGTCGACGAACACGAGGCCCGGGTTGTGCGCAGCCACCTCGTCGGTGATGCGCTTGAGCACCCGGTCGAAATCCCCTGTCATGGCATCGTCCGACAGGCTGATGAACCGCACGCGTCCATTGAGGGCGTCGCTGTCGAAGTAATCGAACTGCTGCTGGTAGCGAAGCATCTTCAGCGGCGGCTCGCCCAGCACGGTGAAATAGATCGCGGGGCGCTCGGGTGTGGCAAGCGCGAACATGATCTGATTCGCGAGGGTGGTCTTTCCGCAGCCAGGCTGGCCAGCGATGAGGTTGAACGAGAACTCGGGCAGTCCGCCGCCGAGCACGTCATCGAGACCTGGAACACGGGTTGCAAGGCGCTTGATGGTTGCTTTGGTGTTCATGAATTCGTGTCCTGCGCGGCCGAGACGCCCGATGAATGCTCCCAGACGGGATGAAGCAGCCGGTCCGTGAGCGAGGAGCCGACCAAGCTCGCGAGCAAGCCGTGGAACGACTGAAACAACGCACTGCCGCCTGCCGTAGCCTCGGCAGCCGTTTGACCTGCGAGGGCGGATTTCAGCGCTGCCGTGTCTATTGCGGACAGCGCGCCCTGATATCCTGCGGCCAGCCAGGGATGGTCTGCAACGGCGAGACTCAAACTGCGGTTGTACAAGGCCGCCATGCCCCGGCGACCGATGATGGGATGCAGTGCCTCGTCGATCTCCAGCCAGATCGCCCCGACCGTATCGGCGACCTGCCCAGCGCTTGCGCCCTCGACGAGACGACCGCCCAGCGGGGGCGGCGTCACGCCTTCTTTGCCGTGCCGAGCATTCATGGTGCGTGCATCGCCACGCTGGGCTGGAGGCGATCCGCGCGCTTGCGAGAAGCCGACGAACGCCGAACCCGGAGCGAGGTCGCCGTTCTCGACCTGGCACCCGCAACCTGCGGAATCAGGATCGCCTCAGCATGACTGAGCTGGTCCGCCATTTAACGCCTCACAGTTGCATCGAAGGGGGAGCGCGCCGCATCGATCTGGATCACGAGAGATTCGCCTGGCCCGATCGTACTCGCCGAGGCTATCCCGTGCGCAGCGAGTGATCGGTGTGCTAGCGAACATACGCCCAACCCCCACTCGGCATGCGCGGACCCGATCTGTGTGCGGTGAACCGATTGCACGAGGCGGGCGCCCCAACCCCCGTCCTAGGCTCGCTTGGCTGTTCCGGCAAAGCCGGCTCAGCAAGCTGATGATGCGCCGAACGTGCCGCCCGCCTCTGAATCGTGTTGAGGGACGGTTCGCAAGAATCTCCCTTCAGAGTATCAGGTTATATACTGTTTGAGCCTATCGCCATGCACCGCCCTCTTTGCGCGGAGAGCCTGCCGCCATGACTGCATCGCATCACCCGAAGCAGAACCACCTTCTCGCGGCGTTGCCAACGGCCGAATACGACCGTCTTCTGCCCCATCTGGACCTCGTCGCGATGCCGCTCGGCTGGGCCATCTACGAATCGGGCGGACCGCTGAGTCACGTGTATTTCCCGACCACCTGCATCGTCTCGCTGCTCTACGTCACGGAAGGTGGCCAGTCGGCGGAACTCGCGGTCGCCGGCAACGACGGCCTGGTGGGAATCTCATTGTTGCTGGGTGGCGAAACGACGCCGAACCGAGGGGTCGTGCAAGCCGCCGGGGCGGGCTATCGGCTCCATTGGAGGGTCGCGAGGAATGAATTCGCAACGAATGCCTCCTTTCGCGATCTGACGTTGCGATATACGCAGGCGCTGATCACCCAGATGGGCCAGACCGCGGTATGCAACCGGCACCATGCCGTGGTCCAGCAGTTGTGTCGCTGGCTGCTGCTGAGCCTGGATCGTCTGCCCGGCAGCGAACTGGTGATGACGCAGGAACTGATCTCGAACATGCTCGGCGTGCGCAGGGAAGGGGTCACGCTTGCGGCAGGCCAGCTGCAGGAACAAGGGCTCATCCACTATGCGCGCGGTCATATCACGGTCCTGGACCGTGCAGGGCTGGAGCGGCTGACGTGCGAGTGCTACGCAGTGGTGAAGCACGAGTACGAGCGCTTGCTCCCGTATGAGCTTAACCCGACGAAGCGACCGACCCTCGGTCGATGACGCGGCGCCGCTCAGCGAAGCGGCGGCAGGGCGAAGGTGCGCTCTCGAGGGCGCGTGCGTTGCGCGGCTAGGGGTCACTCCCCCGAGGGAAAGAAGATGTTCTGCACCGCGTCGCGGAGCTCTTCGCGGTCTTGCGGCTTGGCTATCAGTGCCCGCACCCCGAGCGCACCGGCTTGCGTGCGCAATTCGTCGGTTATGTAGCCTGAGACCATGATCACCGGCAAATCCGGCAGCGCGTCGCGAATCGCGCTCGCGATCTCCAGCCCCGATGTCCCGGGCATATTGAAATCGGTCACCACCAGATCGACGCGCAGCTTGCCGGAGAGCACTGCGTCAAGCGCTTCGCGCTGTTCGAAGTAGGCGCTGACGCGATAGCCCCAGCGTTCCATCATCCGCTTGCTTGCGAAAAGTTGCGGCTGGTCGTCGTCGATGTAGAGTATGTGCCGCCCGCGGCCTTCGGCGACCTGCCCCGCGCGCTCGATCGTGTCGGGGGTGGCCGCCGCTTCGTTCGCGCACGGAAAATACAGCTCGAACTTGCTGCCCTTGCCCGGCTCGCTATGCACGACGATCGCCCCGGCGTGTGCCTGGACGATGCCGTGCACCACGGACAGGCCGAGCCCGGTGCCTTTGCCTGGCGGCCTGGTAGTGAAGAACGGCTCGAAAATGCGCCGTTGCGTCGCTGGGTCCATGCCGTGCCCCGTGTCGCAGACCACGATGCGGGCGTACCGACCCGGACGCAGGGCGAGATCGGGCCGCGCCGAGGATTCATCCAGCGTAACGCCTTCCGCACGAATATCGATCGTCCCTGGCCGCTCTTCCATCGCCTGCGCGGCGTTGGCGCCCAAGTTCAGCAGTACCTGCGTCAATTGTGCCGAGTCGGCAAGAATCGACGGCGTATCGGCCTCGCAGTGGCACTCGATGCGCGTTCCTCCTAGCAGCCCGGCACGCAGCAGGCGTACGCATTCCTCGGCAATCGACGCAATCGATACGACTTGGCGCGAAGACGGCTGGCGTCGGCTGAAAGAGAGAATTTGCTGCACCAGGTCCCTGGCGCGATGACTGGCCTTTTCTATTTCGGCCAGACTCCTCAGCGCATTATGGTTACGAGCGGCATCCTGACGAGCCAGTTCGGCATTGATCAGGATCGTGCCGAGGATGTTGTTGAAGTCGTGGGCGACCCCGCCAGCCAGGGTTCCAATCGCCTCTACCCGCTGTGCTTCGATCAGTTGCGCCTCGAGCAGCGCCCGCCCCTGCTCAGCCTGTCTGCGTTCGCTGATGTCACGGATCACGGCGAGCAAGCCGGGACGAATGCCCTCGCCCGCCCGCAGACGGCTCACCGAGGACTCGACGTGGATCTCCTCGCCGTTGCGCTTCACGTGGACGTTTTCCCCGCGCCAACAGCCGGTATCGCGCAACAGACTCGTCGCGGCGGCCTCGTCTTCCGGGCGGAGCCAGCGGTAACGGTAGATCTCCGACAGATGGCGCCCAAGCGCCTCGGAGGCGGTCACTCCGTATTGGTGCTCGGCCGCCGCGTTGAGGTAAGTCACGCGCTGGTCGTCGTCGATGCTGATCACCGCGTCGCTCACTTGTGCCAGTATTTCGCCGCGGAAACGATTCGACTCCGCCTCGAGCCCTTGCAGCATGAAAACGCTGGGGCCGGCGGCGGTCTCGACGACGAGCGCATCCACCGCTCCGGTGCGGATGGAATGCAGCGTCTCTTCCACCTCCTCCAGCCGGGCGCGCAAGTCGGCGTTCTGCGCGAGAAGAACGGCGTCTGTAGGTGAGACTGCACGCATGGGGAATCAGCGATCTTGGTCGGAAGCGACCTGCAGCGGCTTCTTTCTCAGATCGAGCCCCAGCAGGATGCGTTCGGTCTGCGACATGTCGCCGATGAAGCGGCGCAGCGGCAGCGGCAGATGCTTGATCAAGGTCGGCGCAGCGATGATCTGCTCGCCTTCGGCCAGCGTCGGGTGCTGGAAGATGTCCACGATCTCCAGATCGTACCGCCCCTTGAGGTGTTCCTCGCAAATCCTCCGAATATTCACGATCGCGCGTTCGGAGTTGTGCGTCGTGCCTGTGACGTACAGGCGCAGCAAATAGCGTGCGTTGTCGATCGGCGCGGCTGCGCCTTCGAAGCCGGCGAACACGCGTGCGGCGAATGGTTGCTTTCTCATGAGCGGTCCATCCTATATGGGCCGCACATCGAGACCGACGAGCACGCGCTCCTCGTTCGACAAGTCGCCGATGATCTTCTTGACCGGCTTGGGCAAGCGGCGCACGAGCGTGGGCAACGCGAGGATCTGGTCGCCGGCGGCAAGCTTCGGATTCTTGGTGAGGTCGATGATCTCGATTCGGTATTGCCCGGCGAGGTGCTTCTCGCAGATGCGCTTCAGATTGGCACAGGCCGCGAGCGATTTCACCGTCTGCCCAGCGACGTAGAGCCGCAACTCGAAGGCGAGGGCAGCGCTCATCGCTTTCCTTGCTTCCGGCTGGGGCCGGCATCATCGGCGCCGCGCAGCTGCGCCATGGCATCCGTGCTCTGTTGCCTCGTACATTGCTGCCCGTTCTCCCGCGCGATGGTGAAAGCCAACTCAGCTGCTTCGAATTCTGCCTCGGCCCGCAACGCGGCGATCTGGTCCCCGATCGCCTTTTGCCGGCTCGCGAGTCGCCCCAGCTTGCGCTGGTGATCCTCTTCGCGCAGCACGGCGGCGGCGCGCTCCAGCGCTTCCTGTGCCACGCGCGCCGTACCTGTGAGCACACGCTCGGCACCGAGGTAGACGTCCACCAGATCGATACCTTTGTCGCCGAGGACGAACTCGCGGACCTGATTCGAATGTGCCATGCCGCGCGATTTGAGCACGTAGATCGTGCGATTGCGCTCACCGTTGAACTCCACGTTGCGCAATAGCAGCCATGTGTCCATCAGGGAGGACACGCCGAGTTGCGAATCCTCGAGCGCCTCGCCGCTTCCCGGCGTGAGGCTCGTGAAGAGCGTGGTGATCTGCTGCTGTTTGAGGAAGTCGATGAGCCGCATCAGCGTCGGTCTCACTTCCGAGGCGTTGCGATGGAGCGAGAGATTGCTGATCGGATCGACCACGACCACACTCGGGCGGAAGGCGCTCACGGCATCATGCATCATCACTAGGTGCTGCTCCAGTCCATACAGCGTGGGGCGAGAAGCGTGGATCCGGAGCAACCCCTTTTTCACCCACGGTTCGAGGTCGATGCCGATGGAGCCCATGTTGCGCACGATCTGCGCGCTCGATTCCTCGTAAGAGAACAGCAACACGCGCTCGCCGCGACGACACGCGGTGTCGACGAACTTCGCGCCCACGCTGCTCTTGCCCGTCCCCGGCGCCCCTGAGACGAGCACGCTGCTGCCGCGGAAGACGCCCTTGCCGCCGAGCATCTCGTCCAACCGCGCGATGCCCGTGGGGATGCGCTTCGCCGAGGCCGGATGGTCGAGCCGCAACGACGTGATCGGCAGCACCGAAATGCCACGCTCGCCAATGAGAAAGGGATATTCATTGGTGCCGTGCGCCGAGCCGCGATACTTCAGCACACGCAGCCGCCGCGTCGAGATCTGCTCCTGAATGCGCTGATCGAGAACGATCACGCAATCTGCAACGTACTCCTCCAGTCCGTAGCGTGTCAGCGAATTCTCGCCCCGCTCGCCGGTGATGACGGCGGTCAAGCCACGATCTTTGAGCCAGCGAAAAAGCCGGCGCAATTCGGCGCGGAGGATGGCGTGATTGGGCAGCCCGGAGAACAAAGCCTCGACCGTATCGAGGACCACGCGTTTCGCCCCGATGGCATCGACGGCGTGACCGAGCCGGATGAACAATCCTTCGAGATCGTACGCGCCGGTCTCCTCGATCTCGCTGCGCTCGATGTAGACATGATCGAGGAACAGCTTTTTCCGTGCTGCGAGCTTATCCAGATCAAAGCCGAGCGAGCGGGCATTGGCCGTCAGCTCGGCCGCGTTCTCCTCGAACATCATGAACACGCCAGGCTCGCCATACTGTGTCGCCCCACGCACCAGGAATTCCAGGGCGAGCATGGTCTTCCCTGAGCCCGCACTGCCACAGACGAGGGTCGGCCGCCCTGCGGGCAGGCCACCGCCCGTGATTTCATCGAGCCCCACGATACCGGTGGGGCATTTGGGCAGGCATGGGCTTCGCAACAGCGGATTCGTCTTCAAATGGGTAGCTCCGTGGTCAAACTATTGATCCCGAGTTCCCCGCAAGCGCCGTCCCCCGAACGCCAGAAGCGAGACACGACAGGTGTACGAGAATCTCGTCGCGGCAGGAGCCACCGGATGCGCGCAGCGCTCATCCCAGCAGCCTCGCGGAGCACTTCGGATCGGGCCGCCGGCGTGCGCCGTCCCTCTGATACCCGCAGGGAAAGCGCAGTAGTGACCGAGGCCATCCCATGAAGGCCACCACGGTCTCGGTGCGGCGCGGGGATGTTGAGCCCGCGGTCGCAAGCAAGAAGGGCATAGGTGCAAAGAGCATTGGCTATCGTCGGGCGACCTCGTTCGTTCGCCATGTGCGAACACCCAGGTTGGCGCCTGCACGCTTGGTCGAATGCAACGATGGCCGCACCCGCTGCCCAGTGCCTTGAAAATCCACAACGGCCTGGTCGGGCCACCTTTCGCGCTGCCGGGCAGCTACCGTGCAAGGACATGACTCAGGCCGCAATCCCAATGGACTTCGCGACGAGGCGGCCGAGGCTCAAATCCGTCCCATGAGCAGCAGGACAAGTACGATCAGAAGTATCAGCCCGATCCCGCCACTGGGCCCGTAGCCCCAGCTCCTGCTATGGGACCAGACCGGGATGACGCCCATCAACATCAGAATCAAGACCACCAGAAGTATCGTGCCTATGCCCATCGTCTCTCTCCTTGCGTCGCCCTTGCGTCGGCAAGGGCATGTCGCGATTGCACCCGGCGTCACATCCAGCGAAATCGATGGAGCCGCCTCCGAGCGAGCAACCCTCAGTCGCCGGCTTTGTCCTTGCCGATCTGATTGCCGATGATGCCGCCGACGGCCGCACCCCCGACGGTCCCGGCCGCGCTGCCGCCGGTGAGCACGGCACCCCCGACGGCGCCGACGCCTGCGCCTATCGCAGTGTCTCGGTCACGGTCGGACAAACCGGCACAGCCGCCCAACATCAGCAGCGTCGCTGCCGCCAGCACCATTGCACTTGCGCTTAAGGACTGATTTCTTTTCATGCGAACTCCTTTTCTTCAGTGATCCGGACTGCCTTGGCTCCGGGCCAACAGGGAGAAGCCGGTCGGCCGCCAGGGCGGGCGCGGAAATTCAAAGAACCTGACACAAGGACAAGCCCACCCTGGCCTGGCGACCAAGGCACTTGCCTGCGTCGCCTGCATCGAACCCGTCGCCTCGATGAGAATGCTAATGAAACCGAAGCGAATGATCCGTGCGATAACAAACACAGTGAAGCGTTCGTCGGTTCGACAGGTCGTGAAAGCGCGAAGCAAGCAACATTCGATGATGCCTTTGGTCTATGGTCCCGCACGGGATGCTGTGCTCGTGTCGAGGAGTCGCCACCACGCACTGCGAATCGGGACGCATGCTGGCGCGCCGTCTTGCTCGCTCGGACTTGTCTCGATCGAATCTTCAGTGTGAATGTGCGCCTAGCAGACGAACTCAAGGGCTCGTGTGTGGTATCGCACAGAGCGCAAGGCATGCGTTGCCTAGCATAAGAGCGTGATGCAGCAATGCGATTGTTCTGAATCGCTTCCATCGCGCTTGAGCTGAGGAATTCAGCCCGCAGCCAGGCGGGCATGCGAAGGCGGCGGTTCGCGGCGATTGCCGCTGTGTCACGGTTGCTCAATCCGGAATATTACAAAGGAATACCGACATGAGAATAGCCAATCGATTTATCGCGATCCTGTGCACGCTCTTCCTCGCTTCGATGCTCGGATGCGCGGGTACCGCAACCAAGGAGGGAACGGGAGAGTACATAGACGACGCGGTCATCACCACCAAGGTGAAGGCAGCGATCTTCGACGAGCCCACACTGAAGTCGGCCGAGATCAACGTGGAGACGTTCAAGGGCACGGTTCAGCTCAGTGGATTCGTCAATTCCAGTGGCGACATCGCGAGGGCGGTGCAAGTCGCGCGCGGCGTGGCCGGAGTGACCTCGGTCAAGAACGATATGCGATTGAAGTAGCTCGTCTGCGGGTACGCTGCGACTCGCCCAGGCGATTTGGCCTTCTTGGCGAAGGCAAGATCGATTCTGGACCTGACATCCTCTAGGCGCACCCGCGGCCGGCAGTACCTCAAAGACTCTTGAGGCCTGCCGCGTGGGATTGAGAACATGAGTCAGGGGCGCCGGACAAGGCAGCGTCGCCTAAGGCACGAGGCACAACGAAGGGCGCCGCATGCGGTCCGAAAGTGCGATGCCCTTCGGGTAACCATCCTCCGGAAAAGCCGGAGGCCTTCATTCTGTGAGCTGCTGAAAGCGGCTGTTCGAGGTCGCTAACGCGACCTCGCCCTATTGCGCCACCTGAAGGTGGCTAGCGCCAAAGCGGCCTTTGCGCCAGTCATGACCGTTGATTGCTCGACGAGCGGGCTGATAAAGCGAATTTCGGTACTCAGCAGCGGCGCGACAGACGTGTACCGACCATCTTCCATTCTGGAGCAGTCGGTCGATGTCGACATGCGCCAAATGATCCGGCCTTTGCATCGCGTAGGTGCCGGTCGCCCTGCTCATACTCAAGATGTCTTTAAGTCGTTAGCCCATAACTAAATCATTCTTTAATATCGGAGGCTAGAATAAAGAACGTTTTTGCCGCGCTCCATAGGCGCTGAAGCCTGCATTGGTCGACGCCGGGTCGAACGCGCCCCACGGTCGAGACAAAGACGTCGTCGATTCGCTCAAGCGGCAAGAATCGGGACAACGGTGCATTCTTCGATGTAATGATCGACGAGCTTTTCGACGGTAGACCGCGCAAGCTCCTCCGCCTCGCGCTGGCGACGCGCCTCAGCGCGCGACTGCTGCTTCTGGAGTTGTGGTTCGATACCCGCGCCCGCGCTCGAGCTTCAATCGCCCGAGCGCCTTGGTCGCGTCGACCAGTTTCTTCTTCGCTTCCGGGATGACCATGTCATCCTTACCGAAGGAGATGCCGGCCTTGCAGGCCTCCT
>LNFM01010205.1_pt1 | contig 13339 bp, 9 predicted proteins | sample 596031 | NCBI WGS metagenome assembly LNFM01 (sample SAMN04254537, study PRJNA301005) | activated carbon metagenome | isolation source: dual media filters at the Ann Arbor, Michigan drinking water treatment plant | place: USA: Ann Arbor
GACGGGGCCACCGTGCACACCGAGGCGCTCGCCACGCTGACCAAAGAGCGGATGATTCAATACATGGTCGGGCGCGAGGTGAACTCTATTTACCGCCGTGATCCGCTGCCACCGGGCGAGGAGTTGCTGTCCGTCACTGGGCTTTCCACGCCGGACCTGCTTCGGCACATCAGTCTGACGCTCCACGCCGGAGAGATTGTCGGCCTTGGGGGTTTGATGGGCGCCGGGCGGACCGAGCTTTGCCGAGCTATTTTCGGGCTGGACGCCATCAGCAGTGGCTCGGTGCAAGTGGCGGGACGGCCGGTTTCGCTGCGCACCGCCCGGCAGGCGGTGGCCGCCGGGATCGCGCTGATTCCGGAGGACCGGCAGCGGACCGGCTTGGCGCGTGAATTGCCGATTGCCTGGAACGTGACGATGGCGAACCTGGACGCCGTCAGTCCGGGCGGCGTGATTCGTCATCCGGAAGAGGCGAGGGTGACCAAGCAGGCAATCGACCGGCTGCGCATCCGCTGCGAGAATGGCAAGCAGCGCGCGGGACGCTTGAGCGGAGGGAACCAGCAAAAGGTGGTCATCTCCAAATGGGTGAACCGCGGAGCCCGCGTGTTTTTATTCGACGAGCCGACGCGGGGCATCGACGTCGGCGCCAAAGTCGAAGTGTTTGAAGTGATGGACCAACTCGCCCGCGAGGGCGCCGCGATTCTGATGGTTAGTTCCGAACTGCCTGAACTGCTGCAAGTGGCTGACCGCATCCTGGTGATGAGTCAAGGCCATTTGGTGGGCGAGCTCCCGCGCGGCTGTTCGCAGGAAGACATTATGAGGCTGGCCACTGTGCCGCCAGACTCTGGAGATACGTTGCAATGATCAAGCGTTTGCTGCCTTTTCTGGCGTTGCTCACTTTATTTGTGGCTTTGAGCATCGCGAGCCCTTCGTTTTTGACCTCGCAGAACCTGTCGAGCGTCGTCCGGCAAACGGCGGTCTTTAATACCCTGGCCTTGGGGATGACCCTGATTATCATCTCCGGCGGCATTGATCTTTCGGTTGGCTCCGTCGTGGCGCTGGGAGGCTTGGCGGGGACGATGGCAATGGCCAAAGGGGTGCCGATTCCGATCGGGGTGCTGCTAGGGGTTGCCACTGGGCTGCTTTGCGGGTTCGTCAACGGGCTTTTGATTACACAGTTGCGGATTATCCCATTCATTGTGACTCTCGGCATGATGGGGGTCCTGCGCGGTCTCGCGCTGATCATCTCGGACGGTATGCCCGTGCATGATGTCCCCAAGGGATTTCAATTTCTCGGCGAGGGAACCATCCTGGGTTTTCCGTTTGTACTGGTCGTGTTGATTGCTTGCGCGATTCTGGTGCACTTCATTTTGGAGCATACCCGGCTGGGCCGCTACGTGTTTGCGATCGGCAGCAACTCGGATGCGGCCGTTTACGCAGGAATTCCCGTTAATTTCCACACGGTGGCGATTTATGCCCTGTGTGGCGGTTTGGCCGGATTGGCTGGATTGATTGAGGCCAGCCGTCTTTCGACCGGGCAGCCGACGGCGGGGCAGGGCTATGAGTTACAGGCCATCGCCGCCGTGGTGATTGGCGGAGGCTCGCTGCGGGGCGGCGAAGGGACCGTGATCGGCACCCTGATCGGCGGGTTCATCATGGGGTTGCTCGCCAACGGCAGCGACCTGCTGGGGATCAATCCGTATGTCCAGCAGGCGCTGATCGGCGCGATGATTATTGTCTTCGTCGCTGTGGACGAGTTGCGGAAACGCCGGACTCACTCATAGCGCAGCGCCCGCATCGGATCAATGGAAGCCGCCCGGCGGGCTGGAATCCACCCGGCTCCTAACGCCACCAGGCAGAGAACCAGGGACGCACCCGCCAGCACGACGGGGTCGGTGGGCTGGGTGGGGAAGAGCAAGGATTTCACCATCTGGCCCAAGCCGAGCGCCAACGGGACACCCAGCCCGATGCCGATGGCCGCCATCAGGACCACTTCGCGCAGCACCATCCAGAGCACCTTGCCTTGGTTGGCCCCCAGCGCCATCCGGATGCCGATCTCGCGGGTCCGCCGGGCGACATGGAAGGCCATCACCCCGTAGAGTCCGATGGAGGCCAGGATGGTGGCGATCAAGCCGAAGCTTGAGCACAGCGTCGAGATCAACCGTTCGAGTGTCAGGGCCACATCAATCTGCTCGCGCACCGTCCGCAAAGAGAAAAGGGGCAGGTTGGGATCGATCCGCCGGATGAGTGCCCGGATGTCGCGTGCCATGGCGGTTGAGTCCTGAACCGTCCGAACGTAGAAGCTCATCTCCGCCACCACTTCCGCCTGGGACACAGGCGTGTAAACGAACCGGAACGCATTCGGGTCCTCCCGGGGATTACCGTGCTTCACGTTGGCGACGACCCCGACGATCGTCATCGACACATCCCGGAACGCGATCTGCCGGCCCAGGGGATCAGCGCCTTTGAAGAAGTAGCGGGCGAACTGCTCATTCACGACCGCTACTTTGGGCGCGGCGAGCGTGTCGCCCGCCTGGAATTCCCGGCCCCGCAGCATGGCGACGCCCATCGTCTGAAAGTAGCCCGGACCGATGGTATTCACGCGAGGGTTCAGGTCCTCACCTTCCTGCGCGGTATAGCCTTCCACCCGCACGGTTCGCTGGCTCACCGCGTTGTCGAGAATTGGGCTGTCGGACATCGTGACAGCACGGACCGATGGCATGGCGGCCAGTTCCATGGCCACGCGTTGATGAAGCTGTTCGGCAGCATCTCGCTGATAGCCATTCAACGATGGATCCAAGGTAAAGGTGAGCAAGCGTTCGGCCTGAAATCCGGGGTCGGCCTGGCGCAGGGCGAAGAGGGTCTTCGTGAAGAAGCCGGCGGCGGCTAGGAGAATCACGGAGAGGCAGATCTGGCCAACGATCAACGCTTTCCGCAGCCACACCCCGCCCCCGGCTAGGTTCGACGCCTGGTCCTTCAACGTTGGCGTCAGGTCGGCTTTGGTGGCTTGCAGGGCGGGCAGGAGGCCGAAGAGAAACCCGGTGAGTACCGTCAACACCAGGGTGAAGGCGAGAGTTCGCAGGTCCAACTCCCCATGGAAGTTCGTTGCGCCCGTGGCTTGCAGGCTCAGGATGCCGGCCAGGATCCAGTCCGAGAACAGCAGGCCCAGCAGGCCGCCGAGCCCGGCGAGCACCATACTCTCAGTGAGCAGTTGCCTCACCAGTTGGCGGCGAGAGGCGCCCATGGCTAACCGGATGGCGATCTCCTTCTTCCGGCTCGAACCGCGCGCCAGTAAAAGGTTCGCCACGTTGGCGCACGCAATCAGCAGGACGACCGCGACCAGCGCCATGAGGGTCCAGGTCACACTCTGAATGGAATCCCGCTCGCTCAAGTTGCCTTGGGCCGCTGGGTGGAGCACGATCCGTTTGCCCAGAAACATCTGGCGGCGTTTTTCGGAGAGGTCGCCCATGAAGGCGAGCTCCTCCCGCAGCACCGGCCCGAGCGCCGCGTCCACTTCGGCCTTGGCTTGGGCAGGCGTGACCTGCGGGCGCAACCGTCCGAACACATGGAGGAAGAAATGCTGGGCGGAGTCCATCCCGTCCCAGGTGGGGGTGATCTGCGCCTTCATGGCCATCGGGACATAGAGCTGGGGTGGCTCCAGGGCGTCGGTGCCCCGCCACGACTCCGGCGCGATGCCGACGACCTCATACTTCTGCCCGTTAACCAGGACTTCGGAGCCGACCACGTCCGCTTTTCCGGCGAAGCGTTCGCGCCAGAACCCGTAGGCCAGGACAACCACCGGATGGCCACCACGAGTCACATCGTCGCTAGCCTGCAGCAACCGGCCATACGCCGGAGCCAAGCCTAAGGTCGAAAAGTAGTTTCCGGTGACCAGGAGCACCGCCGCGCGTTCCGCTCCGCCTTTGGCCGAGAAGCTCACCGAGGTTCCGTACTGCCCCCATAGCCCGGAGAAGGCTTGCACCCGGTTCCGCAGGGTTAAATACATTGGGTTTGAAAACGCCCGGTTTGCTGCCGTCATCCCTCGCTTCGGACCGGGTAGTTCCAACTGCACTAACTGCCCCGGGGCGGAGACCGGCAAATTGCGCAGCAGGAACTGGTCGAGCAACGTGAAGATGGCCGTGTTTGCGCCAATCCCGAGCGCGATGGAGAAGAGGGCTACCGCAGCAAACACCGGGTGCCGTCTCAGATTGCGAAGAGCATAACGGAGTGACGAAACCATGGCCTATCCCAGTGCAATTCCAGCGCCGTCGCTAAGTTGTTGATTTCTCGTCACGGCCGACGTCCCAACGATTCGTCTTGCGACTTTGCTGTTCGATTCCGAACACCTCAGGCGACCTCGTCGAGGCTCTTGAGTTTGGCGCTCAAAGTGGTCCGTTTCAACCGGAGCAGGTCGGCGGCTTGCTTCTTGTTGCCGTTACTACGGCGCAGCGCCTGCTCTATCAACGTCCGCTCGAGCCGTTGCACGGTGGCGGCAAAGTCCAGACCCTGATCGGTCAAGGCAGGGGCGGTTTCCGGCTCGGGCGCAGGAACGTTCACGGTCGAGCGCGTGGGCAAATTGAAATCGCCCAGATGCAGCAAGGAACGATCGCCGCTAAGGGCGACGGCCCGCTCCACCGCATTTTCCAACTGCCGCACATTCCCGGGCCAGTGGTATTCCTGGAGCCGCTCCAGGGCATCGGGCGCCACCCGCTTCCGTGGTAGCTCTTCGGCCCGGCACACTTTCTCGACGAAATGCTCGAGGAGGACCGGGATGTCGTCGGCACGCTCGCGGAGGGGAGGCAGGTGCAGGGGCACAACATTCAAGCGGTAGTACAGGTCTTCGCGGAACTTGCCCCGGTCGATCCGTTCTTCCAGGTTCGCATTGGTCGCGGCAACCACCCGGACATCGAGTCTAACCATTTCACTCGAACCGAGGCGCTGACACTCGCGTTCCTGCAGTACCCGGAGCAGTTTCGCCTGCGTTTCGATGGGCATGTCGCCGATTTCGTCCAGGAAAATCGTGCCCTTATCCGCCTCCTCGAAGCGGCCTTTTCGCCCTTGGAAGGCCCCGGTATAAGCCCCTTTCACGTGTCCAAACAGTTCGGCTTCAAGCAGCGTCTCGGGCAACGCCGTGCAGTTGACGGAGACCATCGACTCGCGTGCCCGCAGGCTCGCCGCGTGAATCGCCTTGGCTACCACCTCTTTGCCCGTGCCGGTCTCGCCGGAGATCAGAACGGTGCTTCGCCGCGGCCCGAGCAACCGGATGGTATCGAGAACCGGCCGCATGGCCAGACTTTCACCGATCAGTAACCGCCGCCAGGGTTCGGCCATGGGCGCCGGGGCCGACGGCAGGCGGCTCGCGAGCAGCATCGCCGCTTCCCGGGTCTCTGTGTAGTCCGCGGCGCCGGCGCGGAGCAGCCCGACCGCTTCCCGCACACTGCGGCCGACAAACACGACGCGGAGGGACGGGCGCAGCCGTAAAGCCGCTGTCAGCCACTCTTCGGGGCCCATTCCCGCCAAGGGCAGTTCCACTATAGCGAGCCCGCAAGGATTCTGTTGCAGGAGTTGCAAGCCTCGGCGGGCGCAGGACTCGCTCTCGCAGCCGGGCGGCGCGGCGGGAGACCCGTCAGGATGGAGGAACAAGGTCCGCATATTCGCTAGGGAAGTAATCGGCCCTCGCTCGGCCGATCAGGAGGTCGGATTGTCCTGAGTGGTAGCATCGGGTATGCAACGCCGTACCCTATTTTCCTCGATATTGGCCGTCTTTCCGCTCTCCTGCGAGGGACAGGAGAAAGAGCTCTCCGCGGACGGTCTGAAGGACCTGCTCGATAAGAAGGTCAAGCTGTTCTTCCTGGACGTGAGGGAACCCCAGGAGCTAGAGGAGCTTGGCACGATTGAGGGTTATGTGAACATCCCGATGAGCCAACTGGAGTCGCGTTTAAGCGAAATTCCGAAGGACGCGCTTCTGGTTGCAGGTTGAAACCGGGGGGTCCGCGCCCGGAGGGCTGCGGAAATCTTACGGAAGAACGGCTACCAGCAGGTCAGCTTCATGGGCCTCGAAGAGTACAAGAAGAAGGGTTACAAGTTGATCTATCCCAAAGAAATGAAGAAGGATTGACCTTATACTGGGGTCATCCCCGCATGGCAAAGCGACTCCGGCAACTCCTTGGCATTCTGCTGCTCTGCTCGTCCGGAGCGGCCGCCAGTCAAACCGATCCGAAGCGTGCCCAAAAGGCCTACGAACTTGGGCTTTCCGCCGTGGCCCGCAACCGTCCGGCCGAGGCGCTGGAGTCCCTCACTACCGCGATTCTGTACGCCCCGGACTTCGCGGACGCTTATCGGGAGCGCGGCAAGGTGTTTCTCCAATTGAAGGACACCACGCGGGGGGCCGCCGACCTCCAGCAGGCACTCCGCTTGCATCCCGCTGACCCGGAAGCGCTGCAGTCCTTGGGCTTTCTGGATTTCGAAGCGAGCCGCTGGGAGGGAGCCGTCGCGCGACTTACCCAAGCGATCGACGCCGGGGCCACCAACGCGAAGCTCTTCCACGTGCGCGCCCAGGCCCGCGTCCAATTGAAGCAATACCCGGAGGCCATCACCGATTTCACTGCCGCGATCCGCTTGCGCCTCGACGACCCCCAACCGTACTTCGACCGCGCCAAGGCCGCCATGGAGCTCCAGCGCTGGAGGGACGCGATCGACGACTTCAACCGGTGCATCGATTTTCGGCCGGAGTGGTCGGAGGCCTATACCGAGCGTGGTTTCGCGCACGGCCAAATGGGCCTATTCACCAATGCCGTGGCCGATCTCACCCGATCGCTGCAGATCTCGCCCCGCAACATGCGGGCGCTCTTCCTGCGCGGCGAGGCGTATAAGCGGCTCAATCAATGGCAGCAGTCGGTCGACGACCTGACCGCCGCGCTCGAACTCGCGCCCAGCGACGCCAACCTTTATATGGCGCGCTCGGGCGCCCTCGTCCAACTCGGCCGGCTGGAAGCCTCGCTGGCCGACCGAACCGAATCTATCCGCCTGCAACCCGACAATCCGCGCGCCTATATCGCCCGGGGCGGATCGTACCACCTCCTCGACCGCCACGCCGAGGGCTTTGCGGATCGCACCAAAGCGATCGAATTAGCGCCAATGCTCGCCGAGGGCTGGCTGGCGCGGGGGAGCGCCTACTTCCTTACCGGCGAGTTCGACAAGGCGCAGGGCGATCTCCGCAAGGCCCTTTCGCTGCAACCAGATAACGCGGAGATCCGGGCGATTCTCAACCGCACGCAGGAGCGCCTGCTCGCCAGCAAGCCGGCTCCGCCGCCGCCCACTGAGCCGCCGCCAGTTCCCGCCCCGGAGCCGGTTCCGGCAGCTCCCGCCGCTCCCGCCGCTCCGCCGCCAACCCCGGTAGCGGTGGCGGTTGCGACGCCACAAGCGAGACCGGCCCCGCCACCACCAGCCGCCCCCACCGCCGATGCGGCGCACAATCGCGCCCGGGCTCTCACGCAATCCAATCAGTTTGCCGAGGCGATCGCGGAATTCGACCGGGCCATTACGCTCCGGCCCAATTTCCCTCTCGCCCTCAACGGCCGCGGCTATGCCCGTATGCGTCTAGGCCAGTACCAAAAGGCCATTCCTGATTTCACCGAGGCCATTCGTTTTAACCCCAACTACGCCAACGCGTACCGGAACCGGGCCGCCTCCTACCGAGCCCTTGGACAAACCGCGCTCGCCGATCAGGATGCCGCCAAGGCCGCCTCCCTCACAGCGCCCTGAGTTGACTTCACCGTCCTAAACCCCTGACAATAAAGCGACTATTTGTTTTCAGGGAACCACATCCCAGACCCGTGCGTCTCCCTCGTGTGTTCGTTCATTCCCACGCCGGCCTTCCCGAGAATCTTACTTAAGATTTAGTACCAAACTGCCGATTGGCTCCTATATTGACGCTGATGCAATCTAACTGCGCCTTCTACACTCGCCGTCTGTTCTTACAGGCTCTTGCCGCGGTCTCCGCGCCTCTGCCCGCCGTATTCGCCATGAAGCCGATTCTTCGGCGCGACTACCGGGCCGACGCAGTCATCCTCCTTTTTTCACTGCCGATCTACACTCGCGAAGGTGTGGGCGGTGGTTTTGCGGCTGCCCGTTTGCAGGATGAATCGGGCCAGACGATCGAGTCGCTGCAGTTCGCCGCTGGGTCCGATCCGGAGCGCGCCCGCGGCCTCAATCGCCTTGGGTTCATTCAGGAGACGGTGAAGTCCGAAGGGGGGGCGCCGGCCGAGAGCGTTTACACCGGCTTTATGACCGCCTCGGACGAGCAGAGCTTTGCGCAAGCGAAGTCCGCCCTAGAAACGTCTGGCGAGAAACTGCAGTATCAAGGGATCGAGGGCCAGATTCAGTCGGGCGCCGCCCGTTCCCGTTCGGTCCGCTTTGAAACGCCCGCCGCCTGGAACTGGACGCGGTTCGAAGAGCTCTACCCGTTCGCCGAGCAGATGATCCGCCAGGCAGCGCCCAAAGGTAAAGAGGTAGTTCTTCAAGCCCGCAGCGCCACCCGGTCGTTCCTCTCCGCGATGATGCAGACCATTCGCGACCCCGCCGAGAAGACCGAATGCACCTTTGTGTACGGCGGCAGCGAACACAAATTGGTCGCCGAAAAACGCTCCGATGAGAAGGTCGCTAAGCGGCTCGCCGCTCGCGGACTCACCCGTTTCCCGGAGCGCATTATCGCCGTCCACGGCCGTTTGCAGGAGCTTCGCGGCTCTCGCGGCAGCAAGTTCCGCATCTGGTTCGAGAAGGGGTCGGACAACCCGCTGCCTTTGCGCATCGAGTTCCAGCCCAAGTCCTTTCTCGCGCTCGCCTTTGAGGCGAAGACCGCTTAGAAGCGCGCGTTGGTCCGGCGGCCTGCCGTTTCACCGCGCAGCCAAATGTAGAGCGGAGCTCGGGGAGCCGGGGCCGGCCACGGCACGGCCAAGCGCAGCTTCTGTCGGCCGCTCTCTCCGGCCGGTAACTCGGTGACGGGAATACCTTCGCGTTCGTTCCAGCCCACCCGCACAATCCGTTCGAGGCCGCTACCCGTCAGCTCGCCCCAGTACTGGTTCTCGCCGGCGGCCTCGCCGCTGAGGGTGAAGCCAGTCAGGTCCGGCCGACGCACTAGCTTGCCGACGGCAATCTCCGCGCCGCCCGGCTCCACTTCCACGCTCACCCGGCACCCGTCCGCGCCTTCGGGCCGCAGCACTATAAACCACTCGCTCTCGCTCAACCGGTCCGCCCGCTCCAGTTGCCCGCAACGAGCCACCTTCGGCGCTTCGGCCAGGGGACCCGACAGCTTAACCGCCAGGCTAACCGCGACGCCAGCGTCGACTTCCGAGTCCAACAACTCTACAGATCCAGCGGTCCGCGCGGCCCGCTGGACGCTCACCACCCGCACCGCCGGTGGCAGCACGCGAATCCCGTCCGGCCACTTCACCGGCAGGTTCCGGCCGCCCACCCAAGCCGTCAACTCCCAACTGGTCCCTGGCAGCGTCTGCGGGTTGAGCCGCACCTCGGCCTCGCGGAGTTCCCGCAACCACTGCACGGTCCCTCCGGCGAACTCCAGCCGCTCCACTTCCTCCAGTCGTTCGCCAGTTAAGCGAATCCGCTGCGCGGTACCGTCTTGCCGCACCATCGAAGGGCCGCCCGTCAGCCGAGGCGCCGGTCCGTGCACCATCGCGGCGAAGGCATGGACCTCTCCGTCGGCCCGGGTCAGCCAAAGGCGATGCGCGCCCTGCCGCAGCCGGTCCGTGTCCACTTCCATCTCTAACTCCGGCGCCGGTCCCTTCACTGGGACGAATCGCGCCGCCACTTTCTCGGCGAGGGCATCGGCCACGGACTCCAACTCCACTTTCGTCACAAACTGAAAATCGACGCCCGTCAGCCGCAGGCGCACCCGCCCCCTGCCCGCCTCCAGCGCATCCGCGGACGCCTCCGTCAGCCGCACCGCCGTCAGATCCGGCAGGGCATAGACGGTCACCGGTTGCGCCGCTTGTAACTCCTGCCAGTCCCAGTCGCCGGCCAACCGATACGTCCCCGGAGCAGGAGGCTTGGCTAACTGCAAGGCGCCACCGTTCACCGAACCTTCTGCCGCCTGGGAGTTCCCTTCCGCGTCCACCCAGCGCCACTTCCTGACTTGCCCCCAGGCACCCGCGGGGGTGGCAAATTCGATTTTCGCCGGCAGCCCCGCGCCCAGATGCAACGGCTCCCGCAGCGCCAAGTCCGGTTGCCGCGACTCGGGAAACCGCCGCGCCCAGAGGTAGGCAAATCGCACTCCGCTTCCAGACTCGCGCTTCGCGCACAGCGACGAATCCCGGCGCAGCGCACTGCGGAACTCCGTCCGCGGAAACGCCACGCTCCGCAAATTCAGGAAGAGCGTTGCGCTCGTCGCCGCCACGGCCACCGTGTTCCCGAAGAACAAACCCGCGACGGCCGCCGCCAAGCCGGCCGATTGTTGCCATCGGACGCGCGGCTCCGGCGATAGAGGATCGTAGGCCGCCAGCGCCGGGTTCAACGCTCGCATCATCGTTAGCGTCTGCTGGTCGAGGGTGGCGTTCCGGTCGAGGCGCGCGCCGCCCGCTCCGCTCGATGCGAATCCCCGCAGCGCCGCTTCCATGGTTTGGGCGTCCGCGGCCGGGCGGCTCATCGCGGAAACGAGCGTCTCCACTTGGGTTGTCCGTTCGCCATACTCGGCCAACTGCGCCACCAATTCAGGGTCCTTCTTCACCATGTTCTGCACACGGTCGGCCCGTAGTCCGGCCGGTCCGTAGGCCAAGGCCACCACCGATGCATCGAATTTCAATTCCCAGCGTTGCCGGCCCAGCGCCGGCTTGCGCTCCATCACCTGCAGTTCCTGGCCTTCCTTGGGCGCGATGAGGAGGACGACGTCGGCTTTGTCCAGGTCGTCGCCAGGCGCGGGATCGCCGGGCACGTAAATCACGGTATCGCCCTTCCGCAGGGCGTTGAGATCCTCAATGGGCTGGACACCTTTCTCGCCGGGCCGCTCTACCTGGAGACGAAAGTTCGCCACGGCGGAACCCCCTGGACACAGGGGCTCGGCCGTGGCGTAGGCAGAAGAAAAGGCAATCAGGAGAAAGACGATTTCACGCACTCTCTCTCTGCAGACGCGGCAGCGGATTAAAAAGTTTTACTGGGCAGCAGGTTTCTTGACGAAAGCCACCGTTCGCTCGAGCGCATCCAGCGTCGCGTCCAGCAGGGGCTCGTCCCGCCCGGCATGTCCTTGGGGGCCCATCACGAAGTCGTGATAGCCGTTCTCATAGATGAGCATGGTCACGCGCTTGCCCATGGCGACGGCCAAGTCGTGGAACGGCTCGTCCACCGCGATCAAGTTGTCCTTGGTGCCAACGAGCAGGAGCACCGGGCATTGCAATGCCGCGATGTTCTTCCTGGCTATCGCTTCGTTCACAGGCACCGTTTTTGAGTCCCGATTCCATCCCTCGACGCCGAGAAACTCGATCACCGCCGGAGCCCCCAACACCGCCGCGTGCAGCTTGGTGCGTCCCGCCAAGTGGGCTACCAGGTTCCCGCCCAAGCTGACGCCGTAGGCCGTAATCCGCGCGGGATCGACGTATTTCTGCTCCCGCAGCCACTCCACCACGGCTACGCCATCGTCGACATAGGTTGGGCTCTTGGCCTCGGCGATGCTGGCCATCATGGGCGTGGGATGCCGGTAGTCCGCGACCGCGACGACGTAGCCTTCCTGCAGGAAGCGTTCCCACATGGGACCGCCGGTATCGCCCCGGACCCAAGTTACCAGCTTCTCCATGCCGCGCCCGCCGGGGGCACCGTGGAAGTGCAGCAGGACGGGGAACGGTCCGGCGCCTTTTGGCTTCCGAATCGCCGCGGCGATATAGACGCCGTCCTTCGACTTGATGTACACCTGCTCCACTGGCGAGTCCTTTTCGCTCACCGCATGGATGTACTTTTCATGGGGCAGAACCTTGCCGCCGGGCAGGCGTTCCTTCTCGGCGAATAGGGGCAGCGTGAACAGGATGAACGCTAAGGCTCTCATGGCACGTTACGATAGCAGAGAATGTCAGCGGAAGAGCGAGCGGCTTTAGTCCTCGGCGCGACGGGCCTGGTCGGCGGCGCCTTGCTGAACCAACTTCTCGATTCCTCTTCATTTTCCCCGGTCGCCGCGCTGCTCCGCCGCCCCTCCGGACGCAACCATCCCCGGCTGATTGAACGAGTCACCGACTTCAACAACCTCGACGCCATCGACCTGCCGCCCTTCGCCACGGTCTTCTGCGCCCTCGGCACCACGATTAAAGTTGCCGGCTCGCCGGAGGCGTTTCGCCGCATTGACTATGAGCTTCCGCTCCGCCTCGCCCGCTGGGCGCGGGGCCGGGGCGCTCGCCACTTTCTGCTGGTCTCCTCGGTCGGGGCCGATCCGAAATCGTCCAACGCCTACCTGCGCGTGAAGGGCGAACTCGAACGCGATCTCGCGGCCCTGGACTATCCTGCGGTCGATATCTTCCAGCCGAGCGTTCTGCTGGGGCCGCGCACCGGCTTCCGCCCCGCGGAATGGATCAGCAAGGTGGCCCTGCAGGCGGTACCGTTTCTGCTCGTCGGCCCGCTGCGGAAGTACCGGGCCATTCGTGCGCAAGACGTCGCCGCCGCCATGCTCGCCGCGTCCCATTCGCCCGCACCCGGCCGGCGCCGCCACCTTTTTGACGAGATTCTTAACTTAGCAGCACGCGCCAAGTGACCACCACGAGCGCATGGCAAACCATTGCCGCCCGGATGCTCCCGGCTTCGAGGAACGCCCGGCCGTAAACGTAGTGCGCCAAGGTGGCCAGGAGCGCGAACCGCCAATTCGGAAATTCGCGAAATGGCAAATGCGCCGCGCCGCAAAGCAGCGCCACCGCAATCTGCGCCCGCTGCAAACTGCCCATCCACTCCGTAAACCATGGCAGCAGCATTCCCCGGAAGAGGAAGTTCTCGCGCAACGCCACAAACAGGAAGATGCCGAAGAACGTGCCCACAGCGTTCAACAGTAGCTTCTCGATTACCCACGGGCCCGTCCGCAACCCGGTGAAGCCGATCGCCCACCCCAAGGCCGCCCCCACCGGCAGAAACACCAGATACCACTTCAAGCCAATGCCCGTCTCCCGCCGGGTCGGGAAGAATCCAAAGCCAATCCCTTTCTGCCCGCGGACCTCCAGCACCGCCCAGATCAGAATCCGCGCCCACGCCAACTCGCCCAGAATCGCCAAGGGCACCTTCGCGAGCGGCGCCGGATAGAGATGCTCACTCAGCTTACTCAACGTGATCGCCCCATAGAGCAGCGCATAGGAGGCATCCGTCC
>LNFM01008384.1_pt1 | contig 13337 bp, 10 predicted proteins | sample 596031 | NCBI WGS metagenome assembly LNFM01 (sample SAMN04254537, study PRJNA301005) | activated carbon metagenome | isolation source: dual media filters at the Ann Arbor, Michigan drinking water treatment plant | place: USA: Ann Arbor
CACACGGACGCCATGGGCAGTCGAGTTCGTGCAGGGCCACGAGGCGCCGCTGCACGTTCGTGCCGACGCCCATCTTCGGGGTCGAACCGAGCAGCACACGAACCTTGCCTTCGCGCACCTGGCGGAACAGGCGTGCCTTCTGAGAGTCGGTCTCGGCATCGTGGATGAAAGCGATCTGCTCGGCCGGTAGGCCCCGCTCGATCAACTCTTCGCGCAGCGCCTGGTAGACGCTGAACGCCATGCCACTCTTGGGAGTGGACAGGTCGCAGAAGACCAGCTGCGCCCTCTTGAGGCTCGCAGTCTCCTGCCAGATGTTGTGGACCTCTCGGGCGCACTGCGCCACCTTCCCACCGGGGTCGGCTGGTTGGCGGCTGTTGATCAGTCGCATGTCCAGCGCGGCCAGACGGCCTTCGCTAGCGATCATGAGCATGTTGTCCTCGCGCGGGTCCACCCGCGCGGTCTTCAAGCGCTCGGCGCGCTTCACGAGCGATCGCACGAAGGCGCGCAGTGGCTCGCTAGGCTTGCACGTCACCGTTCTGGGCTTGTCGCCCTTCAGGATCGGCACTGGCAGCTTCAGCATCTCGCGCGTGCGGATGTCCGACACGTCGCAGAACACCGTCATCAGGTCCGGCACGTTGATGAAGCGCGCGAACCGGCTGTTGAGCCGATAGCCGCTGCCGTCAGGTGCAATCTCCAGCGCCGTGACCGTCTCCCCGAAGGTGGCGGCCCAGGCGTCGAATTGCTCCAGCCCCAGCGAGCGCAGCGTGTTGGGCTGCAGGAATCGCTGGAACGTGTGAACCTCGGCCATGCTGTTGGCCACCGGGGTCGCCGTGGCCAACACCACGCCACGGTGCTCGCCTCGGTAGAGGCTCATCGTGTGGCGCGTCTTCAGGTACAGGTCGAACGCGCGCTGCGAGTTGCTCAGCGGCAGGCCTGCGATGCGTGCCATCTTGGTGTGGCGGAACAGATTCTTGGCCGAGTGGGCCTCGTCGTACGCAAGCCAGTCGACCCCAAGTGCTTCCCAGCAGAGAAAGTCGTCCTTGCGATCCTGGTTCTCCAGGCGTTCGAGCCGGATCTTCCAGGTCTTCTTCATGCGCTCGAGCTGCTTGACGATCCGGTTGGACCGGCTGTCCGCGCTGCACATGCGCACCGCCATCTCGATCTCGCGGATGGTGTCCTTGATGAAGTCGCCGGTGAAGCCGGCGGACATGGGCAGCAGCTCGAAGGTGGAGTGCGTCATCACGATCGCATCCCAGTCGCCGGTGGCCACCCGCGCCACGAACTCCCGCCGGCGGTCGCCGGCGAGGTCCTCCTTTGTCGCCATGAGCACGGCGGCGGAGGGATAGAGCCGCACCAGCTCTGCGGCGTACTGCTCGAGGCAGTGGTTCGGCACGATGTGGGCCGGCTTGTTGGCCAGGCCCAGGCGGCGCAGTTCCATGCTCGCGGCCACCATGATGGCCGTCTTGCCGGCGCCCACCGCGTGAAACAGCCCGGTGTTGCCGGACTGCACGACGCGCCAGATCGCGTTGCGTTGACTCGCGTGGAGCTCGAAGCACTGCGAAAAGCCCGGCAGCTTCAGATGCGAGCCGTCGAACTCCCGCTGGCGGATGCAGTTGAACAGGTCGTTGTAGATCCTGCACAGCCGCTCGCGCCGCGGAGCGTCCTCGTAGGCCCATGCCGCGAAGCGGTCCCGGATCAAGCCGAGCTTCTCCCGCGCCGCGAGCGTCTCTTCCTTGTTGACGATGTAGGCACCGTCCTTCTCGGGGTGCGGGTCGCGCACCGTGGGTGTCTGCACGTTCAGCGCATGCTGCACGAGGTCGATCGCGTGCATGCGCCGCGTGCCGTACTCCTGGATGCACGCGACGCTTTGTCGGGCCGCCCAATCGTTGAAGGTCACCGACCAGGTGCCGGCCACAGCCAGGTAGCGCACGGCGGTGTCCTGCAGGCCGAGCACCTCCTTGATGAAGGCCTCGACCACGTCGGCCGGCACCCAGACCGCGCCCAGTCGCAGCGCGATGTCGCCTGGCGGCAGATCCTCGGGGATCACCTTCTCCAGTGCCGCCACGTTCGCCCTGTAGGCGTCGCCAGCGGCGAGGGCCACGGTCAGCTTGCGCTTCACGTTGCCGGAGAGGTACTCGTCGGCCGGCTCGTGCCGGTCGCCCTCGGGATTCAGGTAGATCATGCCTCGCGCGGACAAGTCCGCCAGGGCGTCTTCGGGCGTGGCCCGCAGCAGCCGGGCCATGTAGTCGGGATCGACCCGGCCCTTCCACTGCATCGACAGGGCGAGTGCCTCGTCGGGATGCTCGGCGACCGTGGCCTCGCGGACGGGCGAGACCGTTCGCTTCGAGAAGATCGCGGCCTTGGTGGCCACTTCTTCCTCTTCGTCGTAGTGCTCCAGGGACAGGAGCAGCGGATAGTCCGGGTCTCGCCGGAAGGCGAGGGCGTTCGCACGGGAGGACAGGTAGCCGTGCTTGCCCACGAACCGGTCGTAGCTCTGGTTCAGACGTCGTCTCAGTTCGATCAGCGCCTGATCCGTCGTGGCGCCCAGCTGTGCGCTGAGCAACGCGCGAGCCCGATCGCGGATGTCCACCATGCCGGCGATTCGTTGCCGGACCGTGGCGTTGAGGCGGTCGTGCAAGTCCACGACGTGATCGCCCTCCACGATGCCGATGCGGCCTTCGCTGACCACGAGCGATCCCGGCCGCGTGCCAGCGGGTGCCGGCACGATGTCCCGGGGTGTTCTGGCGGGGGCCTTGGGTTGCACGCTGTACGCGCCCTTGGGCACCAGGGCCTGGGCGCCGAGCAGCGCGGAATCGAGATCTCCATCGAGCATGGCCGTCGGCACGGCCTGGAAGCCGTTGCTGACCCGGTCGATGCGACCCAGCACATGCTCCGGATGGCGCACGAACCAACGGTTGATCCGCAGGTACTGCTCGTGGCAGCCTTCCCGGAGCATCGTCTTGGGAACGTAGTCCAGGTCGAGCCACTCGGCTGCGGCCGCCGCCTCTCCCGGCGCGCGCTTTCTGAAGACGACCAGGTCAGCCTGCACGCTGGTCGATGCGATGCGCTCAAACGTGCCCGAGGGCAGTCGGAACGCGGTGACCAGATCGGCCTCGGAGGCCACGTGTGCGCGCATGCCGGCATCGCTCTCGTCCAGGAAGTAGGACGACGTGATGAAGCACACCAGGCCGCCTGGGCGGAGCACGTCGAGCGCGCGGCCGACGAACCAGTTGTGGATGCTGGCGCGGCTGTAGGGCCGGTTGCGGTTGTCCAGCACGCCGTAGCGGCCGAACGGGACGTTGGACAGGACGAGGTCGTAGGTTCCGTCAGCCAAGGTCGCGGCCTCGAAGCCGCCGATGCGCACATCGACACCACATGCCCCGTAGAGGCTGCGAAGAATGCGGCCAGAGATGCGGTCCAGTTCGATCGCCGTGACGCGGCTGCGCTGGGCAATGTCGGCCGGCATGCAGCCCAGGAAGTGCCCAGTGCCTGCGCTCGGTTCGAGGATGTTGCCGCCCTGGAAACCCAGGCGGCGCAGGGCCGCCCAGATCCAGTGGATGACGAGCGGATCGGTGTAGTGGCTATTGTTGACCGATGCCCGCGCCGAGTCGTGGTCGTCGGCCGAGAGCAACTGGCCCAGGCGACCGGCGCGCTCGACCCAGGCTGGATCTCTGCCCTCGTCGTTGAAGCTCGCCGGGATGCCGCCCCAGCCGGTGTAGCGCAGCAGTGCGGCTCGCCGGCCTGGCTTCGCTCTCGATCGAGCGGAGCGCGTTGATGGCCGAAACGTTGGCCTCGAACTTGGTGGCCTGGCCTTCGATGTGGGCGAGGGCTTCGTCGTCCCATGTCGGCCACTCGACCAACTGCGCGGTGTGGGCCGCGGCGGACATGGCGGGGCGCCATGCCTTGGGGACCTGCACTTCCACGACCGCTTGAACATCGACCGCAGCGGCAGGGGCCTCCGCAGCTTCAGCGAACAGGTCGGGGTATGCGGGGGCTTCGGTGTCGAAGCCCGGCAAGGAAAGGGTGTAGCCACCCTGGCTGGATGGGGACATGTGATCTCCGTGATGTGGAGAGAGCACACGCCCCCCTGGGGAGCGTGTGCTCCCGGTGGGAGGGGTCCGCGGGCCGCTGAGGCGGCATGCGGTCGTGCGTCGACCAGCCGGACTGCCTGAAAGGCAGTAGGCCGATGCGAACGGATCTGGGGTTCGGTGCGGCCGCCTGTCAGGCGGGCACCGGAAGGACTCACCGCCTGAAGAGGCGGCGGCGGGGCAGGGCCCAGCGCGGATCTACGTGCGGGTCACGACCGCTAACGCCGGCTGTGCCGGAACGCCTCAGAGGGCGGCTGTGGCCGGAAGCCACGAAGCGAATCGAGTATGGAACAAGGGTGCTGGAAGGGAAAGACAACGCGCCACGCCGGCGCATGTTCATCGGGCATGAACCGACCAAAGGCAGCCGCGCCGCGTCAAAAGGGGCTCGGCAGCTCTCGGTCTTGGACCGGTTGCGCTTCGGGGTTGCCGCCTTCAGACCGCCGCTTGCTACGATTGCTACGTTTTCTCTGCTATCGCTCTTGCCTGCAAGACGCCCTATGGGAACCAACGCCAGCCCCGCTGTACTGCTTCGGCGCATCGCCCATCTCGAAACGGCCGTAGGACGACTGACCGAAGACCTGGAGAGCCTTCGAAGGGCGGTCAGCCGCCACGGGTTCGCCTCAAGCTTGGCCGGCGGCTTGCGATCGCAGGTGGCCCGGTCGCCGATTCCAACCGGCCTGGCCGGCGCTCTCGCGCGTGGGGAGGCAACCAAGGTGCAATGGGTCAAGGAAGGGCTCGTCGTCCCTGGTGAACAACTCGCACGAGCCTGGGGCCTCACTAGGCAGGCGTTGAGGCCGGCCGCAGGTCGGGGCGAGGTCTTCGCCGTGAAGATCGGCAATCGGCTTTTCTACCCCCGAGCGTTCTTGGCCCTGGACCGCCAAGCCGTGGCCACCGTGTGCCGCGCGCTGGGCGATCTCGCCGCATCCGAAAAGATGATCTTCTGGTTGCGCGAGCATGGGGCGGTAGGAGGGAAGGGGATCGCCGCCGCCCTGGACGGAGGAACTGCGGTAGTCAAGGCGCAGCGGCTGGCTGCGGCCTGGGCGCGCGAGCGAGGAGGCGGGCGCGTCGTCGCCGCCTGAGACCGAGGCATTCGACGCTACGCTCCGAGCCGTCCAGCGACTCAAAGTGCGGGTGCGAAGTCAGGAGGCGCGCCTGCAGGCCTCACGCACAATGGTTGCCATGAGCACTCGCAAGATGGCCAAGAAGACAGCGGTGGCGCATCCCGATTCGCGCTCGGGCTCGGCTGCGGACGTGCCCGTTGAGTCGGCGTTCGGCGAAGTGGTGGATCTGATTCGTGTGCGGGGCAGCGCGCCCACCAGGCTGTGAAAACTGAGCTCATCGGTCTGTACTGGCGGATATGCGAGTACGTCAACGAGAAGCTGGCAGCGGCTGATTGGGGCGAGGGCGTTGTGGACCGCCTGGCGCAGCACTTGGCACGCGCGGAGCCGGGACTGAGAGGCTTGTCGGCGCAGAACCTGTAGCGCATGCGGCAGCTGTTCAATACCTACCGCGACGCACCGAAACTCTCACCACTGGTGAGAGCCTTGCCCTTGACGCACAACCTCATCATCCTTGAACTGTAGGCACGGCGCACTATTGCGTAGGCGTATTGCTCCAGCAAGGTCATGGCACCCGGCGGCATTCCTTGAATGCCGCCCGGCCAGCGTGATCAATGCCTGCCCAAAATCGGCAGGCCGCCATCGAGCCCAGGTGAGACCTCCCAAGTCTCAGAGGCCCCGCTTGGCACGTGTAAGTAAGGTGGAAACGGCAGTCGACACCTGCGCAAAACGAGAGCCCGACCCAAGGAGCCGCTCTGCGTCGGCCATCGCGCCTGAGTTGATTTGTCGGGCCACACTGCCGGCCACGTCGTGGAACTCAGCGTGCTTGTCCAGCAACGCGATGAATCCGGGCTGACCGCCCCAACGCTGGCGACCTGCACCATGCAGCCACTGGCCGAGCGGGCAGCGGTCGTCCCGACAGATGGTGTCGGCATCGAGTTGCGCGCGCTCGGCGATTGCCTTGCGCAGGCGAACCTTCCACTGCCGATGGGCTTCGATCGCCGTGTCGAAGTCAAAGTCGATGGCGGATTCGTGAACCGATGCTTCAGGTGCCTCGAATCCTTGCGGCAGGCGAAACCGATCGACCTCGTGAGCCAGCGCGGAGGCCTGGTCTTTCATCGCCGCAGCCGCGGCCGCAGTCTGTTCGACCAGGGCCGCGTTCTGCTGGGTCATCTGATCAAGCTCATTGACCGCCTGACCGATCTGAGCCACGCCCTCGCTCTGCTCCCTTGAGCCGTCGGCGATCTCGCCGAGCAGACCGCTAACCCTTCGCGACGCCTCGACGATCGTGTCCATCTTCGCCCCGGCCTGGTTGACCACGGCAGTGCCTGCCTGGACTTGCTCGACGCTCTGGCCGATCAAGGTCTTGATTTCTCGGGCGGCTGTCGCCGCGCGCTGCGCCAGCGTGCGTACTTCCGAAGCGACGACGGCGAAACCGCGGCCTTGCTCGCCGGCCCGAGCCGCTTCAACGGCAGCATTGAGCGCGAGGATGTTGGTCTGGAATGCGATGCCGTCGATGGTGCCGATGATCTCGCTGATCTTGGCTGAGGACTGGCGTATGGACTCCATGGTCTGCACGACTTCGCGCATCACGAGGCCTCCTTCGGTGGCGACCGCCTCGTTGCCGCGGGCCACCTGGGACGCCTCGTTCGCATGGTCGGCGCCGTTCTTCACCGTTGCCGAGATCTGTTCCATCGAAGCCGCCGACTCTTCGAGGTTGGCCGCCGCCTGCTCGGTCCGGGCCGAGAGATCCATCGCACCCGTGGCCACCTCGCTGCTCGAGTGAACGATCTCGTCGCTCGAGCGCCGGACACGCATCACCATCTGGCGGAGCGATTCCTGCATCGCCCTCAGTTCCATCATGAGCTGGGCCGCCTCGTCGCGCCCCCATGGTGACGGGGATGTGGTGAGATCGCCTTCTGTCATCGCCCGCAGGTGCCGGCGGGTCTCGTTCAGGCCTCCGTCCATCACGCGGTAGAAGCTGATGAAGAGGTAACCGGCCAGAAGAAGCGCGGCGGCGACGATCGCAGCCATCCACGCCACCTGCTGCTGCGCGGCCTCACGGACGTCGCCGACGTAGATGCCGGAGCCGACAACCCATCCCCAGGGCTCGAAACCTTGCACGTAGGAGAGCTTGTCGACCGGCTTGTCCTTGCCGGGCTTGGGCCATTGATAGGCCACGAAGCCCTTACCACTCTCGCGTACCTTGACCACGAAGGCCTTGAACAGCGGCACGCCGTTGGGGTCCTTGGTCTCCGAGACATCCTTGCCGTTGAGCTCAGGCTTGATCGGATGCATCACGACACGCGGCTGCATGTCGTTGATCCAGAAGTACTCACTGCCGTCGTAGCGCAGCGCGGCGATGGTCTCCATCGCGAGGTGTTGCGCCTGCTCTCGGCTGAGCTTTCCGGCAGCCTCCTTCGCATGGGACTGCACCAGGATGCCATGAGCGATCTCGACGTGCTGGCGCGTCGCATCAGCCCGTGCCTGCATCGTCAACTCGGCCTGATGCATCAACTGCCAGGCGACCAAGCCCAGCAGCGGAACGACGAAGGCGAGCGAGATGATCACTGCCTTGGCGTTGAACTTCAGCGCCCGAAAGAGGCGCACGCCGGGTGCCCAGACTCCGTGATGCGTAAAGAAGCCGGCGTCCGGTCTCCGCGGCTGGGCCGCGACTCTTCGGTCGAAGGCAGGCAAGGGCGCTGTGTTGGTCGTCATTCTTTGGCACTTCCTCGTCAGGCATCCGGCGATACGTCAGGCGGACCGTCCCGAGAGGGTTTTCGGCGACTGGCGCATCGACTTGAGTTCACGCTGGTGCGGCGCAGCGATCGCTGGCCACTTGGTGGTTGGGTGCGAAAAGTCCTGATCGACACGAAGGAAGGCAGGTCGCGACCTGACTGCAAGTAGATCGACCGCTGCATCGGCTTGCGCGATAGGGGCAGGATTCGCCGGAGAATCCAGATGCCAAAACGCCGGGGCCAGGAGGGTCCTGACAAGAAGCGTGGTCCTGGGGTCAGCGGATCAGGACGAGGTTTGATGGAGAGGGTAGGGTGTTCCTCAACGTCAAAGCAGGATCGCCTTGTTGAGCACCTGGCTGCGGGGCACGCCGGCGTAGGACGCCAGCGGATTGAGTTCTCTGGCCACATCGGCGGCGAGTTGGTCCACTTCCCGGTACAGGGCCTCCAATTCGGCCACCTTCGCCGCGTCGTCGAAGATCAGCCGCGAGCCGTCGGGAACGAACAGCGTGGCCCGATACCAGGCATTGTCGAGAGCGAACTTGAGATGGGTGCGCACCCGCTCGACCAAGAGCAGGTCGACGCCGAACGGCACCGCGAGTTCCTGCTCCGACATGTGCCAGGCCAGCGCAGCGATGTCGTAGCTGGACAGGTCGATCGTCTTGGACGCGTCGTAGCGCAAGTTCTTCAATAGGCGGATGCACTTGCGCAAGGAGCCGCGCACCGCCAGGCACTTGTCCTCTATGAGCCCGATGTGCATGAAGGGCCGGTTCTTCAGGCGCTCCGACTTCTTGGCGTCGAGCACGTAGATGTCGCGGTGGCGCTTGTCCGATGTGCGCTTCCACTCGAGCGTGTCGTGCCAGTGGGAGGGGATCACATCCACGGCGCGCTGCAGCGAGCCGCCGGACAGTGAGATGGCTTTGCTGGGAGAGGTGTCGACCTTGGCGCCCCAGAAGCGGCGCTCCAGAATGGCGGCGCACTCCTTGCGCAGATCAGCCAGTTCCTGGGTGGCAGACTTCCCCGCGTAGTTGCTGTACGTGTAGGCGGCATCGACCGCGGTGTCGACGGTGACGAAGCCGGCATGCAGCACGAGCAGGTCGATGTCGCTGTTGCCGCGCACGTGCACATCCAGCGGCACCGAACCCTGATAGTCGAACGCGGCGGGGATGTTTGCCGCCGTCAGCCCCTCGATGAGTCGATCGCGCACGCGGTTGCCTTCGTCGTAGGACTTCTGCGTGTACTCGGCATCCACCGGTTGCATCACGCCGATGGCGTACTTCACCGCCTCCGGCTCAGCCAGTCGCTGAAACTTCTCGAGCTTTGTCGCGGCGCTGAGCGCCTCGGTGAAGTTGTAGACCCCGTCGCGGCTGTACAGCCCCTGCCGCCGGTCCTTCAGTCGCTGGATCTTTTGTGAATAGTTCATCGGGTCGGCACCTGACGGCATCGTTTCGAATATTGCGAGTTTCGTTTGTTTCGCTTATGATGTCAAGACACCAGGAGCACACCATGAACACGACCGACCTGTCCCGAACGACCTTGCCGCTCGAGCAAGAGGTGCAGGCCGCCGCGAAGGGCCAGCGCGCGCTCGCCGCCTATCTGGCGACCCAAGGCGAGATCCAGCGCATCCAGATCTACGACGACAAGAACAAGGCCCACCAGGTTGAACTGCCGACCTCGGCGCTGCGGCTGCTCGTCGACATCTTGGCCGAGCTCGCCGACGGCAACGCCGTGAAGGTGGTACCCATCCACGCCGAGCTGACCACGCAAGAGGCTGCCGACTTGCTCAACGTTTCGCGGCCACACCTTGTCAAGCTGCTCGAGGAGGGCGTCCTGCCGTTCCACAAGACCGGCAAGCACCGGCGAGTGCTGTTCGCAGACCTGATGCGGTACCGAGAGGAGCGCGAGAAGGCCAGCCACGAGGCGATGGAGGCCCTGGCGCAGCAGGCGCAAGAGCTGCGCATGGGCTACGAATGAGGCATTCGAACTTCACCGCGGTGTACGACGCCTGCGTGCTCTACCCGGCACCGCTGCGCGACTTCCTGATGTGGCTGGGACTGTCCGGCCGCTTCAGGGCGCGATGGAGTCCGCAGATCCATGACGAGTGGAAGCGCAGCGTTCTGCGCGACCGCGCTGACCTGACGCCCGAGCAACTGAATCGCACGTCCGACCTGATGGACAAGGCCATCCCCGATGCCTTGGTCACGGGCCATGAAGCGCTCGCCGAGAGCCTGCGGCTGCCTGACGCGGGAGACCGGCATGTGCTCGCGGCTGCGATCCGCTGCGGTGCCAGCGTCATCGTGACATTCAACGAGAAGGATTTTCCGAGCGAGGCGCTCGAACCCTTCGGCATCGAGGCACAGCACCCGGACCTGTTCATCGACAACCTGTTCGATCTCGATCCTGCCGCCGTGGTGACGGCTGCACAACGGCAGCGCGGACAACTCAGGCACCCGCCGATGTCGGTCGACGCCTACCTCGATGTCCTCTTGAGGCAGGGCCTGGCGCAGACGACGCAGGCCCTCGGCAGCTACCGGGCCATTCTGTGAAGGGCGAATCCATCGCCGGCGTTGTGCCGGCCTCAGGTGGCATGTCGGCCCGGAGCTGCGCCTGATGGGGCACGCCGCGAGACTCTTCAACGGATCGGCTGGCCAGACGCTGTACGGGCGGGTGACACCTTCCCCGGAGCAGTTGGCGTTCCTGCAAGCCCAGTGGAACGAACTGGCGGAGCACCTGACCCGCGAACTCGCGCAGCGACATGGATACCCGGTCAGCACCTGGCTGCAGGGTTCGTACAAGTACGCCACGCTGATCAAGCCGGTCCACAAGGGCGAGCGATATGACGTGGACCTGGGCCTGTACTTCGAATGGGACCCAAGGGAACAGAACATCGAGCCCACGCCTCGCCAGCTGCGGGACTGGGTGCAACGAGAATTGCATGTCTACCGGGCGCGGTCGGCGGCCATCGTCGAGGTTGTCGAGCCGCCCAAGGACCGATGCTCACGCGCGGTCTACGACCAGCAGTTCCACATCGACACCCCGACGTACCACCTGGACCGCCGCCGCGATCGACGCCGGCTTGCGCATCTCGACAAGGGCTGGGAAGACCGTGACCCCAAGCCCCTGTATCAGTGGTTCAAGGCGGCGGCCGACGGCGAGGATCGCGACCAACTGCGCCGGCTGATCCGCTATCTCAAGGCCTGGGCGGCGATCGGGTTTCAGGACGCGCCGTTGGCCAGGCCGTCATCGGTCATGCTCAGCGTTCTGGTGGCTCAGAGCTATGGTGGCTTCATGATGCAGTTGGGTCGGCTGTGGGAGCGCGATGACGATGACGATGCGCTTCTGGCCGTCGTTCGAGACGTGCACGACCGGTTGCTGCGCAGCCCGAAGGTTCTCAACCCGATCGATGACGGCGAGGACCTCAACCGGATTGCGCCCGAGCAGTGGGAGGCATTCCTCAGCCGCTGGCAAGCCCTGCGAGATGCCGCAGAGGCTGCCCAGGCCGCCGATGATGAGATCTCGGCAGCCTTGGCCTGGTCGCAAGCCTTCTCGTTCCTGATGCCGTTGCCCGAGGCCGAGGAAGTCGAAGTCGTGAACCCAGCCGGGCGCGCGCTGATGGTCCTGCCCGAGGTCCGTGTCGACGTGTATGCCCGCAATCCCCGCCGCCATGTGGCCAGCCACCTCAACGGTGTGCCGGGCGTGGCTCGCGACTGCGATCTCGTGTTCACAGTCGCCAATCCGCACGTCGTGCCCGACATGGCCACCATCGAGTGGACCGTTCGCAATGACGGCCAGGAGTCGGCCGCCATCGGCGACCTGGGGCATCGCTGGTCGGGCGCGCGGATGTTCAGCGTGGAGGAGAAGACGGCTTACCTTGGAACCCACCACATGGACTGCGTGATCCGTGTGCACGGCGCGGTATACGCCGTACGGCGCGCGCCGGTCACCGTGCGGGACATCAAGCATCTGCCATCAGTGGCTACCAACAATCCTCCGTGGCGTCGCCTGAAGAGCGCCAAGAAGCGCTGGTAGGCTGCGCGAAAGAAGGCAAGCAATGATCGCTCACGAATACGCCATCATCGGCCACAAACGCTCGGAGATCGGGCGCTGGCTGGGCTTCGCTTCGGTGGCGCTCGCGCCGATCGTCACGAGCCTCATCACCTGGGCAAGCAACTGGCCGCTGTTGACCGCGTCGATCCAGGCCAAGATGGGTGCGTTCACATTGTCCACGGGGCTTGTGTACGCCGCGCTCTACTGGGGCTTCAACCGATACGGTTGGCGGTGGCTCGACAAACTGCTTGGCATTCCAAATCTTGGCGGGTCCTGGACGGTGACGGGCCAGTCGCTCACGCTCGAGGGCGAAATCAAGTTCGACTGGACCGGAACGCTGACGATCACGCAGAAGTGGGATCGCATCGCGATCGAGCTCAAGACCGCGCAGTCGGGCTCCTTCAGCGAAACCGCCTCGGTGCTGCTCAAGCACGACGGCGCCGCGAAACTGTCCTACAGCTACCAGAACCATCCGCGCGCGGGCGAGCCGGAACTGCAGAAGCACCAAGGGTTCTGCGAGCTGACCTTCGACGTTGACCGAAGCCGCGCCGAGGGTCACTACTTCAATTCCCTGGGGCGCTACTCGTTTGGGCGGATGACGCTGACGAGTGTGGCGGCGCCATCATGAACAGAATCTGAGGATGAGGATTGCATCCGTGGGATGGGTTCGCTCGTGTGGGACCCGGGTGTGCTTCGGATTGCCGGGGCTTCGAAACACGATGGGCCGTCGCTGCCAGTCGAGTTCGCACGGGTTTCGCGCGATGGCCGGCTGACGCTGGTCCTCAACCCAGGAGCAGTGGTCGTCGAGACACTCTGGTGCGAACTTGATTACAACTCGCCGGGGGCACAGGCGGCCCTGGCGGGACGTGAAGGCTGTGCTGTCGACGCGATTGGTCTGTGGCCGGGCGACATGCCCGATCACCGAACGCGTGTCTGACGTGGACACGGGTGTGCTCGAAAGGCTGGTCAAGGGATCGGTGGCTGAACTGCGACGTCGCTATGGCTACATCTTCAGTCGGCACCGGATGACCGCTGCCTAGACGCTGACGAGGCCTCCGGGTCGCCGCATGCCTTCTCGAAGTCGTTGATCCCCGCCAAAAAGGCGCGGCGCCGCTCGCCATTGCGGTCGGTCTTGATGAACTGCCGCAGTTTGTAGGCGAAGTCGCCCGCGAGGGCGTGGATGTCGTTCGGATCGGCCGAGCAAACGGCGCCGATCCGCGGGGTTCGGCTGTACACGGTCTGACTCCTTGGTGGAGCGGAAGGCCACGACCTGCAGGCCGTGGCTTTCGGGTTGAGGTCGGTGGCGGCTAGACGTGGTAGTGCTGGCGCACGTAGCGCCGCCGCTGCAGATAGGGGGCGCCCTTGGTGATGTCCAACGGAGCCCAATGGATGAGCCACCGCAGCGCGGC
>LNFM01006729.1_pt1 | contig 13336 bp, 12 predicted proteins | sample 596031 | NCBI WGS metagenome assembly LNFM01 (sample SAMN04254537, study PRJNA301005) | activated carbon metagenome | isolation source: dual media filters at the Ann Arbor, Michigan drinking water treatment plant | place: USA: Ann Arbor
GCGAAGGCGGCCCGCCGCCCGTCCGGCGAGCCAAGGCCCCGGAGGGGCCGCCCGTCACGCCCTTGGCGTGCCTTCGGCACGACTGAGGGCACGGCATGATCCCCGGCTGGATCGGCTTCACCGTTTCCGCAGCGCTGTTCCAGTGCTGGCGCACCGCGCAGCAGCAGAAGCTGCGCGGGCAGCTTTCGGTGAATGGCGCGGGGGTGGTGCGCTACCTGTATGGCGTGCCGGTGGGGCTGCTGATCTTCGGCCTCTACGCCGCCATCTTCGGCGGCACGCTGCCGGCGCTGACATGGCCGGTGCTGGCGCTGTGCGCCATTGGCGGCTTCGGGCAGATCCTCGGCACCAACCTGCTCATCATGGCCTTCGGCTATCGCAACTTCGCCGTCGGCACCGCCTATTCCAAGACAGAGGCGATGCAGGCCGCGATCGTCGCGACGCTGCTGCTGAACGAGCATCTGTCGCTGTTTTCCTGGCTCGGCATCGCGGTCGGTGTCGGCGGCGTGCTGTATCTGTCGCTCGCCGGGCGCGGCACTAGCCCGGCCGAATTGCTGCGCGGCGTGACGCAGCCGGCGGCGCTGTGCGGCATCGGCGCCGGCTTCTGCTTCGGCGTCACCGGCGTACTCATCAAGATGGCGAACCAGGAAATGCCGGGGTCGGACGTCATCTTCAAGGCGCTGCTGATCCTGGTCATCACCAATGCGCTGCAGACGCTGATGCAGGGCAGCTACCTGGCGTGGAAGGAGCCCGCGCAATTCCGCGCCGTCTTCGCCACCTGGCGGGACAGCGCGCAGGTCGGCGCGCTGTCCGCCATGGGCTCCGCCTGCTGGTTCTCCGCCTTCGCGCTGGCGCCGGTGGCGCTGGTGCGCGCGGTGGGGCAGGTGGAGATCCTGTTCACCCTGGTCTTCAGCCGCTTCTACCTGCGGGAGAAGGCGACGCGGGCCGATGTGGTGGGCGCGCTGGTGGTGGTGGCCGGCGTGGTGCTGGTGCTGTGGGGAAGCCGCTGATGACGAATTTGGACCATGTCCTGCGCGACCTGCCGCGCCGCTACCCCGGCCCCGGCGGCGCCATCGCCGTGCTGCGGGAAGGGCAGGTGCTGGCGCGCCACGCCTGGGGCTATGCGAATGCGGAACGCCGCATTCCCTTCACGCCGCGCACGCTGTTCCGCCTGTGCTCCATCACCAAGCAATTCACCTGCGGCGCGATGCTGGAGGCGGTGGGGGCACCGGAGGCGCTGGATGCCGCCATCCGCGCCCGCCTGCCCCTGCTGGGCGATGCGGCGCCGCCGGCGCGGCTGCTGGCGCACAACCAGTCCGGCCTGCGCGACTACTGGGCCGTGGCCATGCTGCACGGCGCCCCGGCCGAATCAGCCTTCGGCGATGTGGAATCTGCCCGCGTCATCGCCGGCACCGCCAGCCTGCACTTCGCGCCCGGCACCCGCTATGCCTACTGCAACCAGAATTTCCGGCTGATTTCGGACGCCTTGCAGGAGGTGACGGGCGCGAGCTTCGCCGATCTGCTGCGAACCCGCATCTTCGACCGCGTCGGCATGGATACCTCGATCCTGGCGGCCGACACGCGCGCCATGCCCGACGGCACCGAAGGCTATGAGGGCAGCCAGGCCACCGGCTTCCGCGCCGCCGAGAACCGCGTGATCTGGACCGGCGATGCCGGCCTCGGTGCCAGCCTGGACGACATGATCGCCTGGGAACGCCATATCGACGCCACGCGCGACGACCCGGCCAGCCTGCATGCCCGCCTTGCCGCGCCGGTCACCTTCGCCGATGGCGCCGCCGCGCCCTATGGCTTCGGCCTCGGCCGGGGCGAGGCCTTCGGCACGCCCATCCTCGGCCATGGCGGCGCACTGCGCGGCTGGCGCAGCCACCGGCTTTACGCGCCGGCGCAGCGCATTTCCGTGGTGGTGATGTTCAACCATCTGTCGGACGCCAACGCCGCGGCGATGGAGGCGCTGGCCGCGCTGCTCGGCGCGGAACCGCCGCTGGCCGATGCGGAATTGCCCGCACCGGATTGGCTCGGCGCCTACCGCGAACCGGAGACCGGCCTGGCGGCGCGGATCGATCAGGCCGCCTCCGGCACGCTGCGGCTGCGCTTCGGCCATGGTGCGGAACGGCTGGACCTGCGCGCCGATGGCAGCGCCGACAACGGCCGCACCCGGCTGCGCCCATCCCCGCAAGGCCTGTGGATGGACCGGCCGCAGGAGAACCAGGCCAGCCTGCTCATCCCCTGCCAGGGCGAGGCACCGACCGACATCTCTGGCCGCTACCGCTGCGCGGAGCTCGATGCCGACCTGCTGGTGAGCGCTTCCGGCGGCCCGCCCTATGGCGGCTTTTCCGGCTTCCTCGGCCAGGGGCGGATGGAATTGCTGGACCCGATCGGCCCGGACCTCTGGGCGCTGCCCTGCTGGCGCGCCCTGGACCACACCCCGCCCGGCGACTGGACGCTGGCCTTCCGCCGCGACGCCGCAGGACAGGTGGCGGGCGTAACGGTCGGGTGCTGGCTGGCGCGGGGCCTGGATTATGCGCGGATCGGGGACGGGTAGAAGCTACGCCGGCCGGCGGGATCGCAGCGCGGCAGCCAGCGTGCCCTCATCCAGCACGTCCAGCGCACCCCCCATCGGCACACCCTGCGCCAGCCGTGTCACCGCCACGCCGGCGGGCTTCAGCCGGTCCGTCACGTAATGCGCGGTCGCCGTGCCATCCACCGTGGCGGGCAAGGCGAGGATCACCTCCTCCACCTGCTCCGTCTCGATGCGGGCGAGCAGGGGCGCGATGGACAGATCCTCCGGCCCCACCCCGCCGAGCGGGGACAGCACGCCGCCCAGCACGTGATACAGCCCCTGATGCGCATGGGCGCGTTCCAGCGCCCAGAGGTCCGCCACACCCTCCACAACGCAGACCAGGTGCCGGTCGCGCCGCGGGTCTCGGCAGATGCCGCAGGGCGATTGCGCGTCCAGGTTGCCGCAGCTTTCGCAGGGCCGCACGGCGCGGGCGGCGGCCTCCAGCGCCTGGGCCAGCGGCAGCATGGCCTCCTGCGGCCGCATCAGCATCCGCAGCGCCGCCCGCCTGGCGCTGCGCCGGCCGAGGCCGGGGATGCGCGAGAGCAGGGCGATCAGATGCTCGATCGGGTCGCGCTCAGACATGCCTCACCGACCCATTCCTTGCCCGGGCTGCCATGTCCCCGGCGACCGCCGGAATCCTGACGTGGCTTTGTCACGGCAGGGCGACCACCCGGCGGGGATCAGTACCAATCCGGGGCCCCCGCCGCGTTGCGCAGCAACGTAGTGGGGAAATTCAGAACGGCAGCTTGAGGCCACCCAGCCCCCCGAGCCCGCCCGGAAGATCGAGCCCTGCGGTGGCCTTCTGCATTTCCTCGGCCATCGTCGCCTCCACCTTCTGCTTGGCGTCGGCGTGGGCGGCGACCAGCAGATCCTCCAGCACCTCGCGGTCATCGGCCACCATCAGGGACGGGTCGATGGTGACGCGGCGCAGATCGCCCTTGCCGGAGAGCAGCACCTTCACCATGCCGCCGCCGGCGCCGCCCTCGACCTCCGTCTGCTCCAGCCGCGCCTGCATTTCCTGCATGCGGGTCTGCATCTGCTGGGCCTGCTTCAGCATGTTGCCGAGGTTCTTCATGGGCTCTCAATCCTCCTGCGAAAGGTCGTCATCCAGCCCGGCCGCTTCCGCGTCGGGTGGGGCGAAGTCGCGGCCATCCTCGGCGGCGGCCAGGTCGGCCGCCATGGCGGGGGCCAGGCCATAGGCATCCAGCGAGGCATCGCGCACCGCCTCGATCTTCGCACCCGGGAAGGCGGCCAGCACGGCCTGCACCAGAGGGTGTGTCTGCGCGAGCGCCAGGCGGTCGGCTTCCGCTGTCCGACCCTGCTCGGCGAGCGTCGGCTCGCCGCCCTCATTCACCAGGGTCACGGTCCAGCGCGTGCCGGTGGCCTCCTGCATCAGGGCGGTGATCTGCTGCGCCAGGTCACGCGGGGCTTCCGGGCGGGGGCGGATCTCGATGCGGCCGGGGCTGATCCGCACCGGATGCACGTTAAGCCGCAGATGCGCGTGCAGGCTGGGCTTCCGGCCGGAGGCCAGCGCCACGATCTCCCGGAAGCTGGCGGGCATCGGCGCTGGTGCCGCGACGGGTGCGGCAACCGGAGCCGGCGCCGCCACGGCCAGCGCGGCACCGCCGCCGGCAATCGCGCGCAGCCCGCCGCCGCCCCCACTGGGCCCGGGGCTGGGTGCGGCGGCTGCGGGGCCGGCTTCGGTCAGGCGGCGCACCAGGTCGCCGGGGGTCGGCAGATCCGCGACATGGGCCAGGCGGATCAGCACCATCTCGGCGGCGGCGCGGCGGTTCACGCCATCCTGCGCCACCTCCGTCAGCCCCTTCAGCAGCATCTGCCAGGCCCGGGCGAGCACCGGGATCGCCAGTTTTTCCGCCAGCGCCGCGCCGCGGGTGCGCTCGGCCTCCGGCAAGGCGGGATCGTCCTGCAGCGTCGGCACCGTCTTCATGCGGGACAGCAGGTGGACCAGTTCCAGCAGGTCGGACAGCACCACGGAAGGGTCGGTGCCGCGGGCATGCGCGCCTTCGGACAGGGCCAGCGCCGCGGCGGTATCGCCCGCCATCAGCGCCTCCATCAGGTCCAGCGCCAGGCCACGATCGGCGAGGCCGAGCATTTCCGTCACCAGCCCGGCGGTGACTGGCTCACCACCCGCCAGCGCCATGGCCTGGTCGAGGATGGAAAGCCCGTCGCGGACGGAGCCATCCGCCGCGCGGGCGACCATGGCCAGCGCCTCCGCCTCGGCGGGAACGGATTCCAGGTCGCAGATGCGGGAGAAATGCGCGCGCAGCGTCTCCTGCGGTACCCGGGCCAGGCGAAAAGTCTGGCAGCGGGACAGGATGGTGGTGGGCACCTTCCGCAGTTCCGTCGTCGCCAGCATGAACTTCACATCCGGCGGCGGTTCCTCCAGCGTCTTCAGAAGCGCGTTGAAGGCGGCGTTGGACATCATGTGGACCTCGTCCAGGATGATGACCTTGAAGCGGCCCTGGGCGGGGCGGAAGCGCAGGCGTTCGCGCAACTCCCGCACATCGTCGATGCCGTTGTTGCTGGCCGCGTCCAGCTCCTGCACGTCCGGGTGGCGGTCGGCCAGGATGGCGCGGCATTCGGAACAGACGCCGCAGGGTTCGGGAGTCGGCCCGCCCTGGCCGTCCACGCCGATGCAGTTCAACGCGCGGGCGATGATGCGGGCGGTGGTGGTCTTGCCGACGCCCCGGACCCCGGTGAGCATGAAGGCGTGGTGCACCCGCCCCTGCGCGAAGGCGTTGCGCAATGTGCGGACCAGCGCTTCCTGGCCGATCAGGTCGGCGAAGCTGGCCGGGCGGTACTTGCGTGCCAGGACACGATAGGGCGTGCCGGCCAGGGCGGGGGCGGGGGCGGGTGCGGGTGCGGGCGCTGGCGACGCGGGCGGCGGCGGCGCGGCCGGCGCCGGATCACCGAACAGCCCCGGCCCATCCTGCGGTGGTTCCGGCAGGTCGTGTTCCAAGGGGTCGCCGAAGATGTCGCTGGTCATCGGGGCGCTGTCCGGGAAGCGGGGGCCCGGATGCCAGGGCCGCGGGAAAGGTGGAAGATCGGCGGGCGACCCGCGCGAGAACTCGTTACGGCTGCTTCCTTCCCCGTCGCCGACCTTCCACCCCCAATATCGGGCCTCGGGCGCCTTGGGGCAATGCCCCCCCACGCCGCGGCCATCCCAAGAATAGTTGAGGGGGCCGGCGAGGATACCTGCGCTCCGGCCTTGCTGCCCCTCAGTTGCCCCCATCACAGCCGCGTGGCAGGGTCCGCGCCGATGCTCTCCGTCCCAGCCAGCCGCCCCAACGCCTATACAGGCAGCCCAATCGACCGCGCGGGCACCCGCCGGGACGATGCCGACTGGATCGCCCAGGCGATCGCCGATCCGGAGACGCTGTTCGCCCCGGTCTGGCGCAGCCGCAGCCTGATGAAGGGCGTTGAGGACGGCCACCCCGAGGCCGTGCTGCTGACCGGTGCGGCCGCAGAGGCCGTGCGCATGGCCGGCGGCCCCTGGGCCTTCCTCGGCATGTGGGAAGAACGTCCGATCTTTGCCGTGGATTGCTCCGCCGCCGAGGACCCGTTGCCGCTGCTGCCGGAGGGCATGGGCGGCTTCACCGATTTGCGCCAGGTGGCCGGGCTGCTGCCGCCGGGGGAAGCCTCGGTCCTGGCCCATGCGCGCGGGCTGATGCATTGGCGCACCCGGCACCGCTTCTGCGGCGTCTGCGGCCATGAATGCGCCCCGCGCAGCGCCGGCAATGCCATGCAGTGCACCAACTGCAACGCCCAGCATTTCCCGCGCACCGACCCGGCCGTGATCATGCTGGTGGTGCGCCAGGGCCGCTGCCTGCTGGGCCATTCGCACCGTTTCCCGAATGTGGCGATGTACTCCACCCTCGCCGGCTTCGTGGAGCCGGGCGAGAGCCTGGAGGAAGCGGTGCGGCGGGAGGTGATGGAGGAAGCGGCCATCGAGGTGGGGGATGTGCTGTATCATTCCTCCCAGCCCTGGCCGTTTCCCGCCAGCATCATGCTGGGCTTCCATGCCGAAGGCCTGTCGGACGAAATCCGCATTGACCCGGAGGAGCTGAAGGACGCCCGCTGGTTCACGCGCGAGCAGTTGCGCGACCCGGCGGCGCATGGATTTTCCCTGCCGCGCGTCGATTCGATCGCTCGCCGGCTGATCGAGGACTGGCTGGAGCAGGACGCATGAGAACCCTCGTATCCTCGCTCGCCGCGATCCTGCTGCTGGCGGGCTGCGGCAACCGCGGGGCGGCGCCCGTGCCAGCGACGGCGGAAAACCCGGCGCAGGCCGAATGCCGGGCGGAGGCGCGGCAGGCGCCGGCGGTGGCCGAGCAATCCCGCCGTGTGGTGATCGGCCTGCCGAGCAGCGAGGAACGCTTCGACCAGGCGCGCCGTGCCGCCGAAAGCCGCGCCTTCACCGACTGCCTGCGACGCCGCGGGCTGGCCCGTGGGGGCGGAGTCGAACCGCTGCGCCAGCCGGGCTTCTGACCATGCCGCGCGACGTCCCTCGCCACGCCTCCGCAGGGTGGGACCGGGGACGATGAGTGGTGCTGCCGCGCCAACCCGTGGCCTGGTCGGCTTCCTCGACGCGCTGCGCGATGGCCTGGTGGTGGTGGGCTGGGCGGCGGACCCGAAGGATCGCGCGGCGCGGCCGGTGATACGGCTGATGCGCGGCCTGGAGGTGCTGGCTGAATGCACCGCCGACGTGGCCCGCGACGATGGCAACCCCGGCTTCCGCCTGCGCGCCCCGATGCCGCTGGCGCCGCAGGATTTCCTGGAGGGCCGGGTGCGGGTCCGGGCGCTTCTGGCCGGGCACCAGGCGGCAAGCACCCTCGCCATGACCCGGCGGATGCGCGAGCAATTGGAAGCGGCCGCAGGCTGGGAGCCAACGACCCAACCCATGGCGCCGCCGCAAGCCCGGCCGGAACCCACCCCTGCCGCATCCGTCCGGCCGGTGCCACCCCAGCCGGAGCCGCCGGTTACCTCCCCGGCTACGCCGCCGGCTGCTTCCCCGGCTACGCCGCCGGTTACCTCCCCGGCTACGCCGCCGGTTACCTCCCCGGCTACGCCTCGGGTCGCCACATGGTCCGCGCCGGGCTGGGTGCCGCGACCGCCAGCGCTGGGGGAACGGCCGGATCCGGTACGGGCGCCGCCCCCGCTGCCCCTCGCGGCACCCCCCGCGCCAGCCACCGCACCACCGGCCGGCGCGCAGCCACTGGCGACGATCGCCGAGATGCCGCCGGAACCCGGCCCTGGACCTGGCCCGGAAACCGACCGGAGGCCGGACCCGGACCTCGATCCTCCGCTGCCACTGCCGCTCGCGCCGATGCAGGCCCTGGCCCGGCTGGCGGCGGCGACGGGGCGGCCGGTGCTGCACATGCTGGTGCCGGCGCGCGGCTCGGTGCTTGGCTCCGCATCGAGGCTTGTGGCGCTGGAGGCGCTGGCCGCGTCGCGGCCTCTGCTGGCGCGGGACTGGGTGCCGCTGCGCCATGCCTTCGCGCTTCAGCCGCAACCGGCCACGCTGTGGCGCCTGGATGGGTATAGCCTGTCAGTGGACGGATGCGTGGCGCTGCTGACCACCCTGCTGGCGGTGCTGCAACTGCGTTATCCGGGGGCGCATGCCGACCTGGCCCGTGCCGCGAACCTGCTCGCCCGCGCCGATCTCGCCACCTTGCCGCGGCGCGACCTGCCGCCCGCCGCCGCGGCACCGCCGGCCGAGGCCTTCCTGGGCGTATCGGTGGCCGAGACGGAGCCGGCCCTGCCGGGGGAACTTTTCGCCGACCTGCCGGCACCGCGCGCGATGGGGCCGACCCTGCCGGGGCTGGAAGCCTGGTCCACCGCCGCCGCGCCGCTGCCCTGGCGGGTGGTGGTGCTGGCCGAGCCGGGTCTCGGCGGCAGCGCCGATCCGGCCCGCATCGGCTGGTGGCTGCGCCGCATGGTGACGGAATGCGTGATCAGCGAGGCCCTGCACATCGCCCGGCCCGAGGCTGCGCTGCGGCCTGAGCCGGACCTCGTGCTGACCCTCGCGGCGGAGCCGCGGTAGGCTGCATGCGGCGGAGCCGCGGTAGGCTTGGTGCGGCGGAGCCGCGGTAGGCTTGGTGCGGCGGAGCCGCGGTAGGCTTGGTGCGGCGGAGCCGCGGTAGGGCTTGTACGGCGGAGCCGCGATAGGCTTGGTATGGCGGAGCCGCGGGAGGCTTGGTACGGCAGAGGCGGTTCGCGGGGCCTGCGCTTGGCGCCTAGCTAATTCCCCTCCCGCTGCGCCAGCCGCAGCCTGTGCGCGCGATAGGTGCCGAGCACGCGCAGGTCGGCCGAGAAATAGGACAATTCCTCCAGCGCCCGCGCCAGCCCCGGCTCGTCCGGCCGGCCATCGACATCGGCCAGGAACTGCGTCGCGGTGAAGGCGCCGCCCACCATGTAGCTTTCCAGCTTGGTCATGTTCACGCCATTGGTCGCGAAGCCGCCCAGCGCCTTGTACAGCGCGGCCGGGATGTTGCGGACCCGGAAGACGAAGCTGGTCACCCAATCGCCCTCCTCGAAGGGCGGCGCCAGCGGCGTCAGCGAGCAGACATAGAAGCGGGTCGTGTTGTGCGCCGCGTCCTCCACGTTCTTCCGCAGGATCTCCAGGCCGTAGATCTCGGCCGCCAACTCGCTGGCGATCGCCGCATCCTCCACCCCGCCGCGTTCCGCGATCAGGCTGGCGGCGCCGGCGGTATCGGCCTCGATCACCGGCTGCAGCTTCAGGTCCCGCAGCAGGTTCAGCACCTGGCCGAGGGCCACCGGGTGGCTGTGGGCGCGCTTCAGCGTGGCGATCGAAGCCCCGCGCGGGGCGAGAAGGCAATGCTCCACCCGCTCGAAATGCTCGCCCACCACATGCAGGCCACTGTCGGGCAGCAGCCGGTGGATGTCCGGCACCCGGCCGGCCAGCGAATTCTCGCAAGGCAGCATGGCGAGGCCCGCGCGGCCTTCCCGCACCGCCGCGATCGCCGCTTCGAAGGAGGCGCAGGGGAGGGTGGTCCAGCCGGGATAGGCCTGGCGGCAGGCGAGGTCGGAATAGGCGCCGGGCAGGCCCTGGAAGGCGATGACGCCCGAGGCGGTGCCGGAAGTGGCTTGGGGCATGGGGTGCGATGGTCCTGCGAGCGGCATCCGTGCGGGTTGTCGTTAACCGCCGGCGCCTATATTGTCCGGCAGGTTTTACGGCAGGCCGGCACTGGCGCAAGGCCGCCTTAACCGCCTGCGTTTCATGCTGGCCTTGCGGTGGCCCGGTTGTGGCAGCCCGCATTGGCGCTTCGGAAGGGTGCACTCCAGGATGAGTCTGGAAGTCAACAAGGTGTTCGCTGCGGTCTTGACCGCGGGCGTGGTCTTCATGGTCTCGGGCGTGATCGGCGGCGCCATCGTGCATCCGAAACGGCTGGAGACCAGCGCGCTGGCCATGGCCGAGCCGGCACCCGCCGCCGCGCCCGCTGCCGCCGCCGCGCCGCAGCCGATCGGCCCGCTGCTGGCCGCCGCCAATGTCGATACCGGCCGCCAGATCGCCCAGCGCGCCTGCGCGTCCTGCCACAGCTTCAATGAGGGCGGGAACAACGGCATCGGCCCGAACCTGTGGAACGTGGTGAACGGCCCGCACGCGCATATCGAGGGCTTCAACTACTCCGCCGCGCTGCGGGCCAAGGCTGCCGAGCCCTGGGATTATGAGGCGCTGAACGCCTTCCTGACGCGCCCTTCCGCCGCCATTCCCGGCACCCGCATGGCCTATGCCGGCATGTCCAGCATCAACCAGCGCGCGGATGTGATCGCCTTCCTGCGCTCCCTGTCCAACGAGCCGGCGCCGCTGCCCTGAGCGGCGCGGCTGAGTTTCCCGCAACGGCGGCAGCCGCCGCGGGGTTTCTGGCGACGGCGGAAGCCGCCGCCGAGGCAGCGGGCGCCGTCATCCGCCCGCTGTTCCGCTCCGCCCTGCTGGTGGAGGCGAAGGGCGATGCCAGCCCGGTCACCGAGGCCGACCGGGCGGCGGAACGCGCCATCCGCGCACTGCTCGCCGAACGCCACCCCGACCATGGCGTGATCGGCGAGGAATATGGCGACACCAACCTGGATGCCGAGTGGGTCTGGGTGCTCGACCCGATCGACGGCACCCGCGCCTTCGTCACCGGCCGGCCCCTGTTCGGCACGCTGATCGGCCTGCTGCATCGTGGCGTGCCCGTGCTCGGCGTGATCGACCAGCCCACCACCGGGGAACGCTGGATCGGCATTTCGGGCCAGCCCACCACCTTCCGCTCCGGCTTCGGCGGCACCCCGCGCTGCCGGCCCTGCGCCAGGCTGGCGGAGGCCGAACTGTCCTGCACCTCCCCCGACATGTTCGACGCCGAAAGCGCGCCCCGCTTCGCCGCCGTGAAGGCCGCGGCGCGCCGCACCACCTGGGGCGGCGATTGCTACGCCTACGGCCTGCTGGCGCTCGGCCTGGTGGATGCGGTGGTGGATGCCACCATGAAGCCCTGGGATTGGGCCGCGCTGGTCCCCGTCATCCAGGGCGCCGGCGGCACCTGCACCGACTGGGCCGGCCGCCCACTGCGCCTCGATGGCGATGGCACCGTACTGGCGCTCGGCGATGCCGCCATGCTGCCGGAAGCGACCCGCCTGCTTGCCGGCTGAGCCGCGGTTGCGGTGGCGGGGCGGAACCCCCAACATAGCAGCCATGCGCCGACGCGATCTGCTGACCCTCTCCGCCGCCCTCGGCCTCGCGCCGGGCGCCCTGCATGCCGTAACGCCCGCCGGCGGTTCCGCCGCGCCCGGCCAGGCGATACGCACCCATGCGCTGTCCCTGCTGGGGGAACCCGCGCTGCCCGTGGATTTCACCCACTACCCCTGGGTGAACCCGGATGCGCCGAAGGGCGGCGAGATCACGCTGACGGCCATCGGGTCCTTCGACAGCTTCAACCAGTACATCCTGCGCGGCACCCCGGCTGTCGGGCTGAGCCTGATCTACGACACGCTGCTGTCCAACAGCACCGACGAGGCGAGCAGCGAATACCCCTACCTCGCGCAATGGATCGACCTGCCGGCCGACCGCCTGTCGATCAGCTTCGAGCTGAACCCGGCCGCCCGCTGGCATGATGGCCGGCCCGTGACCGCCGCCGACGTGGTCTTCACCTTCAACGCGCTGCGGACCCATGGCCGCCCCTTCTTCCGGTCCTATTGGGGCGACGTGACCGAGGTGGTGGCCGAATCGGAACGCCGCGTGACCTTCCGCTTCCGCAGCAACGAGAACCGCGAGCTCGGCCTGATCCTCGGCCAGATGCCCGTCATGCCCGCCCATTGGTGGGAAGGCCGCGACTTCGCCCGCCCTCTGCTGGACCCGCCGCTCGGCTCCGGCGCCTACCGGCTGGAACGCTTCGACGCCGGGCGCAGCCTGGTCTACCGCCGCGTGCCGGATTGGTGGGCGAAGGACATCCCGACCCAGAAAGGCACGCAGAACTGGGACGTGCAGCGCTACGAATACTTCCGCGACACCACCGTGGCGCTGGAAGCCTTCAAGGCCGGGCAGATCGACTTCCGCACGGAAAACAGCGCCCGCGACTGGGCCACCGGCTACGACTTCCCCGCCATGCGCCGCGGCCTGGCGAAGCAGGACGAGGTGCGCCACGAACTGCCCACCGGCATGCAGGCCTTCGCCATGAACCTGCGCCGGCCGCTTTTCCAGGACGCGCGCGTGCGCCGCGCGCTGATCGAGCTGTTCGACTATGAGTGGATGAACGCCAACCTGTTCTTCGGCAGCTACACCCGCACGCAAAGCTACTTCTCCAACTCCGAACTGGCTTCATCCGGCCTGCCGACGGGCGCCGAACTCGCGATCCTGGAACCCTTCCGCGGTCGCGTGCCGGAGGAAGTCTTCACCACCGAATACAAGCTGCCGGTCACCGATGGCTCCGGCAACAACCGCGAGGGCCTCCGCAACGCCCTCCGCCTGCTTCAGGCCGCCGGCTGGCGCGTGCAGAACCGCCGCCTGGTCGGGCCGCAAGGCCAACCCTTCGAATTCGAGATCCTGCTGCAAGGCGCCACCTTCGAACGCATCGCCCTGCCTTACGTCCAGGCTCTGGAACGCATCGGCATGTCCGTCCGCGTCCGCACCGTGGACCCCGCGCAATACCAGACCCGCACGGACGCCTTCGACTTCGACATGACCGTGGACGTCATCGGCCAGTCCCTGTCCCCCGGCAACGAACAGCGCGACTTCTTCTCCTCCGCCAAGGCGCGCGAGAACGGCAGCCGCAACATCGCCGGCATCAGCGATCCGGCGATCGACGAACTGGTCGAACTCGTCATCGCCGCCCCGGACCGCGACCAACTCATCGCCCGCACCCGCGCGCTGGACCGCGTGCTGCTGTGGAACAACTTCATGATTCCCAACTGGCACACCCGCAGCTTCCGCATCGCCTTCTGGGACAAATTCGGCCGCCCCGAACGCAACCCGCGCTACGGCCTCGGCCTCGAAACCTGGTGGATCGACCCCGCCAAGGACCGCGCCCTGAGCGAAGGCCGGCGGAACCTGTAGTGGACATGGGAGTGCTGCGCCTGTGGCCCGCAGGGGGGACGCTGTCCCCCCTGCACCCCCCTGCCAGGAGGCAGGGGCCTCCTGGACCACAGGACTTTGAGCAGGAAAGGAGAGGGGCGCAGCGGCACCGCATGCTCGTCGGTTCCGTCGGCCCCTCTCCTTTCCTGCTCATGATTCAAGGGTTCCAAGGG
>LNFM01010206.1_pt1 | contig 13336 bp, 12 predicted proteins | sample 596031 | NCBI WGS metagenome assembly LNFM01 (sample SAMN04254537, study PRJNA301005) | activated carbon metagenome | isolation source: dual media filters at the Ann Arbor, Michigan drinking water treatment plant | place: USA: Ann Arbor
GAAACATTCCCCAATCGCGCCTTACGCATCCTCGTGCCCTACTCTGCCGGCGGCACCAGCGATACAGCCGCGCGGCTGATCGCAGAACACGAGCCAGCGGGGTTCGTCCCAATCGGCGAGGGCGCGTTCGAGCTTCACGGGTTCGAGCACTTCGGGAATGCGCAAGATACCGCATTGCTCGGCCGCCTCGATGGCGTTGGCGCGCATGCGCTCGATGTTGACGCGCTCCGCGATGGTGCGCCGGGTGATGACGGGACGAAGCCGCGCAACGCCGAGCTCGGTCGCCTTCTGCACCATGTAGTCCAAGCGGGACCTTTTTAGCGGCGCGAACAGGTAGTCGATGTCGGGGCCGGGTTCCTGCGGGCGGGTCTGGCGTTCGAGGGTGAGGTCGCAATGCTTCTTGCCGCTCGGTACGACACGCGCGAGCCATTCGCCATCGCGGCCGTTGAACACGAGGATGCCGTCGCCGGGTTTCAGCCTGAGGACGTTGAGCAGGTAGTTGGCCTGGTCCCGCTCCACGGTCACGGTTCCTCCTGCGGCGAGGGGGGCGTCGAGGAACAGGCGTTGGGCGTTAAAGTCTAACTTGCCGGTCATTTCTGGAGGGGCCTTTCCGCGGCGGTGTCGGACCTTGCGGATCTGACACCTGACCGCCGCCTGTGCTATCAAGCTCCGGTTGGAATGTCTGTTCTGGTGTCGGACCCCGAGGGGCTGACACCATCGAGCCGTCAAATGGAGCCCGTGCGAAATGACCGACAGCGTCGTCATCGGCCACTCTACTTGCCCGCACGATTGTCCGTCCACCTGTGCGCTCGACGTCGAGGTACTGTCGCCGACTCGGATCGGGCGGGTGCGTGGTGCGAAGGCGCACACCTACACGGCTGGTGTCGTGTGCGAGAAGGTGGCCCGCTACGCGGAGCGGGTGCATCACAAGGATCGTCTGCACCATCCGATGCGGCGCGTGGGGCCGAAGGGCTCGGGGCAGTTCGATCGGATCTCGTGGGACGACGCGCTCGACATCACGGCGGAGGGGCTGCTGGCGGCGGAGCGGCGGTATGGGTCGGAGAGCGTGTGGCCCTATTTTTATGCGGGCACGATGGGGCTCGTGATGCGCGACGGGATCAACCGGCTCCGCCACGTGAAGCGCTACGCCCAGCAATACTCGTCGATCTGTACGTCGCTCGCTTGGGCTGGATATGTGGCCGGCACGGGTCGGCTCACGGGCTCTGACCCTCGCGAGATGGCGAGGTCGGACCAGATCGTGATCTGGGGGACGAACGCGGTTAATACGCAAGTCAACGTGATGACCCATGCGGCGCGGGCGCGGAAGGAGCGCGGCGCGAAGATCATCGCTATCGATATCTATCGAAACGGTACGATCGAGCAAGCCGACTTCGGGCTGGTCATACGTCCGGGAAGCGACGGCGCGCTAGCGTGCGGCGTGATGAACGTGCTGTTTCGGGAGGGATACGCGAACCGCGCTTATCTCGCTCAATACACGGATTGCCCGGCAGAGTTAGAGGCGCATCTGAAAACGCGTACGCCGGAGTGGGCGAGTGCGATTACGGGGCTTAGCGTCGGCGATGTCGAGACGTTCGCGCGCATGGTCGGGCAGGTGCCGCGCACCTATTTCCGGCTCGGGTATGGCTTTGCGCGGCAACGCAACGGCGCGCACAACATGCATGCGGCGCTGTGTATTCCAGCGGTGACGGGGGCGTGGCTGCACGAAGGCGGCGGTGCGTTCAACTCCAACAGTGGTGTGTTCGGCTGGGACAAGACTGTCATCGAGGGGCTCGACACGCTCGATCCGTCGACGCGGACGTTCGATCAGTCGCGCATCGGGCCGGTGCTGACTGGCGACCCGGCGGATCTCAAGGGCGGGCCTCCGGTGGCAGCGCTTTTCATCCAGAACACGAATCCGGTCGAGGTCGCGCCGGAGCAGAAGCTGGTGAAGCGAGGCTTCGCGCGCGACGATCTTTTCGTGTGCGTGCACGAGCAGTTCATGACCGCTACCGCACGGATGGCAGACGTCGTGCTGCCGGCGACGATGTTCCTGGAGCACGACGACATCTATCAAGGCGGCGGGCATCAGCACATCCAACTCGGGTTGAAGCTGATCGAACCGCCGGGCGAATGCTGGAACAATCACGAAGTGATCAAGGCGTTGGCGAAGCGCGTCGGGGCGTCTCATCGCGGTTTCGAGATGACGCCGCGCGAACTGATCGACAAGACACTCCGGGCGTCGAACCACGGAACGCTGGCGGAATTGGAAGGGCAGCGATGGCTCGATTGCCAGCCGCCGTTCGAGGAGTCTCACTTCATGAAGGGCTTCGCATGGCCGGACGGCAAGTTCCGCTTCAAGCCGCAGTGGGGTAGCGTGCCGGTCGGGCGCAGCTTCGATTACGGCATCGCCGATCAGATCCCGCCGTTGCCCGATCATTGGGACGTCAACGAGAAGACGGATGCTCGACATCCGTTCAAGCTGGCGACAAGTCCGGCGCGCGGGTTCCTCAACTCGTCGTTCAACGAGACGCCGACCAGCCGGAATCGCGAAGGCAAGCCCCGCGCCAAGATGCATCCGGACGATCTCGCGAAACTCGGACTCGGTGACGGCGATCCGATCCGGATGGGCAACGAGCGTGGCGAGATCGCGCTCTGGGTGGAGCGTTTCGATGGCGTTCTTCGCGGCGTGGTGGTCGTCGAGGGCATTCAGCCCAACACTGCGTTTCCGGACGAGGCCGGCATCAACACGCTGACGAGTGCATTCTCACCGGCGCCCTATGGCGGTGCGGCCTTCCACGACAATCACGTCTGGATCGAACGTGGGCACTCGAGTGTCTTATCGAGTGAGGCAGTATGAGACGGTTTCGTTGTGCGTATGTCCTGCTCATGTTTGCCGCTGCGCTGGGGGGCTACGCCGGTGGAAGGGCCTTGGCGCAGACGCCGCCGAACAAGAGCGACATTTTCAACTACAAGGGCCTGCTGTCGTCGGTGATCCGGGAGAACATCGAAGAGACGCGGCAGTTGCTTGCATCCGGCGCCGATCCGAACATGACCGACGACAACGGGCGAACGCCGCTGATCGTCGCTGCGCATCGCAGCCTCGAGGCCGTCGCGCGCATGTTGGTGGCGGGAGGGGCGAATCCGAATTCGAAGGACAAGCAGCACTACGATATCGTGACGATCGCAGCAGTGAACGACGATGTGGCGTTTCTGAAAGTCGCGCTGGCGCTCGGATGCCATGCCTCCAACATCACGAGCCCCTACGACGGTACGGCTCTGATCGCGGCTGCGCATCTGGGGCATCACAGGTCGATCGGAGAGCTTATCATGGCGGGCGCGCCGCTCGATCATGTCAACAATCTCGGCATGACGGCACTGATCGAAGCGATCGTGCTGGGCAACGGTGGGGCAAATCATCAGGCGACGGTCCGGCTGCTGCTCGATGCGGGCGCCAATCCGAACCTAGCGGATCGCAGCGGGGCGAGGCCGCTCGCGCTGGCGCGTTCGAGGGGCTATTCCGTGATGGCCGATATGATCATGCGTGCAGGCGGAAAGTAAGCGAGCTAGTTTCGGGAAGTTTACGACAGGATGCTGGAGGAACGAATGGGCAAGGGCGTGACGCTTCTCAACCCGAAAAGTGCACCGAAGCCGGGGATGTACTCGCATGTTGCGATCGCGGAGCAAGGCCGCATCGCCTACATCGCGGGGCAGACCTCGGTGGACATGAATGGCAACCCGGTCTCGGCAACGGATTTTGCGGGACAGATCCCGGTGGTGTTCGGGCAGCTCGGGCGCATCTTCGAGGAACTCGGTTGTGACTACACCGACGTGCTGCAATACACGACCTATCTCGTCGGCACGGACAAGCGCGAAGCTTGGCAGAAGGGGCGCGTGGAGTTGTTCAAGACGATCTATCCGGACGGTAAGTTTCCGCCGAATACGCTCCTGATCATCAGCGGTCTGGCAAAGCCCGAGTACCTGCTCGAGATCTCCGCCATCGTCCGGTTGCGTGATTGAGCGCATGGCCCAAGGCAAGGGCGCGGCTACCCCATATCGGGTCGATTTTATCCAATATTAGGAGTTCGCCGATAACGTCATTCAGTTAGGGGGAGCGGCCTTTCGCAGGGCTCTTAGCCCATTGCGAATTCGTCTGTTGGGAACGATAGGTCTTCAATCGTGAGCGAGCCGGACCAGCCGACTGAACTGCCGCTGACGGTTGATCTGCTCGCCGCGGACAACGTCGCGCAGGGCGAGTTGACGAAAATTCCGACCGAGGCCGATCTCGGTCTCGACCGGCCGCCGCCAGCTGTTTCGACCACGATCGATCTCGTCGGCATTCTATCGGGGATCGAAGAGACAGCCTACGCCTGGGATATGGCGACGGACGTCATGGACTGGGAAAGCAACGTCGCTTCGGTGCTCGGTGTGCCGGCTGCAACAGCGGTTTCGACCGGAGCACGCTTCCAGTTTCTGATCACGGCAGAGCATGTCACGCGGCGGCAGTCGGCTTTCTCGATCGAAGCGCCGGCGGGGCAGCCTTTGGTTCAGGCCGGCATGCACTTCTCGTCGGGCGGAATGCCCTATCGGGTGCAATACAGGTTCCTGCCGCAGGGCCGACGCTCGTCGAAAGCTATCTGGATCGAAGATCACGGTCGATGGTGGGCGGACGAGACGGGGCGACCCGCTCGTGCGCGCGGCGTCATCCGCGTCCTCAACGAACGGTACATGGAAGAGCAGCGCCTGCTGTTCCGAAGCGACCAGGACGAGTTGACCGGCCAACTCAACCGCATTCGTCTGACAGAAGCGCTGGCGGCCGCCATATCGCGTGCCGAGCGCACGGGCGAGACGACTGGTTTCATCATCGCTTCGATCAACAACCTTTCGATCATAAACGAGAATTTCGGGTTCGAAGTCGGTGATGCGGTGATCGCGTCGGTGGGGCGACTGATCCAAGGGCAGTTGCGTGGCGGCGATACGCTCGGGCGCTATTCGTCCAACAAGTTCGGGGTGATCCTCAACGACTGCGGCCCCGGCTCGATGCAGGTCGCAGCGGAGCGCTTTCTGAAGGCCGTCCGCCAGGCGAGTTTTCGCAGTAGTGATTGTCCTATTTCGTCGACGATCTCGATCGGAGCAGTGCTCGTGCCGTCGCAGGCGAGCACCGTTCCGGCGGCGATCAGCCGAGCCTTGCAGGCACTCGACAAGGCGCGGACCGGACGCAGTGATCTGTTCGTCGCCTACGAACCGAGTCCGGCCAAAGAAAGCATCCGGCAGCGGAATATCGCCATCGCCAACGATGTCGCTTCTGCGCTCGAAGAAAACCGGATGCGGCTCGTGCTGCAGCCGATCGTGTCTTCAGCGACTGGCAAGCCCGGATTCTACGAGTGCCTGTTGCGCATCGCGAAGCCCGATGGCTCGACACTCGGAGCAGGTGAGTTCATCGAGTTCGCCGAGCAGCTAGGGATGAGCCGGCTGATCGATCGGCGCGTGCTGGAACTCGCGATCGACATCCTGAAGCGGATACCGGACGTCACGCTGTCGCTCAACGTCTCGACCCGGACCTGCGCCGATCCGGACTGGCTCGTGCTGCTGCACCGGCTCACGGGCGGACAGGCGCGTTACACGAAGCGGTTGATCGTCGAGATCACCGAAACGTCGGCGATCAGCGATCTCGACCAGACGGTTGCTTTCGTCGATACGCTGAAGGAAATGGGCTGTCGCGTCGCGATCGACGATTTCGGCGCCGGGTATACGTCATTCCGCACGTTGAAGCACCTCAACTGCGATCTCGTGAAGCTCGACGGAGCGTTCGTGAAGAACGTCGTCAACGACCAGAGCGACCGGATCTTCGTGCGGATGATGGCCGAGATGGGGGCCGCGTTCGGAATGGAAACCGTTGCCGAGTGGGTGACGGACGGACCAACGGCGGACATCGTCACCAGTCTCGGCATCACCTACATGCAGGGCTTCCATTTCGCCAAGCCGTTCGAGGTTCATGACTTCGAGGCTTATACGGCTGACATGAAGAAGGCCTGCTGAACGCCCGACGTGTCCAGCCGTATATTCTGTGCGCTGCCTTCAGTAAACCTGACGGCAGAGAGCGTCGTTGCGGGCCTTCTCTGACTCCGTCTCCTTGAGACCGCCCGATTGAAAGCGAACGTGCCGTTGACCGCAGAAGCTGCGGATCTTGGCGCCGGCATGGACGACCTTGGGCTCCGCGACACGCTCCACCACCCGCTTTTGGGCATGGCGTGGCGAACGCTTCGGCCGAACGATTTCGGGCGACCTAACCTCTGTTTCCACTAAGGCCAGCGTGCCAAAGTGATATTCCCAATGCTCACGGCAGCCCGACAACGTCGTCGAGCAGACAAGCGCGGCCGCCAAAATGCCTATGCGGGCCAAGTAGCGCATGCTGAAGCCATCCTCTGCTGTGCCAACCGCCAATGAAAGCGGCCAGTGAAGTCCGTACTGCACGCGCTCGGTTCGGACCTCGAATCGATGGAAAGTGTAGCCCTATTCGGGCACCTTTCCCCAAGTGCTTTCTCGGCCCAATCCATAGCTAATGCCCACATGCCTCAGGAGATGCTCCGCCGGCTGCGTGCGTCGCCCCCTTGCGCTGATTCGGCCCGCACGGCAAACACACAGTCGTATCCCCTCGACAACCGGCTGGTCCCTGAAGGAGCCCCCGCATGAAGGCGATCGTGGTCCGCAGCTACGGAGGGCCGGAGGCGCTTCGTTTGGAGGATGTCGACAGGCCTCAGCCCGGGAACGGTGAGGTGCTGGTCAGAGTCCGGGCGGTGACGGTCAACCGAACCCGCGATCTCAACGTCTGTGCGGGGCAGGCAGGCGGGCCCGAAGCGTTGCCGCTGGTGCCTGGACAGGATCCAGCAGGCGAGATCGTGGAGGTGGGGACCGGGGTCTTGGCATCGCGCGCCGGGCAGCGGGTCATCGTTTCATCACGGCTGACATGTGGCGAATGTCCCGCCTGCAAAGCAGGACGCGGGTCGGATTGCCCGAAGTCCCGGCACATCGGCATTCATCGCTGGGGCGGATACGCAGAATACGTTGCAGTACCCGAGGGGCAGGCTATCCCGATCGCGGACAGCCTGAGTTTCGCCGAGGCCGCCGTGGCGATGCGCCACTTTCCGATGGCCTATCAACAGCTGCGTGGGAAGTTGGAAGTCCAGCCGGGCGAGTGGCTGCTCGTTATGGGGGCGTCGGGCGGGCTCGGCAGCGCTTGCGTGCAAGTCGCGAAACTTCTAGGCGCGAAGGTGATCGCGGGGGCCGGAGGAGACGAGCGTGTTTCGGTCGCGATGGCGCTTGGTGCCGACTACGGCATCAACTACCGGCGCGAGGACCTGACGAAGCGCGTGCGGGAGATCACCGGCGGGCGTGGGGTCGATGCGATCTGCGAGAATATCTCCGACCCCACGACGTTTCCTGCTGCTTTCGCTTCACTCGCCATCATGGGCCGACTAGTCACTGCCGGCGCACATGGCGGCGGTACGGTTCCCGTCAACATGAAGCAGCTTTATCAGTGCCGTCAGCGGATTCTCGGGTCCGCGGGACACGATCCGCTCGATATCGTCAAGGCGATGGAGGGGGCTGGCAGCGGGCAACTGAAGGCGAAAGTCGATCTCGTGATGCCGCTCGACAAGCTGCTGGAGGCGTTCCAGTTGATCCACGAGCGCAAGGTGGCGGGAAAGATCGTCATCGATCCGCATTCTCGACCCGCGCAGTAGGTGTGAAGGCGACCATGAATCACGATTCCTACGACGATGACTACATTGCCGGCATCTTGCGCACTTCGAAAACGGTCGCGATGATCGGAGCATCAGCGAACACCAACCGGCCTAGCTATTTCGCGATGAAGTATATGCTCGGCAAGGGGTACGTGGTGCATCCGGTCAATCCTGGGCTCGCGGGCCAACAGTTGCTCGGCCGCCCGGTTTACGGTGCGCTGGCCGACGTGCCGGCGCGGGTCGACATGGTGGACGTGTTCCGGAACTCAGAAGCCGCGCTAGAGTCGACGCGCGAGGCGATCGCGCTGCAGGGTGCACTCGGCATCAAAGTGATCTGGATGCAGCTCGGTGTGCGGAACGATCAGGCGGCTGCCGAGGCGGAGGCTGCCGGCATCCTGGTGGTGATGAACCGGTGTCCGAAAATCGAGTACGGTCGGCTTTCCGGTGAGATCGGCTGGGCGGGTGTGAACTCGGGGCGTATCTCCAGCGTTCGGCCGAAGTTGTCGCCCAAGGGCGTGCAGAACCATCTGATCGAGGACTGAGCAGCTGGCCAGCTGTGCGGCGGGCACGACGCGGCCGAACTATCAGAACAGGCGCTCGATCAAACCGGAGCCGATCTTGTAGCCGAGCAGGCGGTCGAATCCGATGTAAGAGACAAACGCCAAAGCAAACCCGATCGCCGCATCGCGGGCAGGTTGGTCGCTGCCGAACGCTCGTGCTGTACACAGGAACAGCAGCGTCGAGGACAGGATGAATCCTGCGTATTCAATCAGGGTGATGTTGAGCAGCAGTCCAAGCAGCATCCAGAACGCGCCGCGGCTGTCGATTGCGGCGTGATCGCCATCTTCGGGCGGTGGGGTTCGCTGTCGTAGGGCTTCGACGACAAGTGCGGCACCAAAAAGCCCGAGCATCCCAGAGACGACCCACGGGATGACATTGGGGCCGACGCTCGAACCGACGCCTTCTCCGGGGATCTGACCAGCCTGCCATCCGGCGATCGCAGCAAACGTCACGGTGGCGAAGCCGACGCCGACCTCGCCCCAACGTACGCCTTCCGAAGTTCGGCTGGCGGTCACAGCATCACCTACTTCTTCTTGAGGTCGAGATCGCCGAGAATCGTGCTGATGCGGATGGTTTCTTCAGCGATGAACTTGCCAAACTCCGGACCGGCGAGGAACGCCTGTGTCCAGCCCTTCTTGGCAACTTCGGCTTTCCAGGTCGGGCCGCCCAGCATCTTCTCGAAGAGGCCGATGAGCGCCTTTTGCTGATCGGCACTGATGCCCGGAGCGCCGAACACGCCGCGCCAATTGCCGAGAACGACGTCGATGCCCTGTTCTTTCAGGGTCGGCGTATCGATACCCGGCATCCGCGCCGGGGCGGAGACTGCGAGTGCCCGAAGCTTGCCGGCTTTGATCTGCTCGGAAAACTCACTGTAACCCGAGATGCCAGCCGTGACCTGGCTGCCGAGAAGAGCGGCGAGGGCAGGACCGCCGCCGGCATATGCGACGTAGGTGACCTTCTTGGGATCAACGCCGACGGCCTTGCCGATCAGTCCGGCGAGTATGTGGTCCGTGCCGCCGGCTGATCCGCCGGCCCAGGAGATCTTGCCCGGGTCTGCCTTGAAGGCGGCAATCAGGTCGGCCATCGTCTTGTGAGGCGAACCCGCAGGCACGACGATCACCTCGTATTCGTCCGTGAGGCGAGCGAGGGGCGTCGTGTCGGTCATCTTCAACGGCGAATTGGCGGCGATCAGTGCGCCGACCATCACCATGCCGGCGACCATGACGGTATCGCCCTGGCCTTTACGGGACAGGAAGCGGGGGAGGCCGACCGCGCCACCGGCGCCGCCGACGTTCTCGAACTTGAATTCCTTTACGATGCCGTCGGTTCGCATCGCCATCTCGATGGTACGGCCTGTGCCGTCCCATCCACCACCCGGCGCTGCCGGAATGAACATGTTGAGCGCCGCCGGAGCCTGCTGGGCCGAGAGCGGAGCTGTGGCGCTCAGGCTTGCTGCAAGCAGCGAGATGCATGCGGCGCGACGGGTCAGCATGAGGTTCTCCTCCCAATTCTATGGGTATGCCTTGCCACAGCGTGCGGGGGGCAGCAAGCGGATCGGCGGAAAGAGGACTTACTCTCTTCTGTTTCTCTTCTGTCCAATGGTGTAGTTGGCGCAGCTAAGTTTCCCTCGCGATCGAATGGCCGCCGCTGTGACCCGTCCTTTCTCGAAGATTCTCGTTTGCATCACGGAAGACTGGTTCGCGCTGTCGCATTTCAAACCGCTGCTTTCGACATTGGTCGAGCAGGGGGGCGAGGTGGTCGTCGCTTGCCGTTCGTCGGGCCGGATGGGCGAGATCCAGGCGCTGGGCTGCCGTACGGTCGATTTCGATTTCCGGCGATCGTCGCTGAAGCCTGCAGCGCAAGCGGATGTCGTGCGCCGACTGGCGGCGCTGATCGGCGGGGAGAAGCCGGACGTGTTGCACGGGATCGCGATGCAGGTGCTGGTCGTTGCCAGCATCGCGACGCGGTTCGCGCCGGTGCCGCATGTGGTGTTGCATCTGACCGGGCTAGGGTTTCTCGGGATTTCGACCGGATTGGCGGCGCGGGTCATCCGGCCGGTGGCGATGCGGGAACTTGCGCGGACACTGCGCGCACCGGGGAATTGGCTGCTCGCGGAGAATCCGGACGACGTGGCGTTTCTGCTCGAAGGCGGGGCCGATGCGGGCAGTCGGCTCACGATCCTGGGCGGTGCAGGGATCGACGAGATGGAATATCCGGTTCAACCGCCGCCGGGAAATTCGGTTCCGGTCGCGGCTTTCGTCGGCCGGATGATCAGATCGAAGGGCGTCGATGTGCTGGTGGAGGCGCAACGGATGCTCGCGGGGCGCGGTGTTGCGCTCGACGTCGCGCTTTACGGCAAAGCCGACGAAGACAATCCGGAGGCGGTTTCGCGGGCCGAGTTGGAGGCATGGGCGCGTCAGGGTGGGGTGACGTGGCATGGTCATGTTTCCAACGTACGCGAGGTGTGGGCGCGCTCGGATATCGCGGTGCTGCCTGCGGTCACCCGCGAAGGGTTGCCGCGGAGCGTTTTGGAGGCGGCAGCAAGTGGGCGGCCGCTGGTGGTGACGGATGTGCCTGGCTGCCGGCACGTCGTGCGCCGCGACGTGGATGGCCTGATCGTGACTCCGGGAAATGCGAGGGCGCTCGCCGATGCGCTGGCATTGCTTGCCGGCGATGGTGCGTTGCGTGCACGGATGGGGGCGGCCGCGCGGCAGCGGGTGCTCGACGGGTTCACGATCGGCCATGTCCAGGCGGGAATACGCGAGGCCTATGCGCGGCTTCTCGGAGCCAAGTAAAAACGACGGTGCACGCGATAGCGATCTGGATCCGCTCGTTCCTCGGGAGGTTTCTGGTCCGCGTCCGCGACCCAATCGTAATGCCTCCCGCTCGTTGCGACCGGCAAACCGGTAAACCGACAACGACGCCGTGGCGGCCGTGCGCACAAGCCATCTTGCCGGGCGTGATGTTCCTGCCGATACTCGCGTCCAAGAACCAGATCAATGGCGGCAAAATCATGAAAAATCTAAAGGTTATCGTTGTCGGTGCGGGCTTGGGAGGATTGACGGCAGCGGCATGCCTGATCCGTGCCGGACACGATGTCGAGGTTTACGAGCAGGCGCCCGTGCTGGCGGAGGTCGGCGCAGGCATCCAGATCAGCGCCAATCCCATGCACGTGCTCGCCGATCTCGGTCTCAAAGACGAGATCATGGCGGTTGGCGTCCGGCCTGGCGCCTACGTCTTTCGACTGCACGATACCGGGGAAGAACTGCAGCGGTTCAATCTGGCGGCCGATCACGAGCGGATGCACGGGCAGCCCTACAACCAGATCCATCGCGCGGATTTGCACGAGATCATCGCTGCGAAGGTGCTGGCGCTGAAGCCGTCTGCGATACACCTCAACGCGAGGGGGACGCACTTCGTCGAAAACGACAAGGGCGTGGAATTGTTCTTTGCCGACGGGACGAGCGCGAAGTGCGATCTTCTGGTGGGCTCGGACGGTCTCAAGTCCGTCGTCCGCCGCCAAATGTTCGGTGACCAGCCCGCGACATACACGGGTGATGGTGCGTGGCGGATCACAGTGCCGATCGAGCGCGTTGCAGAGCCGCATCTAGAGCACGTGATGTCGGTGTTCATGGGCCCGGGTGGCCATTGCGTCTGCTACTACCTGCGCTCCGGTAGCCTGCTGAATTTCGTCGGCTGCATCGAGACGGACGACGTGTCCGAGGAATCGTGGACGATGCGCTTTCCAAAGGAGCGGCTGCGCAAGGACCTCCAGGGCTGGCATCCGGCGATCCAGGCCATCGTGGATGCTGCGGACGACGACGGGTGCTTCAGGTGGTCGTTGCACAACCGGCCGCCGGTGCGGGACTGGAGTACGAAGCGAGTAACCATTCTCGGCGATGCCGCGCATCCGACTTTGCCATATCTGGCGCAGGGGGCCGCGATGGCGATCGAGGATGGGGCTGTCCTCACGCGGGCGCTCGAGGTCGAAGGCTCGATCCCGGCGGCGCTGCAGCTCTATCAGCGCAACCGTATCGATCGAACGGCGAGGGTGGTGCTGACCTCAACCGACAATCGTCGACTGTTCCATCTGCCTTCCGTGGCCGAGATGCGTGCGGCATTCGCCAATCGCAAGGAGGGCGAGGACCGCAACGCGTGGCTCTATTCCTACAACCCGCTGACGGTGCCGCTGGTGTAGGATAAGTTCGGCACTCAAAGCGTGCTCGAAAAGGGTGGACAGAGCGATGGCGGCAGCTGGCCGCCCCTGTCTCCGGCCTCCTCCCCGTTTCGTCGAGTTTCACGGGGAGAGTGAGCATCATGGAAACGCTCGGTCATCTGGCGAACGGATTCTCGATCGCGCTGACGCCCATCAATCTGTTGTGGGCGTTCGTGGGCGTGACGCTCGGCACGGCCATCGGCGTACTGCCCGGGCTCGGGCCGGCGCTCACGATCGCGCTGTTGCTGCCGCTCACCTACAAGGTGAGCGCGACGGCGGCGTTCATTTTGTTCGCTGGCATTTACTACGGCGCGATGTACGGCGGCTCGACGACATCGATCCTGCTCAACACGCCGGGTGAAAGCGCGACCATCGTCACTTCGCTCGAGGGGAACAAGATGGCCCGCAAGGGTCGCGCGGGCGCTGCACTCGCGACGGCGGCCATTGGATCGTTCATAGCGGGTACGATCGGTACGATCGGCATCACGTTTCTCGCAGGACCGGTGGTCGAACTCGCGCTGAAGTTCGGGCCCGCGGAATACTTTTCGCTGATGGTGCTGGCGTTCGTGACGGTGTCGGCGGTGCTCGGCTCGTCGGCGATCAAGGGCATGATCTGCCTCTCGCTCGGCATCTTCCTGGGGCTGATCGGCATCGACCTGCAAACGGGGCAGGCGCGCTTCACGTTCGGAATTACGGAGCTGCTCGACGGCATCAACGTGATCGTAGTCGCGGTCGGATTGTTCGCGGTCGGCGAGACGCTGTATCTTGCTGTCTATGGCAAGCGAGACGACGGCGCTGTGCTGGTCGTCAAAGATTCCAT
>LNFM01010208.1_pt1 | contig 13332 bp, 15 predicted proteins | sample 596031 | NCBI WGS metagenome assembly LNFM01 (sample SAMN04254537, study PRJNA301005) | activated carbon metagenome | isolation source: dual media filters at the Ann Arbor, Michigan drinking water treatment plant | place: USA: Ann Arbor
GATAGGCCGGTCCGTGGCGCATTCGTCTAGGGGCCTAGGACGCCGCCCTCTCACGGCGGTAACACGGGTTCAAATCCCGTATGCGCTACTCAGTAGGAACAAGGAAAAACCCCGCTCAGGCGGGGTTTTTTTTTCGTCACCGGGCGACAGGGAAAGTCAGGAAAAGTCACCGGACGCCCGTTTCGGCCCTCATTGGCCCCAGAATCGCCCCAGCCTCTCCATCGCCCAAGACTCAGCCCCGTCACCGCGGCGCTCAGGCCGGCGACACGCGCGCGACCGTGATCGGGGGCGGCCGCCGCATCTCGCGCGGCCGGCGGCGGCCCGCAGATCCTCGGCTCGCGCCAACAACCCGTTCGGGAGTCGCGGCATCGAGATCTCCGCGCACCGGGCGCCGAACTCACGTCCTCAGCGGCGACCGGCCCATGATCGCCTCCGCAGAGGTCCTGTGACGCTCCTCCCGCCGCGCCGCGCGTTACACCGATTCACAACCTAGACGCCTTCCTGACACGCATCGCCCGATCACGGCCATATAGACATCTAGCGAACCGTCAACGGAATCACTGGGAGTCGAGATGAGGTCCATGTGGAGCGGCCGGCGCCTTCGCGTCGTGCTCGGTGTAAGCCTGGCCGCGGTGGCCCTTGCGGCGGCGGGATGCGGTGACGACGAGGAGGGGACCGCGGCGTCCGGCGACACGACGGCGCCCCTCCGCTTCGCGGTGACGGATCTGCAGGGCCTCGAACAGCTTCAGACCGAGTTCGGGCAGTTCCGCGACGAACTGATCAAGGCGCTCGGCCGCGACGTCGAGTTCTTCCCGGTGGCCGACCGCACGGCGGCGGCCGGAGCGCTGAGCGCGGACCAGGTGGACCTGGTGTTCACGGGCCCCGCCGAGTACGTGGTCCTCCGGGAGGTCGCGAAGGTCCAGCCGGTCATCGCGGTCTCGCGGAAGAACTACGCCGCGTGCATCTACACCCGGGGTGACAGCCCGGTCCGGACCCTCGCGGACCTGAAGGGCAAGAAGGTCTCGATGACGGACATCGGATCGACGAGCGGCCACCTGGGTCCGTCGCAGGTGCTCGTCGACGCCGGGCTCGACCCCCGGGAGGACCTGGAGGTCCTGACCGTCGGCGATGCCGTGTACGAGGCGCTCCGCCGGGGTGACGTGGACGCGGCGGGCGAGCGGTGCACCAACTTCGAGGACCGCAAGGCGGAGGACCCGGACCTCCGGCTGATCCAGCGGGGCGCGGACCTTCCCGCCGACATCATCGTCGCGGCGGAGGGCGTCCCTGCCGAGACGGTCACCGAGGTGCAGGAGGCCTTCACCGAGAACTGGGATGCCCTGCTCACGGCGATGCTCGCGGGCGAGGACAACCAGAAGTTCGAGGACGCGGCCCTCTCGACACCCACCGACGCCGACTACGACGTCGTGCGTGACATGTACCGCGCGATCGGAGTGGACGACTTCAGCGGGTTCGTGGGCGACTGATGGGCCTCCCCGTGCGGGTGTCCGCCCTGGCGAAGCAGTACCGGGGCGGACACCGGGTCCTCGACGACGTGTCGTTCTCGGTCGAGCCGGGAGAGATCGTGGCGCTGTTGGGCCCGAACGGGTCCGGCAAGTCCACGCTGTTCCGGTGTGCGCTGCGGCTCGCCGAGCCCACCTCGGGAAGCGTGAGCATCGGCTCGGTGGACGTCACGAGCGCGTCGCGAGGACAGCTCCGGGGCGTGCGCCGCCAGGTGGGCGTGGTGTTCCAGCACTTCCACTTGGTGGGACGCCTGACGGCCTTCCACAACGTTCTCCTGGGGGCGATCGGGCAGGGCCGGAGCCGTGACTGGTGGCCGTCCCTCGCCTCCTCCCTGCAGCGGTCGGAGGCGATGTCCTGCCTCGAGCGGGTGGGTCTGGAGGAGTTCGCCACCCAGCGGGCGGACACCCTCTCCGGAGGCCAGCAGCAGCGGGTCGCGATCGCCCGGATGCTCATGCAACGGCCCCGGGTCATCCTCGCCGACGAGCCGGTCGCGAGCCTCGACCCCGGGTCGGGCCTCGCGGTGATGGAGCTGCTGGCGAGCGTGGCACGCGAGAAGGGCCTGACTACCCTGGTCTCGCTGCATCAGCTCGACTACGCCCTCCGGTTCTCGGACCGGATCCTTGCGCTTGACAAGGGCAGGATCTGTTGCGACCAGCCGACCTCGAGCATCACGAGGCCGCGCCTGGAGGCGCTCTACGAACCCGCGCCGGCATGACGACCGGTGTCGGTCGGGCACGCACGGCCACCGCTCCCCCACCTCCCCCCAGGTTCCGCCGCCCTCCGCTGTCGGTGTGGGCGCTGGGCGCCGTCGGAACCGGCCTCATCGTCCATGCGTACCTGACCGGCGCCGCGCTCTCGCCCGAGCAGCTGTTCCGCGGGATCGGGCGCCTCGGCGAGTTCCTCGCACAGGCCTTCCCGCCCGACTTCAGCAACGGCGACCGCCTGCTGCGGTCGATGCTCACGACGTTCGAGATGGCGCTCATCGGCACCGTCGCCGGGGTCATCCTGAGTCTGCCGCTGGCCATGCTCGCCGCCCGGAACACCACGCCGTCCGGCCCGATCCAGGCCGCTACGCGTTCCCTGATCGCGCTGTTCCGAACGGTGCCGGACCTCATCTGGGGGCTCATCTTCGTGATCACGGTGGGCCTCGGTCCGCCGGCCGGCATCCTGGCGATCACCGTCGACACCATCGGCTTCTGCGGGCGCTTCTTCGCGGACGCGATCGAGGAGGTCGAGGATGGTGTGATGGACGGCCTCCGCGCGACCGGCGCGAGCCGGACCGGCATCGTCGCTGCCGCTGTGGTGCCCAGCTGCATGCCGTCGTTCGTGGGCACCACGATGTTCGCGCTCGAGAAGTCCGTGCGCTCCTCGGTGGTGCTGGGCGTCGTCGGCGCCGGTGGGATCGGCGTGGAGCTGACCACGGCGATGACGCTGCTGCGCTACGACGAGGCTTGCGCGATCATCCTGATGGTGCTCGCCGTGGTCCTCCTGGTCGAGCGCATCTCGGGCCACGTTCGCCGCCACCTCCTGTAAGCTGTCTAGACAGCTAGATGACATCGGAGGACGTGTGGCACTGCACCGAGCCATCGGGATACCGCTCTACCGTCAGCTCAGCCAGATGTTGGCGGAGGCCATCGCGGAGGGGGAGTTCGGGCCCGACGAACGCCTGCCGACCGAGGCCGAACTCGCCGCCCGGTGCGACGTGAACCGGCTCACGGTGCGGCAGGCCCTCGGTGAGCTGGCTCGGGCCGGACTCGTCGTCACGATCGCGGGCAGGGGCTCCTTCGTCGCCCGCCCACCGAGCCGGTACACCGTCTCCTCGCGGGACGAGGCCAGCCTCACGCGGGCGATGGCCGCGCAGGGGAGGGCCGTCACCCAGACCCTCCTCGACGAGCGCGGCGACCGGTCCGCGGCGTCGCGGAACGCCCTCCATGTGCGCGGCGGGGTCCGCCGGTTCCTCACCCTGCGCGAGGTGGACGGCCAGCCCTGGTCGCTGACCTCGACGACCCTGTCGGAGGAACGCCTGCCCGGCCTTCGCAAGGTCTGGGCGGGCAACTGCTCGCTGTTCGACACCCTCGCAGAGGAGTACGGCATCCGCATGCGCCGCGGCGAGCGGGTGTTCACCGCTGCGCCCGCCCTGCCGCCCGATGCTGAGCACCTGCTCGTGCCGGTGGGCGCGCCGTTGCTGGTGATGTGGGGGACGAACCTCGACGACGACGGCCGGCCGGTCGCGCTGGTGGAGCACCGCTTCCGTGGCGACCGTGCCGAGTACGCGGTGGAGATGGCGTGACGCCGGAGCGTCGCTTCGAGGGGTTGGCGCTCGCCGACGCGGGGGAGCTGGTGGGCCTCGCCGACCGCATCCTCGCGTCCGGCGTGGCCGTCGAGGTGATCCGCGGCCCTGTCGTGGCGCGCGGACCGCTGCGTCTCCCCCTCCCCGACGTCGGCACGGTGGTCGCCGGGCACGCGGTGCTCACGACCTGTGCGGTGACCCTCGCGGGCGTTCGGGGCGACGGCACCCGTGCGGGCGATGCCCCCGAGCCCGCCCTCGCCGCCGCCATCTGCGATGCGGAGGCCGAGCGGGCCGGGGCGCTCGCGAAAGAGGTCCACCGGGTCGCCGCGGCGTCGCTGGACGCGCGGGCGAGTCGGCGCCTGGTGCGCGGGTCGATGATCGAGCGGACGCGGCTCCGGGAGGACGCGTGACCTGGGACGATGTTCACGACGGGCGGGCCGCGTTCCGCGCATGCTTCAACGCGATGTGCCGGCCCGGTCGGTGCGCCCCGCTGCCGTCCCGGCCAGGCATCGCCACCGACCCGGCCGTAGACGCCGCAACCGGGGTGCTACTCGCGCTGCTCGACCCTGGGATCGGGCTCGCCGTGTGCGGCAGCGGCGCCGACGCGATCCGGGACGCCCTGATCAGGACGACACACGCGGACCCGCGCGGGGCCGACGACGCCGACTTCGTTCTCATCCTCGACGGCGGGGAGGATACCCCGCCGTCCATGCTGCGCCGCGGATCGGCGATCGCCCCCGAACGGGGTGCGACCGTGGTGTACGCCGGTGGCTGGCCGTCGGGCGGGTGGCGGATCGACGGGCCGGGGACCGGCCCCGGCGCGAGGGTCTCGGTGGGGATGCCAGAGGGGCATCTCGCGGGCATCGAGGATGTCAACCGGGCCGCCCCGCCCGCCGGCGTCGACTGCCTGGTGGTCTCGTCCGCCGGGGTCGTCGCGCTGCCTCGCAGCTGCCGCCTGACGCGGATCTAGGCCTGACGTGTACGCCACGATGCGAGACCCGGGGCCCGTGGCGGACGCCGCCCGCGAGTTCTGGCGCGCGGAGGCCGGAGACGACCCGCTCGTCCTCCTCCGCCATCAGGTCTGCGCGGAGGCCGGCGTGTGGGACCAGGCGGCCGCCCGCACCGCGATCCACCGGGCCCGGGGCGACATGGCGCGGGCGGTGACGCTCCTGCGGGTGTGGGCGGCGACCCTCCCCTCCTGCGAGCTCGCGCCGGTCGCCGACCGCGAGGTCACCGTGCTGCGGCGCGTCACGGCCGCGTTCCGGGACACGCCGGAGGGTGAATGGGTGGGGCCCTCGCTGGAGTTCGACTCCCGGCTGCTCGACGCGGCCCCGGAGCGGCCGCCCGCGGAACGCCCTTCGCCGCCCCCAGCCGCCGAGCCGCCGAGTCGCGCGGACGTCTCACGAGTGCGCGACCTCCTCGACGCGACGCTGCTGGTGGCTCCCTCCGCCGCGTCCGAAGGGGCGGACCCGTCAGAGGAGCCGCTGGTCGCGCCGGTGGCCCGCGCGACCGCCCTGGGACATCTCGCCCGGGCGGAGACGGGCGCGCTCGTCGCCATGGCCATGCTGGTGCTCAGCGGCCGGCGCGAGGCCATCATCGTGGAGTCCTCCCTGCTCGCGGTGCCGATCACGGTCGCCCACCCCCGCACCGGCGCGCCGTGCGCCGTCGGGGAGGTCCCGCTCTCGGTCACCGAGGCGGTGGTCGACGCGGACGCCGGGGGGGCGCCGGCCCTGCGGCTGGCCGTCGGGGTGACCCTAGGGGCGCTGGAGCGGCGCTCGATCGCCATCGCGCTGCTCGACGGGGCGCTGGAGGACGCGGTCGGCGGGGATGCGCCACGGGTGCGCCTCGACGCCCCGACCGTCCTCGCCGCCTGCGACGGGCTTGCGACCAGCGGCTTCGTCGAGCACCTGCGCCTCCCGCACTACGCGAGCTTCGCGTCATACGTCGAGCAGCTCCGGGCGATCAAGGACCGCGAATGCCTGAGATGACCGTCGCCGGACTCGCGGCCGCCGCGGGCCGCGGGAGCACGTTCGCCTACCTCGACGAGGCGTCCAAGCGGCACGTGCGGCGCGCGACGCTCAAGGCGCTCGCGGTGCCCGGCCATCAGGTGCCGTTCGCCTCGCGGGAGATGCCCGTCGCCCGCGGCTGGGGCAGCGGGGGCCTGCAGCTGACCCTCTCGCTGGTGGGCCCCGAGGACGTGGTGAAGGTCATCGACCAGGGTGACGACGCGTCCCTGAACGCGGCGTCGATGCGCGCGCTCATCGGGGCGACCGCGACGTGCGGGGTCACCACCCGCACGCGTGCCGCCACCATCATCCAGAGCCGCCACAGGGTGCCGGAGATCCCCCTGCGGCCCGACCAGATCCTGGTGCTCCAGCTGCCGAACCCCGAGCCGCTGCGGAGGGTCGTGCCGGACGAGGCCGGGTGCGCGGCGCGCCACGCCGTGGCCGACTACACCGCGGCGTGGCTGGACCTCTACGACGACGAGGCGCGTCTCGGCGGACCCCGCAGCGGCGGGGACCATCCGATACTGGTCAATGGGCGCCACCTCGCGAGCCCCAGCCCGGTGCCCCGCTACGACGTCCTCCGCCTCAACCGGCGGGACCACCCGATCATCCTCGGTGCGGGGCGCAGGTCGCGCATCGTCGCCATCCCACCGCTCACCGAGGTCACGCCCCTGGCGTTCCCCGACCGCCCGCTGCGTGCCGAGGCGATGGGGGATCCATGCGCGGCGTGCGGCAGCGACCGGTCCTACCGCATCGAGAACGACCCCGGCTCCGGGACCTGGGTGTGCTCGGACGTCGACGCCTGCCGTGAGCGGTCCGGGCGATGAACACCGTCGCCGTGCCGGCGCGGCCGTCGCCGTCCCCCCTCGCCCCGCCACCCCCGCTGCTCCGCGTAGACGGCCTGGGCCAGCGGTTCGGGGCAGGGTGCGGATCATGCGCCGCCCTCACCGGCGCAGCCGCCGAGACCAGCCGCTGCGACGCGTGCGGTGCGATCGTCGCCCTCGAGGACGTCACGCTCGAGGTCGCGCCGGGAGAGGTGCTCGCCATCGTCGGCGAGTCCGGGTCCGGGAAGACCACCTTGCTGCGCTGCCTCAACCTGGAGCTGCGCCCCGAGCGGGGCTCAGCGCTCCTCGACGGCGTGGGAAACCTGTTCACCCTCGACGACGCCGGTGTGCGGGACGTGCGCCTCGGCGATGTCGTGCTCGTGCACCAGGACGCACGGGCCGCGGGCCTGCATCCGGACCTCGCCGCCGAGTCGAACGTCGGCGAGCGCCTGCTCGCGGGCGGCGAGCGACGGTTCGAGGCGATCCGTTCCCGCGCGACGGCGCTCCTCGGTGCGATGGAAGTCGACGCCGCCCGAGTGACCGCCGCGCTGCGGACGTTCTCCGGGGGCATGCGCCAGCGCGTGCAGCTCGCCCGAGCGCTGGTGGAGCCGCCGCGTCTGCTCCTGCTCGACGAGCCCACCACGGGCCTCGACCCCTCGGTGCAGGCGGCGCTCCTGGAGTTGATCGAGCGGGTCGTCGACGACGTCCGCGGAGCGACCGTGATCGTCTCGCACGACCTCCGGGTGGTGCGCCTGCTCGCCGACCGCGTCGTGGTGCTCCGCTTCGGACGCGTCGTCGAACAGGGCGTCGCCGCGCAGATCCTGGAGGACCCGCAGCACCCGTACACGCGCCTGCTCGTCGCGAGCCAGCTGTGACGGCCGTCGTCGTCGTGAGGGGCCTGCGCAAGCGATTCCCCGGGGGTGCGCCCGTCCTGGACGGGGCCGCCCTCGACGCGCCCGCGGGGAGTGTCACCGCCGTATCCGGGGCGCCGGGCAGCGGCCGCACCACCCTCCTGCGGCTCCTGGCCCGCACGTACACCGCCGACGGGGGCGCGATCCAGCTGAACCTCGGCCACGCGTCCGTCGACCTCGCCGCGGTATCCGCGATGGACGCGGCGTGGGTCCGCAGAAACCTGCTGTCGGTGCTCGACGGCCCCGTGGCCGCTCCGCCGCGCGCCAGGGTGGCGGCGCTCCTCGCCAGGGCGTCACTGCATCCGCGGGGGCCGTCGCCCGGCGACCCCGCCTCGGCGGGCGCCGCCGCACGGTGGGCGCTCGCCGAGGCCGGCCTGGAGCGGCTCGGCGACGTCGCCGTCGGTTCGCTGCACGAGCGGGACGCCCGGGGCGTGGCGATCCTCGCAGCGCTGCTGCGCCCGGCGTCGGTCTACCTGCTCGATGATCTCCTCGCCGGGGCGCCCGCCGACGTCGCGGCGGCCGCAGTGAGTCGCATCACCGCTCTGCGCGCAGATGGCGCCACCGTTCTGCTCACCTGCCGGGCCGGGGACCAGATCCCCGGCACGGTCGATTCCATCCTGCATCTCGAAGGAGGCACACTCCGTGCGTAGCGAGCTCCGCGGCATCCGGATCATCGACGGGACGGGCACGCCCGTGCTCGCCGACGTGGCGATCGACGCCGATGGCATCGTGACGGCGATCGAGCCGGCCGAGCGCGACAGCGGACTGCTGCTCGCGCCCTCCGCCGTGGACCTTCACCTGGACGTGCTCAGCGAACGCCGCCGCCCACGAGCCACCGTCGAGCTGGACATCGCAAGCGTGCTGCTGGCGCTGGACGTCGAGACCGCCGCCTCGGGGATCGGCGTCGTGTGCATCGGCGCGCGATGCGAGGACGAACCCGCCAAGGGCATCTCCATCGACGACGCGCCGCGCCTGGCCGCCGCCGTCGAGCGGCTGGCGCCCGACCTGGCCTGCGACTGGCGCCTCCACGTGCGGGTCGAGGTGACCGACCCACGCTCGCTGGAGAGCATGGAGCGCACGCTCGACGCATCGAGCAGGGTCGCCCTCGTGTCGGTGATGGACCACTCCTCCGCGCGCTCGCGATTCGCCACGGAGGAGGAGCACGTCGCCTTCTACGCGCAGGACTGGGGGGTTCACCCCGACGAGGTCCGGCGCCACCTCGCCAGAGCCCGGGCGGGCTCCGACGATGCGGCGGAGCGGCGGCACGTCGCCGCGGGGATGGCGGCGCGCCGAGAGATCGCCCTCGCGAGCCACGACGACCGCACCGCGGCCGAGGTGCGCAAGGCGCACGAGCTAGGGGCCACCGTCGCCGAGTTCCCCATCACCCGGGAGGCCGCCGAGGAGGCCGTCGCCCTGGGCATGCGGACCGTTATGGGCGCGCCCAACGTGGTGCGCGGGCGCTCGACCTCGCCCGGCAACCTGCTCGCGGTGGACGCGATCGTGGCGGGCACCTGCGACGCGCTGTGCTCGGACTACCTCCCGAGCGCGCTGCTGGGGGCGCCCTTCGTACTGGGCGACAGCGGGGCGTGCACGCTCGAGCGGGGCTTCGCACTCACCGCGACGGGCCCCGCGGAGGCGATCGGCCTGCAACGCCACGCCATCGGGGTGGGAGCGCCGCTGGAGGCCGCCCTCATCACCCACGTCAACGGTCTGCCCCGCTGCATCGCGCTCTGGCGCGACGGCGTCCTTCGCTACTCCGTCCCGAGGCGAGGCACCCTCACCCCGCTCGCCATGCGGGCGGCCTGACCGTGGAAGTCCTCCACCCCGCCCTCGCGGACGCCGCGCATGCCGCGCGACGCGCGTTCCTCGACGCGATCCGGACCTGGGACCGGGCGGCACTGGCGGCCGAGACCTGCATGGGCGCCGACGGGACCCCCAGCACGCGCCTCGACCTCCTGGTGGAGGCTGCGGTCATAGACGCCGCCACGGCGCACGGGGTCAACGTCCTCTCCGAGGAGGCGGGGCTCATCGACAACGGGTCGGCGGCCACTGTCGTGGTCGACCCGGTGGACGGCACCGCGAACGCCGTCGCCGGCGTCCCCCTCGCCTGCTTCGCCGGGGCCCTGGCGATCGACGGCCGCTTCACCCAGGGCGTGGTGCTTTGGCTCCACACCGGGGAGCACTGGTTCGCGGCCGAGGGCGGGCACACACCTGGGCTCGGCGGGAGCGGCTGCACACGACTCGACGAGGCGGCGGTGTCGATGCTCAGGCCCAAGGGGACGAACCGGGATCCCTGGTGGCGGGTGGCGGAGCGGGCCGCCCGGATCCGCATCCTGAGCTGCTCGGCGCTCGAGACAGTGCTGGTCTGCACCGGTGCGACCGACGCGTTCGTCGACGCCGGGAGCGAGACCCACCGGATCATGGACCTCGCGCCCGGCGTGGCGCTCGCGCGGGCGGCCGGGGTGAGCCTCGGCGACGCACTCGGACGGCCGATCGAGCTCGACAGCGACCTCACCCGGCGGTGGTCCGGCATCGTGGCCGCGACGGGTCCGCTGAGCGATGCCATCGCCGAGGCGGTGGCGGTCGGGGTCCCCGGGTAGCCTCCCACGCCGATGCCGCCCAACCCGTCGCCTATGCCGTCCAGGACGGCGGCGGTGCCACCGGCGCGCGGATGGCGACCCCGGACGGAGCGCTCCGCATGGGACCAAGACTCGTCTCAGAATGGGCCGGGCGACACTCGAAGCCGTGACCCGGGGGTCGGAGAAGTGCCGGGGCCGCCACGGTGGGGCAGGCCACATCACGGTCTTCAGGACCGCCGGGTGGCGCCACCAACTCCAGGCGGAGCGCTAGGCGGCCGCCGGCCACACGCGCGCGTCCACCGGCTTCACCCTCGTGGAGGTCGTTGGCCACGAGCCCGTGCTGGAGGCTGGCTGGCCCGGGGGCACGGGCGGCCGATCCGCTACGCGCCCGGGGCAGGCCACGGCATCCGCGCAAGCGGCATCGCCACCGCCGGATGGCGGAATCATCCTGCGCTGGCCCCGGGAAGGCCGTGGCTCGGTTCAGGGACCCGGGTCTCGGCCTGGTCCGGGCGAACCGGGCGCGCAGCCCGGTTCGCCGACGCGGGCGATACGGCTTCCCGCGAGGGAACGGAGCTCGACGACAGGGCCTTGGCCACGTCGTCGAGGCGCTCGGAGCGGAGCCGGAACCACGCCCATCGTCCCCGCTGCTCACGCTCCAGGATCCCGGCCCGGACCAGCTGCCCGAGGTGGTGACTCATCGTCGGCTGGCTACGGCCCAGCAACTCCGGGAAAGCGCAGGCGCAGACCTCGCCGCTCGCCGCTGCCGCGATGATGGAGACCACGCGAAGCCTCACGGGATCGGCCAGGGCCCTCAGCACAGACGCCATGGCGAGGGACTCATCCTCGGCCAGCGCACCGGCCAACAACGGTTTGCAACACGTGTCCGTGGCGGGCAGAGACATATTGATGCCAGTCGATAGGTCATCTACGTTTCGATACTCATCGAAACGTACCGTCTCGGTCGGCTGGCTGGCACGGGGCGACCAACCCACTCCGAAAGGACCGGGAGCTTGCGCCTCCAACTCGCCCTCAACGTCGACGACCTCGACGCGGCCGTCGCCTTCTACTCGAAGCTGTTCTCCACGGGGCCCGCGAAGGTCAGGCCCGGCTACGCGAACTTCGCCGTCTCCGACCCGCCCCTCAAGCTCGTGCTCTTCGAGGGCTCCGGGGCGCCGGGATCCATCAACCACATGGGTGTGGAGACCGACTCTGCGGACGAGGTCGTCGCCGCCGAGGCCCGCCTGCGCGGGGAAGGGCTCCCCACCACCGGAATCGACCAGACTCTCTGCTGCTTCGCTGCGAAGGTCGAGACATGGGTGGACTCACCGGAGGGGCACCGCTGGGAGTGGTACGTGAAGACCGGCGATTCCGAGCAGCGGGAGAACGTGGTGCTCGAGGGCCCGTCGTCCGGTGGTGGCCCGACCCCCTGCTGCGGATGACAACCGGTACGGCCCACCTGATGCGCCGGGTCGCCTTCGCCGGCCTCGACCGGCTTCCCGTGGCGGATCTCCGCCCGGAGGCCGGGCCGGCCTGCGCCGCGTTCGTCGAACGCGGTCTGCGCACCACCGCCGACGCCGCCGGCTGGCTCCGCGAGCTACCGTACGGACGGAACGCCTCCACCGGGCCGATGGCGGTATTCACCGACGGGGTCGGCACGTGCACCACCAAGCACGCGGCGTACCTCACCGCCGCCGCCGAACTCGACCTCGACGCATCGCTGGTCTGGGGGGTGTACGCGCTCGACGCGTCGGTCGTCACCGGCGTCCGGGCCATCCTCGACCGCCATGGTCTGCCCTTCGTGCCGATGATCCACTGCTTCATCGCGACCCCAAGCCTCGGATCCGCCGCGTTCATGGACCTCACCGAGGGCAACTGTACGGGGAAGAACCTCCAGATCATCGACTACCTGAAACTGGTCGACGCCCGCGTGGGGGCGGACACGACGGCCACTCTCGCCACCGTGGCGGCCGAGCTATCCGAGCGCGACCCCCGATTCCGGGGAACACCGCCCCAACGGATCCTGGAGGCCCAAGCGGAGTGCCGCGCCATGATGACCGCCGCATGCGCCGTGCGCTGAGCGACATGTGCGATGGCGAGACCTGGACGAGCCGGCGAACCACGAGCCGCCGGTCCCGGCCGATGGCGTCCAAGTACACAACTCCGCCGGGTCGATCGATGGTGTCCGCCCCTCGTGCCGCCCGCGTGATGACACGGCGCGCGGACGGCCGTCCAGGCGTGAGACGGACACAGCGGCGGACGCCGCCTCAGTCGGCCGGCGCCCCGCGGCCCGGTCCGGGCAACTCCACCCGCAGGCGCCTGATGCGCGCATCGGCGAGCTCTTCGACGATGAGGCGCACGTCGGCGACCTCGACCGCGTCGCCCACCACCGGTAGCCGTCCGAGCACATGGAACACGGTGCCGGCGAGCGTCCGTGCCGCATCCTGGGGCAGCTGGACCGCGAGGGCCTCGTTGAAGTCGTCGACCGTCATCGATCCGGCGACCCTGAGCGTGAGGTCGTCGATCCACTCGATCGTGTCGTCGGGCAGGTCGTACTCGTCCTCGATCTCGCCCACGACCTCCTCGAGGATGTCCTCCATCGACACGATCCCGGCCGTGTCGCCGTACTCGTCCATGACGATGGCCATCTGCTGACGGGCCTCCCGCAGCTCGCGCAGCAGCGCCCCGAGGTCCTTCGTCTCGGGAACGACAAGCGCCGGGCGCGCGAGGGCCTCGACGCGCGCGCCCGGCTCATCCCGGGCCGTCGTCGCCAGATCACGCACGTGCACCACGCCGACGACCCTGTCGAGCGTGCCGCGCCCCACCGGGTGACGGCTGTGATTCGTCGCGAGCGCGCGGTCGAGCGCCTCCTGGACGCCGAGGTCAGCATCGAGCCAGACCACGTCCGGCGCGGGAACCATCACCTCCGCAGCCTCGCGCGTGGCGAACGCGAAGACGTTGTGCAGCATCTCCTCCTGAGCGCGCGGGATGACGCCGGAGCGCTCGGCCTCGTCGATCAGCGCGCGCAGCTCGTCAGCACTGCGCAGCGACTCGCCGACGACGACGTCGCGCACGCCGAACGGGCGCAGGAACAGCCGCGCCGATACCTGCAGCACCGCGACGACGGGTCGGAGCAGCACGGAGATGAGATGGATGGGGGGCGCGACGACGACGACGAGCCGTTCGGCGCGGTCGAGCGTCACG
>LNFM01010209.1_pt1 | contig 13331 bp, 8 predicted proteins | sample 596031 | NCBI WGS metagenome assembly LNFM01 (sample SAMN04254537, study PRJNA301005) | activated carbon metagenome | isolation source: dual media filters at the Ann Arbor, Michigan drinking water treatment plant | place: USA: Ann Arbor
CAAGGTGCACGTGCCGCATCCCTTCGTCGGGGGCGTTCCCGCCGTCGAGGCCGCGCTCTCCACGCATCCCGCGATCGCCGCGCTCGGCCTGTCGGGGACCACGCGCACGATGGCGGCGCAGGCACTTGTCGCCGCGCACACCGAGGTCGAGCTCCTCGCCGACGGTGATCGCCTCGCGATCGAGAAGCTGCGCGCCGCCGATGCGGAGTCGCTCCTGATCCCGGTGCCTCTCCAGCGCGACGACGTTCACGATGTCGGCCGCCTGATCGCGCTCGAGCAGTTCCTGCTGGCCTGACCGACCTACTGGAGGAGCCAGACCAGGGCGACCACGAAGCAGCCCGCGACGCTCGCGCCGACGAGCACCATCGCGAGATCCAGATCCTGCTTCGCCCGCGTCGGCTGCAGCCCCCGCACGCGTTCCACTTCGTCCTCGCGCGCATAGGCGGCGTCGGAGGCCACCGCCGTCAGCTGGGGGCGAAACGGACTGCCTTCGATCTGGATCGGCGGCGGGTTGGCGATCCTCGCATAGACGTCCCGCACGCGCCGGGCGAGCCGGATCGCTTCGTCGACAAGGACCTGCGCGGACGGGAAGTCCTCCTCCCAGCGCCGGATGGAGAGCTTCAGCGTCGCGCGCGCTCCATGTCGCTCCGTGACGAGCTCCATGTGCGACGCGCCCATCAGGTAGGCCCGCGCGCGGTGATCGATGAGCTCGCGCACGACAGCGGCGGGCGCGGCCTCGACGAGATACGCCGTGTCGAAGGCCTCGTCCCCGACAATCACGTCGACCATCGTGCCACCTGCGATCTTGCTGCCATCGAACAGCGCGTGCCGGCGGATGTACAGCGTGAGCGGGTACGCCGCCGGGATGTCGACGGAGACCTCCGTCCACGACTGCGAGGTCGATCCCGAGCCGCGCGTCTCGTACGCGAGCTTCACCGTCGCGCCATCGCGCTTGGCGATCACGAAGTTCTCTCCGACATCGTGCGGGTAGCCGAGCCAGTTCCCGATGGAGCCCAGCGTCGAGGCACGCCGCCGCGTCGACTCGGCACTCGACCGGATCGCGTACGTGATGATCGCGACCATCACGAACCCGACCACGATCGCGAGAGTCACTTCGCCTTCTTCCTCGGCTTCTTCTGCTTGCCGACCGTCGGTACCGTCCACAGCTCGGCCGCGAGGGCCGGTGCGGCCCAGGCCGGGGCCCCGCGCACGAGCACGAGCGAGGCCCCGCGCCGCTCGACCCACGTGACGGTGCCGTCGACCGCGATCCAGCGGATCTGATCGGCACCTTGCTCCACCGTGGCCCCCGCGATCTGGGTATCGAGCGCCTTGGTCAGCGCCTCGGCCGCCTCCATGGCATCGGCCTCGCTGTCCCACTCGCTGCGCGAGACGCCGACGGCGAGCTCGGGCCGCTTGTCGTCATCGCGGGCATAGATGACGACGCGATCGCCGCCCCAGCCGGCGGCCGCGCTCTCGGCCACGCCGGCGTCGACGCCGTGCTGGCGCAGCAGGAGCTGAAAGCCGAGCTCCCCCCACACCGTCGCGTGCGCTTGCGAGTAGCCGGAGAGCGCGGTCAGCGCCCCGATCTCGACGGGGACGGGCGGATCACTGGCGAAGAAGCGCTCGGGATGAAGGATCTGCTCCGTCGACGCCGGTGGCTTCTTGAAGGCCGCATCCACCGCCGACCACGGCTGGCGGCGGCGCAGCTCCGCCACGAAGGTGAAGCCCGCGCGATACGGGAACATCAGCGTCTCGCGGATATAGAGTGGCGCCTGCTCCACCGCGCCGGTGGCGGGGCCGGCCGGATTCGGCGGCCCGGGCACGCCGGTGTCGGTCATCGACTTCTCGATCGCGTCGGTGACCATGTGATTGCTCCACGGCGGCGGAGTGCCTTCGCGCGCGAGCATCACCTCGAGCATGAGGACGATGCCGTCGCCCTCGACGAGCGCCCGGCGCGCCATGCCCGCATCACCTTCCGACGCCGGCACCTCCTCGGTGAACTTGTCGAGGTCGAACGCCTGATCCTGGAGCGCGTGATCGATCTCGTGCGCGAGGACGACCTCGGCCCACTGCGGATCGTCGCCGGCACTCTTCGAGATCGTGAGCTTCTTCGTCTCGGGATCGTAGTAGCCGGCGATCTGCTCCGTCAGGAGATCGACGAGCATCGCCTCGTAGTCCGCTCCGAGCGGGATGAGGCCCCAGCGAGCCAGGGCCAGGCCCTCGGCGACGGTCTCGGCGCGGGTCTTCTCCTCGGCGGCGAGCGCGACCAGGCGCCGGCGCAGCTCGTCCTTGTCGACCACCTCGTTCGGGATCGCCCGCTTGAGCTTCAGGCCACGGATCTTCGCGACCTCCTTCGCCACTTCATCGGTGCGAGCTAGCAATGTGGCCAGGCCCGCGTCGTCGGCACGTGCCCCGGAGGGAACCACCGCCAGCAAGGTGGCGAGGAGCGCCTGACGTCTCATCACCTTTCATCGTAGCCGATGCTACGGTCCGCCGCCGCCCATGTGGTCCGAGCTCGAGCGCGCCCTGGGCGCAGGCACGATCATCGTGCACGGCGCGACGCCGGGGTGGGCCGCCTGGCTCGGAGCCGAGCTGGCCAACCGCGAGCCGATGACCGTCGTCGTGGTTGCGGACGACGCGGCCGCCCGCCGCATCGAGTCCGACCTGACGTGTTTCGGAGGGCGCGACGATGTGGCCATCCTCCCCGGTATCGACGTCTCGCCGTACGCCGAGCTCTCGCCTGACCGCGCCTGCATCGTCGAGAGGCTCGCCACGCTGTATCGGCTCGCCACCCCGGCCCTGCGTCCCAAGCTCGTGATCACGAGCGCGGAGGCGCTGGTCCGGAAGACGCTGCCCCCCGCCGAGCTGGCGCGCCGGGGACGCCGGATCGTCGTCGGCGACCTGGTTCCGCGCGACGAGCTGGCGGCGCAGCTGGTGGCCATGGGGTGGACGCGCACGCCGGTCGTCGACGAGCCCGGGACCTTTGCGGTGCGGGGCGGCGTCATCGACGTGTTCGCGCCCCTCGCGCCGCATCCGGTCCGCATCGAGCTGTTCGGCGACGAGGTCGAGTCGCTGCGGCTGTTCGAGGCCGAGTCGCAACGGACGCTGCGACCGATCGAGTCCGTCGAGCTGCACCCGGTGCGCGAGACGATCGTCACCGGCACGAGCGACGTGCGGGCCCGCCTGCGCGCCTACGCCGACGAGATCGCGTTTCCGACCAAGGCCACGCGCCGGCTCATCGAGCAGCTCGAGCAAGGCGAGGTCTTCGTCGGGATCGAGGCCCTGACCCCGGCCTTCCACGACACCCTTGTCCCGCCGGCGAGCTACCTCCCGCTCGATGCGCGCTGGCTCATCGTCGACCCCGATGCATGCCGGCGCGTGATCACCGACGCGTGGATGGAGGCAGAAGCGCGGGTGCCGCACGTGAAGGGACTCACGTATCCACCGGCGGCTCACCTGAGCACGGCCGAGGAGGCGCTCGCCGCCCCGCGCCGCATCGAGCTGCCGACCCTGGAACTGCACGACGCGCCCGCCGACGTGAAGCTGCGCATCGAGATCGACGACCTCCATCTCCTGCGGCAACAGCTCGAGCACGCGCGCACGTTCGGAGACCAGGAACACATCCAGCCGCTCGTCGACCAGATCGCGAAGTGGCGCCAGCGCGGGCTCCGCATCACCATCGCGTGCGAGTCCCAGACGCGTGTCGATCGGCTCCTCGGCGTGCTGTCAGCGCGCAACCTCGCGGTGCGCGTGGCGCCCAGCACGGAGCGCATCGGAGCGGGCCCGCTCGATTCGATCACGCTCGCCCACGGCGCGCCCGCCCACGGCTTCGCCTCGCCGCGCGACGGCCTCGCCATCGTCACCGCTGCCGACATCTTCGGGCAGCGCACCCAGCACGCGTCCAAGCAACGGAAGAAGGCGAAGGAGGCGCTGCTCGGGGGCGTCAGTGACTTCTCCCAGCTGGCGGCCGGCGACTACCTCGTGCACCAGCGGCACGGCGTCGGGCGCTACCACGGGCTCGAGAAGCTCGTCGCGGGCGGCTCGCAGCTCGAGGCCCTGAAGCTCGAGTACGACGGGGGCACGTTGTTCCTGCCGGTCTACCGGCTCGGCGAGGTCCAGCGCTACGTGGGCGCAGAGGGGCACGCCCCGAAGCTCGACAAGCTCGGCGGCATCACGTGGGAGGCGACACGCAGCAAGGTCGCTCGTCACGTCCGCGCCCTCGCCGAGGAACTGCTCCAGCTGTACGCGCAGCGGGCTTCCCTGCCCGGCCACGCGTTCCCGGCCGCCGACGAGTCGTACCGCGAGCTGGAGGCGCAGTTCCCGTTCGACGAGACGCCGGATCAGGCCGCCGCGATCGAGTCCGTGCTCGCCGACATGGAAGCGCCCCGCGCGATGGATCGCCTCGTCTGCGGCGACGTCGGCTACGGCAAGACCGAGGTCGCGATGCGCGCCGTGTTCCGCTGCGTGCAGGGCGGCAAGCAGGCGTGCGTGCTCGCGCCGACGACGGTGCTGGTCGAGCAGCACTACCGCACGATGACCGAGCGGTTCGCGGGCTTCCCGATCAACATCGGCAAGCTGTCGCGGTTCCAGAGCAAGGCCGAGCAGATCGCGACGGTGAAGAAGGTGGCCGAGGGCGGCGTGGATGTCGTCGTCGGCACGCATCGCGCGCTGTCGGCAGACGTTCGCTTCAACGACCTCGGCCTGCTCGTCATCGACGAGGAGCAGCGCTTCGGCGTGGCGCACAAGGAGCGCATCAAGAAGACGAAGACGCAGGTCGACGTGCTGACGCTGACGGCGACGCCCATCCCGCGCACGCTGCACCTCGCGATGGCCAACTTGCGCGATCTGTCGATCATCGCCACGCCACCGGCCGATCGGCGGGCGGTGCGTACATTCGTCTCGCGCGTCGACGACGTGACGATCCAGGAGGCCGTCGAGCGCGAGCTGGCGCGCGGCGGTCAGATCTTCTTCATCACGCCCACCATCGGCACGTCGGGAACAAAGCAGCCGGACGACCGGCTGCCCAACGAGCACCGACCGCAGCGCCGCACGAAGCCGCGCGATGACGATCGCACGATCGAGGAGTGGGCCGATTATCTCCGGTCGCTCGTCCCATCGGCGCGCATCGGCGTCGGGCACGGCTCGCTCACGGCGGAGCAGCTCGAGGCGGTGATGGTGAAGTTCGTCGGCGGCGAGCTCGACATCCTCGTCGCGACGACGATCGTCGAGAGTGGCCTCGACATCCCGAAGGCGAACACGATGTTCGTCGCGCGCGCGGATGCGTTCGGGCTCGCGCAGCTCTATCAGCTCCGCGGTCGCATCGGCCGCAGCAAGGAGCGCGCGTACTGCTACCTGCTCGTGCCCGAGCCGGAGCACATCACCGAGGACGCACGGCGCCGGCTCGAGACCCTCCAGCGCTTCACCGAGCTGGGCGCCGGCTTCCAGATCGCATCGCAGGACCTCGAGATCCGCGGCGGCGGCGAGCTGCTGGGCGCGAAGCAGTCGGGCTCGATCGCGGCCGTCGGCTTCGATCAGTACGTGAAGATGCTCGACGCGGCCGTCGCCGAGCTCGGCGGCAAGCCGATCCACAGCGAGATCGATCCCGAGCTCACCATCGAGACGCCGGGCTTCATCCCCGACGACTACGTGCCGGACCCCGCGCAGCGACTCGAGCTGTACAAGCGGCTGTCTGCGGTCGACACCGACGACGACCTGGCGGCGGTCATGGCCGAGATCGGAGATCGCTACGGCGACCTGCCCGGCGACGTCATCCTCCTTGGCGAGCTCATGGGCGTGAAGGCCCTCGCCCGCCGCCTGGGAGCCCTCGCCCTCGAGCTGTCCCAGACCCGGGTGGCCCTCGCCCTGCCCGCGGACACCCCGTGGATCCAGCCCATGGTGCAGACCGGCTTCCGCAAGCTCGCGGATGGTCGTCTCGGGATGGTGCCTCCGTCACCTGGCGGGGCGGCGGGCGCGAGGCGGGCCTTGTTGGACGTCCTCGCGCGTGCTACGTGAAGCTGTTGTGATTCTTCGGGTTCCGGTCCTTCTCATCGGTCTTGCATCCGTCGTGACGGGCTGTCAGCAGCGCGACACCTCGAGCACGGTCGAGGAGCGACCGGGTGCGAAGAAGAAGAAGAAGGGCAACGGAGCCCCGCAGACGGTCGACGAGCTGGCCACGCCGCTCGCGAAGGTCGACGACATCGTCATCACGCTCGGCGAGCTGCAGGAGCGCATCAACCGCCAGTCGCCCTACATCCGCGCGCGCTACACGTCGCCGGAGCAGAAGAAGGAGTTCCTCGAATCGATGATCCGGTTCGAGGTGCTCGCGAAGGAAGGCGTGCGACGCGGCCTCGACAAGGATCCCGAGGTCATCCGCACGATGAAGCAGGTGATGATCCAGAAGCTCATGCGCGACGAGCTCGACACGAAGATCACCGCCGACTCCATCACCGACGCCGAGATGAAGGCGTACTACGACGCGAACGTCTCCGAGTACGTGAAGCCCGACGAGGTGCGCGCGTCGGCGATCGTCGTGAAGAACAAGGCCCAGGCGGAGCGCGTGGCCCTCGAGGCGCGCGGCGAGGCCGGCAAGACGAACAAGGGCTTCCGCGACCTCGTCGCGAAGTACTCGACGGACGACGCCACGAAGATTCGCGGCGGCGATCTCCGCTACTTCGACGCGGCGACGACGGAGCTCCCGGCCCCGGTGGTCCGCGCCGCGCTCGCGCTCGGCCAGACGGGCGACGTGTCCCAGGCGATCGATGCGGGGAACGGGACCTTCTACATCCTCAAGCAGACGGGCCGGCGACGAGCGATGACGAAGTCGTTCGAGGACGCGAAGGCCCAGATCCGGACCAAGCTCTTCCGCGACAAGCGCATCCAAGGGCAGAAGGACTTCGTCGAGGCGGCGCGCGCGAAGTCCACGATCGAGGTCGACGAGGCCATGCTGGCCAAGGTCCGCATCGACACGTCGCAGGCCGTGGACACGGGCCAGGGCTCGGACCTGGTGCCGCCGCCGGCACCGGGACCAGGGGACCCGGGCGGCGACCTGAACCCGCCGCCCCCGATGATGGACGACGTCGGCAGCGGCGCCGAAGGGCGCGGCATGAGCGAGGAAGGCAACCCGTGACGACTCTCCCCGGTCCAAGCAGCATGGTCTCCCGTCTCCTCGTCGCGTTGATGCTCGTGTCGACGGCTGCCTCGGCGCAGCCCGCAGCGAAGAAGCCGGCCAAGCAGTCCCGGAAGGTCGTGGTCGAGCGCGTGGTCGCCGTCGTGAACGACGCGATCATCCTCTCGAGCGAGCTCGACGCGCGAATGATGCCCGTGCGGCAGGAGGCGAATCAGATCGCCGACGCGAAGGAGCGCGAGCGTCGCCTCTCCAAGCTCACGAGCCAGATCCTCGACGACATGATCAACGAGGAGCTGATCGTCCAGGCCGCCCAGGCCGCGAAGATCGAGGTCGACGCGGACGAGGTGAAGGCCGCGCTCAACGAGATCAAGACGCAGAACAAGCTCGATGACCAGCAGCTCGCGCAGGCGCTGCTCGCGCAGGGCTACACGGTCGCCGGCTACAAGGCCGAGCTGCGCCGGCAGATCCTCCGCCTCCGCGCCGTGAACACCCTGGTGTCGCCGAAGGTGGTCGTGACGGACGAAGATATCCGCGCGAAGTACGACCAGCTCGCCCGGCGCAGCGAGGCCGTCAGCGCGGTCGCCCTGTCGCACATCCTGATCGCGATCCCCGAGAACGCGACCGAGCAGCAGATCTCCGAGGCGCGGACCAAGGCCGCGGGCGCGATCGAGCGCGTGAAGAGCGGCGAGAAGTTCGAAGACGTCGCGGCGCAGGTGTCGGATGATGACGGCACGAAGTCCACCGGCGGCGTACTCGGCTGGTTCGAGCGCGGCAGCCTCCAGGTTCCCGACTGGGAGGCCGTCATCTTCTCGATGGAGAAGGGGGACATTCGCGGTCCCGTGGCCGGACCGCAGGGTCTCCACGTCTTTCTCGCGACCGAGATCAAGAAGAGCAACCTGAAGCCCTACGAAGAGATGAAGGATCAGCTCAGCAAGGACATCCGCCGGCGCGGCATGGACAAGCAGACCCAGGTCTGGCTCGAAGAGTTGCGCAAGAAGGCGTACATCGACATCAAGCTGTAGGCGAAAGACGTAGCCAGGCACCTCGGCTAGGTGCGCCTTGCCGAATCGGATCCATCCTTTTTGGAATGGAACGGCTTAAGATGATTGTCCGGGGGACACTTGGCCGACAATCGCCGTACTTCGACACGCCACACCGTCTCGATCCTCACGAAGGTCGTCATCGACGGCACCGCTCGCGACGCCACGATGGTGAACCTCTCGCTCGGTGGAGCGCTGGTGGTGACCGGCATGAAGCACGCGATGGGCTCGCGGATGAACATCTCGTTCCGGATCCCCACGATGGAAGAGCCGATCGACATCGGCTCGACGGTCCGCTGGGCCGACGAGCATGGGATCGGTCTTCAGTTCGATGGCCTGCGCGCACGTGACGTATGGGCCTTGAACGAGTACTTCAAGCAGTTCACCGCGTAGGCCTTGCCCTCGTCGTTCTCGCGGGAACGGCGCACGCAGAGCGCGTCGCGGTCATCGACCTCGGTCCCGATGACGCCGGCGCCGCACGGGCGCAGCTCGCCGAAGCGGTCGCCGCGGCGGGCTTCGAGCTCGTCACGGGAGACGGCGTCGATGGTGCCCTCGCCGGGGAGAACGTCGATGGTGATCGCGCGGTCCTCGCCGCCGCTCTCGCCAGCGCCGAAACCGCGTACGCGGCCCTCGATTGCAAGGCGACGCTCGGCGCCGCTGCGACGGGCATCGGTCCGGGGGCAGCCCGTCACGCCGCCGGGCTCCGGGTGCCGGAGCTGGAGCAACTCATGGGCCTCGAGCTCGTGTGCGCGGACCAGCTGGGCGACCGCGATCGCGCGCATCGCACTGCGAGTCGGTTGCGCGCGCTGGGCGCCACGCCGACGGTCGTGCCGGCGGCGCTCTGGGCGACCTACCCTGACGTCGACACCCTCGTCGATCGCGATCTCATCCCGGTCACGATCGGCGCGGACGTCGCCGGCGCCGAGGTCTTCGTCGATTTCCGTCGGGTCGGCACCGTCCCGGTTGCGACCACGCTCGCCGCCGGCGAGCACGTCGTCGCGGTCGCGAAGGATAACCGTCGGGGCTACGCCCTCGGCACCGCCGTGAAGTCGCAGCCGCAGATCGTCGTCCCGACCCAGGACGGTGTTGGCACCTGGAGTGCCGTCTCGCAACGCGTCGTCCTCTGGAGCGGCACGCGGCCGTCGCCGGCCGAGCTTGGCTGGGTGCTCTCGCAGGTGAACGCCCGCGTGGCCCTGGTGCGCTCCGGCGGCGTCGTGCAGGTGTGGGGCCGCGGAGGTCTCGCGGAAGCGCCGCGGCAGCTCGGCAACGAGGACGGCGAAGGCAAGCTCGACGAGGCCGGCCGCCTGCTCGAGCTGGCTCGCGAGCGCGTCACCGCCTGGAACGATCGCGCGCCCGATCCGGACCGGGAGCTCCTCGTCGAACCGCGAGGGCCCGGCGACGCGCCCGCGAAGGACGTCGAGGAGCCGACGCGCTGGTGGGTGTACGCCGCCGTCCTCGGCGCGGTCGCGATCGGCGCCGGCCTCATCTACTACGAGAGCGCCGGCACCGACATCCAGCGCATCGAGGTGCACGCGCCATGAGGTGGCTGCTTACCCTGCTCGTGCTCGTGCTCGGCCTTCGCACCGCCGACGCCCGCCCCACTCTCGAGCATGCCGCCACCGCGGGCCGCATCACCATCGTCGCGGAGCCCGGCCTCGAGCGCATCGCGAAGCAGCTCGCCGGCGGTGCCGAAGCGACGCTGAACCGCATCGCGAAGGACCTCGAGGGGCTGCCGGCCCCGCACCACATCGAGGTCCGCCTCGTCCGCGATGCCGCCGACCTCGCCGCCGTCGCACCGGAAGGCCGCGGCGCTCCGCCGTGGGCGATCGGCGTTGCCTACCCCGACCTCGGTATCGTCTCTGTCGCGCTCCGCCGCGGGCCCGTTCACAGTGATGCGGGGGCCACCCTCCGGCACGAGCTCGCGCACATGGCCCTCGGCGCCGCTCTCGGTCCGCGCGCCCCCCACTGGCTGCATGAAGGCTTTGCCTACCAGCACAGCGCGGACTGGTCCCCCGATCGCATCGAGACCCTCGCCGGCATGGCGTGGTTCGACAACGTCATCCCGATCGAACAGCTCGACGGCTCGTTCCCCGCCGAGGAGCTGCCCGCGCACCGGGCCTACGCCGAGTCCTATGACTTCGTCGGCTTTCTCTCGCGCCGCGGGCGCTGGGAGGATCCCGACGACGACGGCGACCGCTGGGCCTTCCGCCGCTTCCTGGCCGAGCTCGGCCGCGGTGCCGACATGGATGTGGCCGCGACGAAGGCCTTCGGTCGCCCCCTGCCGATGCTCTTCGATGAATGGCAGCAAGACCTCGCGACCCGCTACCGGCTCGTCCCGATGGCGCTGCTCGGCCTCGCCGCCTGGGTCATCACGTCGCTGCTCCTCGTCGCCGCGTTCTTCCGGCGCAAGAAACAGAACCGGGTCCGCATCGCACAGTGGGACCTGGAAGAGGCCCAGCGCCTCGAGCAGCTCCGCCTCGAACGGGAGCGGATGCTCGCGATACGCGAGGCCTGGCTCCGGAGCGAGCTCGAGCGCTACTCGACAACGCTCAACTGACCGCGACCCGGTCGTTACCCGAAATCCCATGGGTGGGAGAGATCCCCGCTCCCGATCCAGTGCGACTGTTGTTTTGCGGTCCTCTTTGGCCAGAGTGTGACCCCGACGACAAAAGGCGTGACGTTTTCGCTCAGCCGCCGACGCCGAAACCTCCGCAGTACCTGAAGGTTGACCCATCCGGCGCTTGCACCTGGCGCCGCTGCCGTGAGACGCATTCCCGTACTTTCGTTTGAGGAGGAATTCGTGAATACGAGGGGATTCGTGAAGCTCGGAGGCAGACTTGCCTTCCGTGCCACTATGCTGAGCGCGATTGCGCTCGGTGCATGCGGCGATGATATCGCTACGCCGCCGGACGCGCCGCCGATCGACGCACCACCCGAGCCGGATCCGGCCGTGCTCGCGATGACGCCGCAAAATGCGGATCTCGGCGATGTGCTGGTCGGTTCGACGGGTGCGTCTTCGACGTTCACCGTCAGCAACACCACCGAAGGCACCAGCGGCACGATCTCGGCGATCGTGACCGGCGCGAACGCGTCGGAGTTCGTCGTCACGAACGGCTGCACCACGCTCGCGGAGGCGGGCACGTGCACCGTGACCGTGGCTGTGCGGCCGACGTCGGCTGGCGAGAAGGCGGGAACTCTCGTCGTCTCGGGCAGCCCGGGCGGCACCGTCATGGCAACGCTCACGGCGACCGGCGTCACGCAGGGATCGCTCGCGATCCTGCCCTCGACCCTCGCGTTCGGTAACCAGACCGTCTCTACGTCGTCCGCGGCGCAGACGTTCACGGTGACGAACACGGGCTCGACGGCGACGTCCGCGCTCACGGTCTCGCCGGTTGGCGCGAACCCCAGCGACTTCGATCTCGGCGCGGATGACTGCACGGGCGAAACGCTCGCGGGCGGCGCCTCGTGCACGATCGAGGTCTCGTTCTCTCCGACGTCGGCCGGCAATAAAGAGGCTGGCTTCTCGATCGCTGCCACCACGGGCGGCTCGGTGACCGGTACCGTCACGGGTACGGGTCTGACGGGCGCCTCGCTGAACCTCTCCCCCCTCTTCGCGGATTTCGGCCAGGTCCTTCTCAACCAGTCCAGCACCAACGTCACGTTCACGCTGACGAACACGGGTGGCGTCGTGAGCGACACGATCGCGACCCCGACGGTCTCGGACTCCAACTTCGTCATCGTCAGCGAGACCTGCGGTGCGACGCTGGCGGGCGGCGACAGCTGCAACATCGTCGTGGCGTTCCGCCCGACGACGGCCGGCCAGAAGTCTGGCACGCTCAACGTCAACGCCGGATCGAGCGGTACGCCGTCGGCGTCGCTGATCGGCGAGGGACGCACCCCGGGTGAGCTCTCGATCTCGCCGACGCCGTTCAACTACGCGACGACCTCGGTCGGCGCGACGAGCGGCTCGCAGATCTTCACCGTCACGAACACGGGCGGCACGACCACGACCGCGATCAGCACGGCGCTCGGCGGGACGAACCCGGCCGAGTTCCAGATCGTCGCCGGCGGCAACGGCTGCCAGGGCGCGACGCTCGCGCCGCTCGCGAACTGCACGATCGCGGTGGTCTTCTCCCCGACGTCCGCGGGCGCCAAGGCCGCGAACCTCACGGCGAACGCCGCGACCGGTGGCACGGCCAACGCCGTCCTCACCGGCACCGCGCAGGCGGGCGCCGCGTTCGAGATCGCGCCGGTCTCGCGCGACTTCGGCTCGGTCGTCACCGGCCAGAACAGCCCGTTCCAGTCGTTCACGCTGACGAACGTCGGCGGCCAGGCCTCGACCGTGCCCGCGATCGCCCTCAACGGCGTCAACGCGAGCCAGTTCAACCTCGCCACGCCGAACCCGTGCCCGACCGCGCTCGGCGCCGGCGACGCGTGCACCATCATGGTGCGCTTCTCGCCGACGACGCCCGGCGCCAAGGTGGCTCAGCTGACCGCGACCGCGGGCAGCGTCGTTGCCAACGCCGCGCTCTCGGGCGAGGGCATCCAGCAGGCCGGCCTCGTCCCGAACCCGACGCTCCTCACGTTCCCCGTGACGGACATCGGCGACGCCGCGGCGCCCCAGACGTTCCTTGTGACCAACAACGGCGCCGAGACGTCGGGCACGCTGGCGTTCGCCTTCACGGGCACGGACGCGGCGGACTACTCGCAGACCAACAACTGCACGATCCTTGTCGCCGCCGAGTTCTGCACGGTGACGGTCACGTTCACCCCGCGCAACACCGTTGGCGCGGGTCCGCGCAACGCCTCGCTCACCATCTCGGCGGCCCCGGGTGGCTCGGCGTCGGTGGCGCTCGCTGGTACGGCCACGCGCCGCATCGAGCTCGTCTCCCCGGCCACGCCGTTCGCGTACCCGGATTCCAACCAGGATCCGGACGTGCCGACGGTGCAGGCGATCACGTTCCGCAACAACACCTCGGGTACGGTCGCGCTGACCACGACCAAGACGGACGTGGGCAACGACTTCACGATCCTCTCCAACACCTGCACGTCGGTCGCCGCTGGCGCAGACTGCATCGTGTCGGTCGCCTTCGACCCGCAGGCCCTCGGCCCGCAGACGGCGACGCTCACGGTGAACATCACCGGCTCGGTCAACCCGAATGACG
>LNFM01014742.1_pt1 | contig 13328 bp, 13 predicted proteins | sample 596031 | NCBI WGS metagenome assembly LNFM01 (sample SAMN04254537, study PRJNA301005) | activated carbon metagenome | isolation source: dual media filters at the Ann Arbor, Michigan drinking water treatment plant | place: USA: Ann Arbor
CACCAGCTGCAGCGCCAGGTGCTGGCTCTCCTTGGGCTGGCTCGAACTGAGCTGCGAAATGTCGAGCACCGCGCTGAGCTGCCCCGCGCTGTCGTACACCGGCGCGGTGGTGCAGGTCAGGGGAATGTGGGTCGCGTCAAAGTGGTCGTCCAGGTGCACCGTGAGCGCCTGGCCGGTGCTGATGCAGGTGCCCACGCCACAGGTGCCCGCGTGGTGCTCGCTCCAGTCCGCGCCGAGGTAGAGGCCCGCCTTGCGCAGGCTGGGCTCGAACACCAGGTCACCCAGAAAGTCCACCGTGATGCCGCGCGCGTCGGTCAGCAGCACCACATAACCCAGCCCCGCCACCTTGCTGTAGAGCGACTCCAGCCCGTGGCGCGCGATCTGCAGCAGCGCCTCCATCTGGTCCTGGTGCTCGCGCAGCCGCGCCTGTGGCAGGATCACCGCCTCCTGCATGCGCGTCGGGTCCAGCCGGTGCTGCTGCACACAGCGCAGCCACGAATCGCGGATCACCTGCTCATGCCGCGCCGCAGCCTGCGCCCCGACGCCGTCTGCGGCCACCTGCATCACGGTGGCAATGTGCTGGTGCGGGCTGGTGTGCATGGCGCGTCTCCGGGTGAAAGGCTGGCAGGCGAACCTTGCACCTTCGGATCAGCGCGGGGTGGTGTCAATGGAGGGTTTACCCTGCCCGCCCTCTGGAGTCTGGCAAGGACCGTGTGCCCATCAATGGGCGCCCATGTAGTCGCGCTTGCCGATGGCCATGCCGTTGTGGCGCAGGATGTCATAAGCGGTCGTGACGTGGAAGAAAAACTGCGGCAATCCGTAGTTGGCCAGATAGGTCTGTCCGCTCAGCTTTTTCTCTTTGGGTGTGCCTGGGCGCAAGACGATCTCACCGTTTTCCTTGCCTTCAAATTGCGCCTTGTCCAGGCTGTCCAGAAAAGCCAGGGTCTGTGTGAGCAGTGCGTCCAGATCGGCAAAGCTCTTTTCCTGACCCTCATGGGTCGGCACCTCCACGCCAGCCAGGCGCGCCGAAATGCCGCGCGAAAAATCGGCGGCAATCTGAACCTGCTTGAGCAGCGGAAACATGTCCGGGAACAAACGGGCCTGCAGCAAGGCGTCGGGCTCGATCGACTTGGCCACGACATGTTCGTGGGTCTGTGAAAGGATGGTCTTCAAGGCCGTCAGCATTTGCACGAAGACGGGAACGGAGTGGGTGTACATGGGACTGGTCATGAGGGGTCCGGTGGGAGGGAAACGATGGGGTTGGGATGGGGGTCTGGAGAGAACCAGGGTGCTCTGCCAAACCCGGCACTGTAGCCCTCAACCGCCATGCCGCGCTCGCTCAGAAGAATGTCCCTTGATGTGAGCGCCTTCACTGTGCAGGTGCGCAGTGCTCATACCTTCAAGGCAACATCCCAGGGTCTGGCTGCTGCCGGTGGTCGGCGCGGTGATCGCGCCGATCACCGCAAGCGGGAGAAGTCGCCGCTGGGTTGCCGCGAGCCGCCCGATCCGGGCGCCGACCGAGGTCAGGGCGCCGCCAGCCGCTCCGTCCGCGTCACCTGCCCGAGCGCGTTGTAGTGGTCCCGGGCGTCCAGCGTGCCGTCGAGGTCGGTGTCGCGGTCGACGTGGTCGAGGCGGCCCAAGCGCAGGTGTTCAACCCGCGTGGGCTTCCCGGTCAGGGGCTGGAGGGTGCTCGTCATCTTCGCCACGCCGTGGCGGTAGTCCACGATCAGATCGACCAGCTGGTTGCCATCGGTGTCCACTTCGGAGCGAACGGCCTCTCCGAAGCGGAGCTGGTGCCGGCTCTCGAAAACACCGTCGAAATCGTCGTCGGATTCGCTGCGGACGGCCATGCCCCCGGAGTCGTAGAAGAGCCGCACATCCATGCGGCCGTCGAAGTTGCGGTCAAAGGCGCTGTCCAGCGGCGTTCCCGCGGGGGAAGACGTCCAGCGCTCGTCGACGATGCCGTCCTTGTTACGGTCCATCTCCAGCTCGCGCGTTGGCGCGCGCAGCCAGGCAAAGCAGAGCACGCCGCCGATGAGCAGGCCGACCAGGCCCCAGACCAGGTGGCGCGACGAGGAGGGCGCGGGACGCTGCACCGGGTCCACCACGGCGGTGGCCTCCCAGCCTTCGATGATCTCGCGGGCCCTGGCATGGTCTTCCTCCGCCACCACGAGGCGGATCAGCCCGGCCGCCGGCAGTTCGCCGATGGCGCCCTGCAGGTGCTCGCCCAACACGGTGGCTTCGATGCCCTGCTGGCGCAGCAGATCGGCCAGCATGTGGCCTTCGACGGCGCTGGCGGGCTGGTAGAGGCTTTGCATGGCGCCACTGTAGTGGCAAGAGAGCGTTTCCGCCGCGAAATGCCTTGCCCAGGATGCGGTGGAACCGGCTCCGCCGGGCCTCTCGGATCGCCCCCTGGATTCCGTGTGCCGCCGCACAGCGGACCTTGGGAAAACATGCTTAAATGCCATCCATATAGATTCCATATGGATGGTATGCAGATGGCAACGACACTGACCGAACCCAAACCCCGCATTGGGGACACCGAAAAACTGACCATCAACCTGGGCGTGGTGGACCTCGGCCAGATCGACCTGCTGGTGCAGGAGGGCTTTTATTCCAACCGCTCACCTGCTCGCCACGCACGCCGAGTCGGTGCGGCAGACGGTGGCGCGCCGCACGCTGATGCTGGGGCTGCAGCACCTGAGCCGCGCCGACCTGGAGCGCGCGGTGGCGGCGGGCAAGATGCTGCGCATCCAGGTGGTGGGCCTGGCGCGCATCGACGAAGACGTGCCACCCGAGCTGGCCGTGGCCGCCATCGGCTCGGTCTCGGTGCTCGGCGCCTTCCACGCCAGTCCCGAGGTGCGCAAAGCACTCGCCGGCCGCATGGTGTGAACCCTGCCCTCAGCTTCTTGCTTCTCTCTTTCTCTTCATTGCCGACCGTTCCGAAAGCTTTTTTGAAACCCTCTCCCAACACGGTGGCGCCCAGCGCCCTCGCCATGAACATCCAGGACACCATCGAACAAGCGTTCAAGGCCGCCGGGCTCGATACCCGCAGCGGCCCGATGCGCGGTGTCACGGACACCATCCGCACCGCGCTGGCTTCGGCCGGGCTGGGCGATGAACGCGCACCGCCCGCGGCGGCCGCGGACGACGCCATCGACGTGGTGGCCCGCGAGGTGCGCAGCCCGCTGGCCGACAAACCCGACACCGCCGACGCGGCCGGGGTGGATGGGCCGGGGCAGTTTCTGCTGCGCAGCCACAAGGCAGCCGCGGGTTCGCGGGACTACAAGCTTTACATCCCTGCGCGCAAAGCCGGGTCAGGCACCCGGACCATGCCGTTGGTGGTGATGCTGCACGGCTGCACGCAAAGCGCGGACGACTTCGCTGCCGGCACGCAGATGAACCGCCTGGCTGACCAGCTCGGGTTTTTTGTGGTCTACCCCGAACAGGCCGCCAGCGCCAATCCTTCGCGCTGCTGGAACTGGTTTCGCGCCGCAGACCAGGTGCGCCAGGGGGGTGAACCCGAGCTGCTGGCCGGTCTTGTGCGTGCCGTGGCGGCCGCGCATGCGGTGGACCCGCAGCGCATCTTTGTTGCCGGGCTCTCGGCGGGCGCTGCCATGGCGGTGGTGCTGGGCGAGACCTACCCCGAGCTGTTTGCCGCCGTGGGCGCGCACTCGGGCCTGCCCTATGCGGCTGCGCACGACATCCCCTCCGCCATGGCGGCCATGAAGGGCCAGCCCGTCATGGGCCGCTCGCACCTGCCCGGCACCGCAGCCGACCCGCGTCGCCCGACCACGCAGGCCGTGCCGGTGATCGTGTTCCACGGCGACCGCGATCACACGGTGCAGGCCAGCAATGGCGAGCACATCGCCACGCAAGCCCTTCAAGCCTATGCGCTCAAGGCGGACCTGAGCAGCACCACCGAGCAAGGCACCGCCAGCGGTGGGCGCCGCTACACCCGCACCTGGCACGCCGATGCCAGCGGCCGCACCCGCGTGGAGATCTGGACGCTGCATGGAGCAGGCCACGCCTGGTCGGGCGGCAGTGCTGCCGGCTCTTACACCGACCCCATCGGTCCGGACGCTTCGGCCGAAATGCTGCGCTTCTTTCTGGCGCCACCGCGCACCGGCAAGGTCTGAGCGGTTCGGGGTGCGCCGGATGGCCCCACGGCTTGCCGGGCAAGGATCCGCATGGCACCATGCAGAATCGTTTTCCGGCCCTTTCCGCACCGTTCATGACCACCGCACTCAACGTGTTGGGCACGCCGCTCCTGGCCTGCTCGTTCGACCCGCTCACCGGTTTCTTCCGCGACGGCTGTTGCCACACCGACTTGCACGACCACGGCACCCACGTGGTGTGCGCCCGCGTCACGGCCGAGTTCCTGGCGTTCTCGCGCGAGCGCGGCAACGACCTCAGCACGCCGCGTCCCGAGGTCCGGTTTGCCGGCCTCAAGCCCGGCGACCGCTGGTGCCTGTGCGCCCTGCGCTGGAAGGAAGCCTGGGCCGCCGGCGTGGCGCCGCCGGTGCAGTTGGCCGCGACCCACATCAACGCCTTGCAGGTGCTGACGCTGGAACAGCTGCAGGCGCACGCACTGGCCTGACCGCGCGGCGTGCGCCAGCGGGCGTCGCGCACGCGCTCCGGCGCCCTTGTAACGGGTGGTGCGCGCAGTAAGCTCAGGGTCTGCGCCCGACGGAGACCCCAGTTCCATGAGCAAGCCCGCCAGCAAGCCCTCCAGCACCCCCTTCGACCACATCGTCATCGGCGCCGGCACCGCCGGCTGCCTGCTGGCCAACCGCCTGAGTGCCGACCCGTCCCGGCGCGTGCTGCTGATCGAGGCCGGCCGCAAGGACGACTACCCCTGGATCCACATCCCGGTGGGCTACCTGTACTGCATCGGCAACCCGCGCACCGACTGGCTCTACCAGACCGAGCCCGACCCAGGCCTGAACGGCCGCCGCTTGCGCTACCCGCGCGGCAAGACGCTGGGCGGCTGCTCCAGCATCAACGGCATGATCTACATGCGCGGCCAGGCGCGCGACTACGACCAGTGGGCCGCCCTCACCGGCGACGACAGCTGGCGCTGGGACAACGCGCTGCCCTTTTTCAAGGCCCACGAAGACCACCACCGCCTGGACGCGCAGCAAGACCCGGCCTTTGCCGCGCTGCACGGCCACAGGTCCAACGGCAGCACCGGCGAATGGCGCATCGAAAAGCAGCGCCTGCGCTGGGATGTGCTCGACGCCTTTGCCCAGGCCGCGCAACAGGCCGGCCTGCCCGTCAGCACCGACTTCAACACCGGCGACAACGAAGGCGTGGGCTATTTCGAGGTCAACCAGAAAGCCGGCTGGCGCTGGAACGCGAGCAAGGCCTTTCTGCGCCCGGCGCAGCGCCGGCCCAACCTCACGGTGTGGACCGAAACGCATGTCGAACGCCTGCGGCTGGAGCGCGACGCGGCGGGCGCCCTGCGCTGCACCGGCGCGGACCTGGTGCGTCAGGGCCAGCGCCTGAGCGTGAGCGCTGCGCGTGAGGTGGTGCTCAGCGCGGGCAGCATCGGATCGGTGCAGATACTCCAGCTTTCGGGCATCGGCCCCGGCGGAGTGTTGCGGGCAGCGGGCGTCGAGGTGCAGCACGAACTGCCTGGCGTGGGCGAGAACCTGCAAGACCACCTGCAGATCCGCTCGGTCTACAAGGTGCAGGGCGCGAAGACGCTCAACACCCTGGCCAATTCGCTCTGGGGCAAGGCGGCCATCGGGCTGGAATACGCGCTCAAACGCAGCGGGCCCATGAGCATGGCGCCCAGCCAGCTCGGCGCGTTCACCCGCAGCGACCCCGCACAAGCGCACGCCAACCTCGAGTACCACGTCCAGCCGCTGAGCCTGGACGCTTTCGGCGAGCCCTTGCACCGCTTCCCGGCCTTCACCGCCAGCGTGTGCAACCTCAACCCCAGCAGCCGCGGACACGTGCGCATCAAGACCGCGCGGTGGGAAGACGCGCCGGCCATTGCGCCCAACTATTTGTCGACCGAAGAAGACCGGCGGGTGGCGGCCGACAGCCTGCGCGTGACGCGGCGCATCGTGGCCCAGCCCGCGCTGGCGAAGTACCGGCCGGAGGAATTCAAGCCCGGCGTGCGGTACCAGAGCGACGAAGAACTGGCGCGTCTGGCGGGAGACATCGCCAGCACCATCTTCCACCCGGTCGGCACCACCCGCATGGGCCGGGCCGACGACCCCATGGCGGTGGTCGACAGCCAGCTGCGGGTGCGCGGCGTGGCCGGGTTGCGGGTGGTGGACGCGGGCGTGATGCCCACCATCACCAGCGGCAACACCAACAGCCCCACGCTGATGATCGCGGAGCGCGCGGCGCGCTGGATGGTGTCGGGCGCCTAGGAGCCTGCGCCCTGGCGGCCCTGCGGGCTCAGCGCAGGCGGCCCACGTAGCGGGCGTTCGGGTCGACGGTTTCGGGGCTGGGGCGGGACGCCTGCGCCCTCTCGGTGAGGCTGTCCAGCAGCGGCTTGCGGGTGGGCGCCACGACCTGGCCCATCAAGGTTTCGAGCCGGTCGGCCAGGGGCACCAGATCGGTGTGGCCGTCGCTGGCGGCCTTTTCCCGTGCGAACCGCACCACGGCTTGCGCGTACTCGCTGTTGCTGGCCATCCATTCGGTGTCCGTGACCCGCCCGGTCTTGCGGCGCAACAACACATGCAGGTGCGCGGCGGCCGCGAATGCCTCGTTTTGCGACATGTTTTATTCCCTTGATCCAACGATGCCGCTGTCCATGCATGTCCTGTGCCACCATCCGGCGGAACCGAGGGAAAGCCCGGATGCACAGCCGTGGTGCGGCTCGGTACAGTCCGCTCACTCGCAAACGGCGCCCAGCGCCGGTGACCGCGGGGGACCGAGGAGACAACCCAGTCCTACAAGAACATGTGCTTCAGCGTCCCCAGAGATGCCAGTGATCAACAGCCGACCCACAGGGTCGGCTTTTTTTTGGCTGGCCGACAGCACCCGGGCTCTGATGCGAGTGAACAATAAAGTTCCAAAGTGAGCAACTCAATGGAAACCAAGTTTCCAACGGCTCGGCGTTTGATCGAACGTGGCTTCGAAAGCTTCTTGAAAAAGACATATAAAACATAGGTCTTTTTCGTCCACCGGGTGTTTTCCCTAGCTGGCTGCAAAGTGGCTCGCTGCTTGCAAACGGTCACGTACCTGCCTGTTCCATGAGCGGGATCAGGCGGACCCACCAGCCCACGGAGACACACCACGATGGAAACCTTTTACGAGGTCATGCGCCGCAAGGGCATCTCGCGCCGCAGTTTCATGAAGTACTGCTCGCTCACCGCCACCTCGCTGGGGCTGGCGCCGAGCTTCGTGCCGCAGATCGCGCACGCCATGGAAAACAAGCCGCGCACACCGGTGATCTGGCTGCACGGGCTGGAATGCACCTGCTGCACCGAAGCCTTCATCCGCAGTGCCCATCCGCTGGCCAAGGACGTGGTGCTGTCCATGATCAGCCTGGACTACGACGACACCCTGATGGCCGCCGCCGGCCACCAGGCCGAAGAGCTGCTGGAAGAGCTGCTCGTGAAATACAAAGGCCAGTACATCCTGGCCGTGGAAGGCAACCCGCCGCTGAACGAAGACGGCATGTTCTGCATCCAGTCGGGCAAGCCTTTCCTCGAAAAACTGCAGAAAGTGGCCAAGGACGCCAAGGCCATCATCGCCTGGGGCTCGTGCGCCAGCTGGGGCTGCGTGCAGGCGGCCAAGCCCAACCCGACGCAGGCCACGCCGATCCACAAGGTCATCACCGACAAACCCATCATCAAGGTGCCGGGCTGCCCGCCCATCCCCGAGGTGATGACGGGCGTGATCACCTACATGCTGACCTTCGACCGGGTTCCCGAGCTGGACCGCCAGGGCCGGCCGAAGATGTTCTACAGCCAGCGCATCCACGACAAGTGCTACCGCCGCCCGCACTTCGACGCTGGCCAGTTCGTCGAGGCCTGGGACGACGAGTCCGCCCGCCGCGGCTACTGCCTCTACAAGGTCGGCTGCAAGGGCCCGACCACCTACAACGCCTGTTCGACCATCGAGTGGAACGAAGGCACCAGCTTCCCGATCAAGGCCGGCCACGGCTGCATCGGCTGCTCGGAAGACGGCTTCTGGGACAAGGGTTCGTTCTACGACCGCCTGACCGACATCCACGCCTTCGGCATCGAAGCCAACGCCGACCAGATCGGCGCCACCGCGGCCGGCGTGGTGGGCGCGGCCGTGGCGGCGCACGCAGCCATCTCGGTGGCCAAGCGGGTGCGCGACACCTCGCGCGACAAGGCCGCAGCCGACACCTCACACAACCGCTGAAGCCAGACAAGGACAAGACCATGGGCGCTTACGAAACACAGGGCTTCAAGATGGACAACACCGGCCGGCGCATCGTCGTCGACCCGGTCACGCGCATCGAGGGCCACATGCGCTGCGAGGTCAACCTCGACAGCAACAACGTCATCCGCAACGCGGTCTCCACCGGAACCATGTGGCGCGGTCTTGAAGTGATTCTGAAAGGCCGCGACCCGCGCGACGCCTGGGCCTTTGTGGAACGCATCTGCGGCGTCTGCACCGGCTGCCACGCGCTCACCAGCGTGCGGGCGGTGGAAGATGCGCTGGGCATCCGCATCCCGCTCAACGCCCACCTGATCCGCGAGATGATGGCCAAGACGCTGCAGGTGCACGACCACGCGGTGCACTTCTATCACCTGCACGCGCTGGACTGGGTGGACGTGATCTCGGCCCTGAAAGCCGATCCGAAAAAGACCAGCGACCTGCAGCACATCGTGTCGCCCTCGCACCCGATGTCGTCGCCCGGCTACTTCCGCGATGTGCAGAACCGCCTGAAGAAGTTCGTCGAAAGCGGCCAGCTCGGGCCGTTTGCCAACGGCTACTGGGGCTCCAAGGCCTATGTGCTGCCGGCCGAAGCCAACTTGATGGCCGTGACCCACTACCTGGAGGCGCTGGACCTGCAGAAGGAATGGGTCAAGGTGCACACCATCTTCGGTGGCAAGAACCCGCACCCGAACTACATGGTGGGTGGTGTGCCCTGCGCGATCAACATCGACGGCGACGGCGCGGCCGGCGCGCCCATCAACATGGAGCGCCTGAACTTCGTGGAAGCCCGTATCCGGGAGATGATCGACTTCAACAACAACGTCTACATCCCCGACGTGCTGGCCATCGGCACGATCTACAAGAACGCGGGCTGGCTGTACGGCGGCGGCCTCAGCGCCACCAACGTGGCCGACTACGGCACGTACGAGAAGGTGCCTTACGACTTCAGCACCCACCAGTTGCCCGGCGGTGTGATCCTGGATGGCAACTGGGACAAGATCCACGAAATAGACCCGCGCGACCCCGAGCAGGTGCAGGAGTTCGTGAGCCACAGCTGGTACCAGTACGCCGACGAAACCAAGGGCCTGCACCCCTGGGACGGCGTCACCGAAGCCAACTACAAGCCAGAAGGCCCGAACTTCAAGGGCACGCGCACCAAGATCGAGGCGGTGGACGAGTCGGCCAAGTATTCGTGGATCAAGTCGCCGCGCTGGCGCGGCCACGCGGTCGAGGTTGGTCCGCTGTCGCGCTACATCCTGGGCTACGCCCACGCGGTGCAGGGCAACAAGCACTGCCAGCGCGTGAAGGAGCAGGTGGACGCGTCCGCCGTCGCCATCAACAGCGGGATTCCCAAGGCGCTCGGCCTGCCGGAAACCAGCTACACGCTCAAGCAGTTGCTGCCCACCACCATCGGCCGCACCCTGGCCCGCGCGCTGGAGAGCCAGTACAGCGCCGAGATGATGATGGACGACTTCAGGCAGCTGGTGGGCAACATCAAGGCCGGCGACAGCAGCACCGCCAACGTGGAAAAGTGGGACCCGGCCACCTGGCCGAAAGAGGCCAAGGGCGTGGGCACGGTGGCCGCGCCGCGCGGCATGCTGGGCCACTGGATCAAGATCAAGGACGGCAAGATCGAGAACTACCAGTGCGTGGTGCCCACCACCTGGAACGGTTCACCGCGCGACACCAAGGGCCAGATCGGCGCCTTCGAGGCGTCGCTGATGAACACGCCCATGGTCAACCCCGAGCAGCCGCTGGAAATTTTGCGCACGCTGCACAGCTTCGACCCCTGCCTGGCCTGCTCCACCCACGTGATGAGTGAAGACGGCCAGGAAATGAGCCGCGTGACCGTACGTTGAACCCACCCGAACGAGGAGAGAAACATGCAAGCCAGGTACATCCACCGAATCGCAGCGGCCACCCTGCTCGCCATGCTGGCCAGCGCCGCCCAGGCGCACACCGGCCACGGCACCCACAGCCTGATGGAAGGGCTGGTCCATCCGTTCGGTCTGGACCACCTGCTGGCCATGGTGGCCGTGGGCGTCTGGTCGGTCGCTGCCCTGCCGCAAGGCAAGGCCTGGCAAGGCCCGGCCACCTTCCTGCTGGCGCTGATCGTCAGCGCCGGGCTGGGTGCGATGGGCGTGACCCTGCCCTTGCTGGAGCACGGCGTGTCGCTGTCGGTGGTGCTGTTCGGCGCCATGTTGCTGCTGGCCCAGCGTCCGCTCCCGCCGCTGATCGGCCTGGGCCTGATCGCGGCGGCCTCGTCGCTGCACGGTCTGGCGCACGGCTCGGAAACGCCCGAGACCGGGTTCGCCGGCTACGCCATCGGCTTCCTGTTCACCACCGCTGTGCTGCACGCCGGTGGCGTGGGCCTGGGCCTGGCCATCCGGTGCTGGCTGACCGCCCGCAGCGGCCTGGCTCTGGGTGGCCTGGGCGCGGCCCTGGGCGCGGCCGGTGTCTACCTCTTCGGCCAGCTGGCCGCCTGACGGTCCCGCGCTCAAGGAGCACGCCATGTCCCCCCTGTCTGCCCACGAACTGGCCCAGCAGCGCCTGGCCGATGCCACCGGCATCGACGACAGCGCCGTGCAGCACGGCCAGACCACGAAGTCGGTCTACGTGTACGAAGCACCGGTGCGCGTCTGGCACTGGATCAACGTCGCTGCCATCACCGTGCTGTGCGTCACCGGGTACTTCATCGGCGTGCCTCTGCCCACCATGCCGGGCGAGGCCAGCGCGAACTACCTGATGGGCTACATCCGCTTCGCGCACTTCACCGCCGGCTACATCCTGGCCATCGGTCTGCTCGGGCGCGCCTACTGGGCCATCGTCGGCAACCACCACGCGCGCGAACTGTTCTGGGTGCCGCTGTTCCAGAAGGCCTACTGGGTTGAGGTGTTCACCATGCTCAAGTGGTACGCCTTCCTGATCCCGCGACCGGGCCGCTATGTGGGCCACAACCCGCTGGCAAGGCTGGCCATGTTCTCGGGTTTTCTGGCGCTGATGATCTTCATGATCGTCACCGGCTTTGCGCTCTACGGTGAAGGCACCCAGCCCGGCTCCTGGGCGCACACGCTGTTCACCAGCTGGGTGATCCCGCTGTTCGGCCAGAGCCAGGACGTGCACACCTGGCACCGCATGGGCATGTGGGCCATGATCATCTTCATCATCCTGCACGTGTACGCCGCGATCCGCGAGGACATCATGGGTCGGCAGAGCATCGTGTCGACCATGATCTCCGGCCACAGAACATTCAAGGATTGACCCCCCCGCGCCGCCTTCGGCGTCACCCCCCAGGGGGCGGCGCTGGAGGCCCGGCAAAGCCGGTTCCTCGGCGCCCTTGATTCAGAGACTTCGCTCCCACTTCGGATCTTTGTCATGTCGCGTGTCGCTCTTCGTTCCCCGCTGTCCATCGCGTCGGTGCTCCCGCCGCATGGTGTGCCGGTGCGCACGCCCGTGCACCCGGGGCGGCTGCTGGCGCGCACCTGCCTGGCGCCGCTGGGCTTGAGCCAGAGCGAGGCAGCGCGCTTGCTGGGCCTGTCGCGCCGCCGCCTGCACGAGCTGGTGCACGGCCAGCGGGCGATGTCGCCCGACACCGCCATCCGTTGCGCGCGGCAGTTCGGCATCGACGCCGGCTTCTGGCTCGCGCACCAGGCCGCCTGGGACAGCTTCCACGCCTGGAAGCGCCATCTCCCATTGAGTCTTTCGGGACCACCCACCATGAGCGCCCTTCCGTCCGAATCCACCTGTCACCCCGGTGGTGACACCCCCGCCCGGCCGCAGACCATCGTGGTGCTCGGCATCGGCAACCTGCTCTGGGCCGACGAAGGTTTTGGCGTGCGCTGCATCGAAGCGCTGCAACGCCGCTTCGAGTTTGCGGAGCATGTGTCGCTCATCGACGGCGGTACACAGGGCCTGTACCTGATCCAGCACGTGCAGGCGGCCGACGCGCTGCTGATCTTTGACGCCATCGACTACGGCCTGGAGCCTGGCACGCTGAAGCTGGTGCGGGACGACGCCGTGCCGCGCTTCATGGGCGCCAAGAAGATGAGCCTGCACCAGACCGGCTTCCAGGAAGTGCTGTCGCTCGCGCAGCTCACCGGCAAGTACCCGGCCCAGGTGCTGCTGGTCGGCTGCCAGCCGCAGGAGCTGGAAGACTACGGCGGCAGCCTGCGTCCTGTGGTGAAGGCCGCGATGGAAGAGGCGCTGGCCCTGGGTGTGGACCAGATCGCGCGCTGGGGCGGCGAGCCCGCACCGCGCCGCACGCCGCTGGGCGAGCGCGAGGCGGTGACGATGGACGAACTGGCGTTGGCAGCCTACGAAACCCAGCGCCCGGCGCCAGACGCGGCCTGCCGCATCGGCGACGACCGCTTCATGCCCAAGGAGGCCTGAACCATGTGCATAGGCATGCCCATGCAGGTCACCGCCACCGAGCCCGGCCATGCCTGGTGCGAAGGCCGTGGCGAGCGCCGCCGGGTGACCACCGCGCTGGTCGGCCCGCTGGAGGTTGGCGATTGGTTGCTGGTGTTCCTCAGCGATGCGCGCGAACACATCGATGCCCAGCGCGCGACGGAAGTCAACTGCGCGCTCGACCTCGTGCTCGGCGCCATGCAGGGCTTCGACGCCAGCGGCCACGCGGGCTTTGTGTTGCCCTCCCAGATGACCGCCGAACAACTGCGTCAGCTCTCTGGACAGCACTGACATTCAACCGGACAAACACACAGGAGACCCCATGAACACCGCCACAGAATCCCCCAGCCGCGCCTTTGCGCTGCCCGTGCCCGACACCCACCCCGCCCCCCCGCTGGTGATGCGCCTGGCGCGCGACTTTGGCGCCGCCTGGGTGGACGAGACCACCGTCACCGCGTGGAGCGCGGGCGGTGGCGACCGCGTCGTGCTGCTGGCCGGCGACCCGGTGCGCTTCCCCGAGGGCCAGGACGTGGCGGCCGTGTTGC
>LNFM01010212.1_pt1 | contig 13327 bp, 10 predicted proteins | sample 596031 | NCBI WGS metagenome assembly LNFM01 (sample SAMN04254537, study PRJNA301005) | activated carbon metagenome | isolation source: dual media filters at the Ann Arbor, Michigan drinking water treatment plant | place: USA: Ann Arbor
GCGCTTGCGATCGATGCAGGTTTCGCGCGCGCGATGATCACCATTATCGACGCCAACCTGACGACGATCCTTGCGGCTATGATCCTCTTCCAGTTCGGCGCCGGCCCTGTGCGCGGTTTCGCCTGGACGCTCTCGATCGGTGTCATCACTTCGGTGTTCACCGCCGTTCTGGTGACGCAACTTCTCATCGCTTGGTGGTTCCGCATCGCGCGGCCCAAGCAGCTGCCGATTTAAGGGACAAGAATAATGGCTATGTGGCCCCTGATCCGGCTGCTCCCGAAGCAGACCAAGTTCAAATACGTCAAGTTCGCTTGGTTCTTCGGCATTGTGTCGATCGTCGCGTGCGCGGTGTCGCTCGTTTCGATGTTCACCGGCGGTCTGCGCGAAAATCCGATTGCTGTGTATCAGGAAGCCGAAGGCACGCCGCTTGCGCGCATGGGCGCCATCTTGGAGCACGGCTTCAATCTCGGCATCGACTTCCGTGGCGGCATCGCCATCCTGGTTGAGGCGCCAAACCCGATCGACGTCGGCGCGCTTCGTGCGCTTGGCAATGCCGTGCAGGATGGCGGCTCAGAAGTGCAGGGCACAACCTGCCGGCCGGTCGATGGCCCGCCTTATTGCGCTATTCTGAGCCTCGGCGTCACCGAAGGCGGCACCAATGCCGTTGAAGCCGTGCGCGCGGGCTTGCCGGCGGTCGCTGACGGCGCACGCATCGCTAACGTCGACGCGGTGAGCGGCAAGGTCTCCGAAGAGTTGTTCTCTGGCGGCTTGATCGCGCTCGGCCTCGCGATCCTGCTCATGCTCGTTTACATCTGGTTCCGCTTCGAGTGGCAGTTCGGATTGGGCGCGGTCCTCGGCCTCTTCCACGACGTGATCTTGACGCTCGGCATGTTCTCGCTCTTCCGGATCGAGTTCACGCTGACGATCATCGCAGCGCTTCTCACCATCATCGGCTACTCGATGAACGACACAGTCGTTGTCTACGACCGCATCCGCGAGAACCTGCGTAAATATAAGAAGATGCCGCTGGGGGATCTGATCGATCTTTCGCTCAATGAAACGCTCTCGCGCACGATCATGACGGGCTGTACGGCGCTGATGGCGCTCGTTGGCTTGCTTATCCTCGGCGGCGAGGCGCTTTCCGGCTTCGCCATCGCCATGATATTCGGAATCGTCATTGGCACGTATTCGTCGCTCTATGTCGCCGCACCGGCGATCCTGATTTGGGGCGTGAAACGAGGTCGTGAGGGCGGCGGCAAGCAAAGTGCTGGCGGCGCGGCGGAGAGCCCGGCGGGAGTCTGAGCCTTTCCCGCACGGTCGGAGGGAGAGATCATGGCGATGTTTCTGAGCAATCTGCGCTTCGTGGCGTGGACCGCTTTGGCGGTCGGCGTGCTGTTTTTGATCTACTTCGCCGTCGGTGTCGGCAGCTGGGACTTCGGCACGCAGGTGTTCTGGGAAGCAGTGCTGCGCTGGAGCCATGTGCTCGTCGGCATCATGTGGATCGGGCACCTCTACTATTTCAACTTCACGCAAATCCCGAACATGCCGAAAATTCCGGATGAGCAGAAACCGGCCATCACCAAGGTGATCGCGCCCGCTGCGCTCTACTGGTTTCGCTGGGGCGCAATGGCGACGCTGATCACCGGCCTCTTGCTGGCATGGAACCAGAATTATCTTTTCCAGGCGCTGACGCTCGGCGGCGCCAGTGATCCGAGTTTTGCCGCGCCGAAGGAAATCCTTATCGGCATCGGCATGTGGCTCGCCATCATCATGTGGTTCAATGTCTGGTTCATCATCTGGCCGAACCAGCAAAAGGCGCTGAACATCAACAACAAGTATCCCGATCTCGACGCCGCCGCGAAGGCCGCGGCGGGCAAGACGGCGATGCTGTTCTCGCGCACGAACACGTTTCTCTCCGTGCCGATGCTCGTAGCGATGACCGGCGCCAGCACGCTGTTCTGAGCGCATTTCGCGGAAAATGCAGAAGGGACGTCGCGAAGCCGTGGCGTCCCCTTTTGCTGGGCGCTAGGCAGAGCGCACGCATGGAAGACTTATCATCCACCATTCGCCGCGCCGACGAAGATCGCTGGCTCGCAAGCAGGTTTGCGTCCGCGCACGTGCGTGAGCGGCTGATCGCGCTCTACGCTGTGAACTACGAAATCGCACGCAGCGCCGAAATCGTGAGCACACCGGCGCTGGGCGACATACGCCATGTCTGGTGGCGCGATGCGCTTGATGAAGTGCACGATGGGAAACCAGCGCGGGCCCATCCTGTTGTTGAGGCCTACGCTCGCGCGCATGCGCAGGCGCCATACTTGCGTCAGCCATGGAGCACGCTCATCGCTGCACGCGGAGCTGACCTGGAGACCGCGCCGTTCGACAGCTTTGAAGCCCTCACACGCTACGTCGACGGCACGGCTGGCGCGCTGATGCACCTGGCGATCGGCGCGATAGATGCTTCAGCGCCGGCGCAAACACTTGCCTTCATCCAACCTGCGGCGCGGGCTTGGGGTTATGCCGGTCTCTTGCGTGCGGCGCCTATCTGGGCGGCGCGCGGGCGAACGCTTGGCGTTGATGCAGAGACACTGAAGCGCGCCGGTGAACGCGCGTGCGTTGAAGCGCAGCGCTTAGCCAAAGACCAGCCCGCGCATCTTTTTCCGGCATTCGGCTATGTTGCGCTGGTCTCGCGCTATCTGCGCAAACCCGATCGCGCACCGTCCTTGTTCGAGCGCCAAGTGCGCCTGGTTGCGGCCTCCGCGACAGGCCGGCTCTAGCGGCGCGCCTCGCGCGTTGCTTCGCGCAAGCGCGCTTCGAGCAGTTCGCGATTATAGCCCGCGATCAACTCGCCATTGATCAGGAAGAGTGGCGTCGCCGTGTTCTCAAGCTCGATCGCCAGGCCGCGATTGTCCTGCAGTATTTGCGTTACGTCTTCGCTCGCCATTGCGCGGCGCATACGCGCAACATCGATGCCGCTTTCGCGCGCGAGCTGATCGATGCGCGCCGAGGTGAGATCACCACGGAAACCCATCAGCGCGCGATGGAACTGCCAATACCGACCCTGTGGCATCGAAGCGATCGCTGCGCGCGAGGCTTCCATCGATTCAGGCGAGAGGATCGGAAACTCTTTTAGCACAACGCGCACGTCGCGGCGGGTGCGTGTGATGTCCGTCACCCACTCAAGCGCTGCATGGCAATAGCCGCAGCGATAATCGAAGAACTCCACAATCACGATCGGCGCATCCGCCGGTCCGATGGAGAAGTCGCGCGAGTCCGAACGTGCGCGACGCCAAAGCTCGGATTGCCGGCGCGCCTCCAGCGCATCCTGGGCTTCGCGCAGCACATCGGGATTGTTGACCAAATACTCGCGGACAATGGCGCGGATTTCGGCTTGCTCTTGCGCGTTGAACGTCTGTGCAGAAGCCGGGAGCGCGAACGCGAACAGCGCCAGGAAGGCGGCGTAAATCCAACGCGTCATGAACCGGCTCTCCTTAGACAAGAGCGGATCACATGGCGGCTTTCACGTGCCTGGGCAAGCGTTAGCGGCGGCCACCGCTGCCACGCTGGCGTTCCATGTCGCGGACTTCGTTGCCGGCGAAGGTCACGAGGTCCATCGCGCGTTGATAGTCCGGCGTGTTGCGCGGCAGCTCTAAGCGCGCGCGTTCGGCAAAGCTTAGAGCGGCGGGGTAATTGCCGATCGAGAAGTTCTGCTCAGCCGAGGCCAATTGCGCGAGAGGCTCGTTGCCTTGTGCGCTGCGGGCTTGCGCCATTTCCCGCCAGGCAAAGCCGTTGGTCGGCTCTTCTCGCACCGTGGCGCGCAAAAGCTCTACGGCGCGGTCCGCGCCTTCACGGCCACGCGCTGCCGTAAGCGCGCGCGCGAGATTGATCTGGAACAGCGGTTCGTTCGGACGCAGCGCCAGAGACCGCTCGTGATACGGGATCGACTCTTCGGCGCGGCCGTTCTCGAACAGGATCTGGCCCATCAGCTCCTGATAGTAAGGATTGTTCGGATCCTCAGCGATCAAGCTCGTGAGTTCGCGGCGCGCCGCTGGCAAATCCGCCACGCGATAATAAGCAACCGCGCGCGCCAGACGCGCCGGCGCGGAGGTATCGCTCGCCGGATAGCGCGCGAGTGTCTGCCCCTGCGTGCGCAGGAAGCCGATCAGCTTGGCTTGCATGAAGCGGAAGCGCGTCATGTATTCCTCGCTGTCGGGCTGCGCGACATAGGGGCTCGCCGCAACGCGTTCGCGCAGAGATTCCACACGATCTGACGAATAGGGGTGCGTCATCATGTAGGGCGGGGCGCGGCGCGCGAGGAATTCGTACGGGCGAATGTTCTCGTTGAAGAAGTCGAGCAGGCCTTGCGGCGATTGCTGGCTCTGGCGGAGATACTCGACTGCTGCTTGGTCGGCGGCGGATTCTTGCACTTGCGTGTAGCGCACGAAGCTGCCCATCGCGAACGCTTGCGAACCTGAGATGAGGGCCGCGCCTGCATCCGGTGCGCCGCCGACAATGGCCAGGACGCCGAGGCCGATCGACAACAGCGCCGGCGCCATCGCCTGCTGCATGGCTTCGCGCGAGCGCGCCAAGTGACCGCCCGCTATGTGGCCGGTCTCGTGCGCGAGCACGCCAATGATCTCGTTCGGGTTGTCAGCGGCGAGGATAAGGCCGGTGTGAACAAAGATGTTCTGACCGCCGGCGACGAACGCGTTAATGCTCGGATCGTTGACGATGTAGATGGTGACGTCGTTCGGATCGAGGCCCGCAGCGCGCAGCAGCGGCTCAGTGTAGAGCCGCAACGTCTCTTCAATTTCCGCGTCGCGGATGAGGCTTTGTGCCGAAGCGTTTTGTGACGTCGCCAGTGCAAACACGGTGGCGAAAACCGCCATCACCGCGCCCTGCACGAAACGGTTGAACGCTCGGGTCATCGTCCCATCCATAGAAGCTATCGCGCCCGGTTTGAGCCCCGCTTTACGGCAGGAGCAAGGCCGGGCGCGTTAGCGCTTGGTCATCAGCCCTTCTTCCCCCAACGGGAGAAGCGCGACAGAAATTTGTCACGCCGCTCCTGGTCAGGCTCGTAGTCCAGGGCCGCATTCGTGTCGTAGCGCGGAGCAGCTTCGGCAGCTTCCGCTTCGGCTTCGGCGACTACAGCGATTGCTGCTTCGTACGCCGGCTCCGGCTCGATCGAGGCAGCTGCCGCGGGATGCGCGATTACCTCGGCTTCCACGACCGCTTCGATCTTCGCGTCAGCTTCGGCTTCTGCGTCCTCGATCACGGCCTGAATGTGCGCATCGCCGTTGCGATGACGACCCTCCGGACGGGGCGAGAGCGACTTTAGATCCGCGCCGACGAAATCGAGCCATTCGCCACCATCAACTTCATACACACGCCGGCCACGGCCACGGCCGCGACGGCGGCGTTTGCCATTGCGGCCACGCTCGTTGCGCTCGCCACGTTCAGCAACGGCGGCGACCGGCTTTGCTTCGGCCTCGGCATCTTCGCCGGCCTCGCCCGGCGCTTCGCCTTGGCGGCGACGGCCGCCTCTGCGGCCGCGACGACGGCGCCCACGGCGCTCATCGTCGCCTTCAGCGTTGGCGCGACGCGGCTTGACTTCCGTTTCTTCCGCTTCTTCGGTTTCCTCGTCTTCGACGTCGTCCTCGATCTCTTCGACCTCGACTTCGGGCTCTTCAGCGACAACTTCGCGCGCGCGGCGCGGCGGCGCTGCTTCCGCTGCTTCATCCTCGTCAAACGCATCGCCGCCGATGTTCAACTCGAAATCGCCGGAGTGCATTTGGCTATGGGCGGTGACGCGAACCCGGACATGCCGATTTTCTTCGATCGTCGCCAGAGCGTCGCGCTTCTCGTTCAGGATATAGAGCGCGGTATCAGTTGCGGTGCGCGCTTCGATCTCGCGGTTCTTTTGCTTGAACGCAGCTTCATCGAGCGCACGCAGCAGAGCAAGCGCGGCCGATTCCACCGAACGCACACGCCCCGAACCTTGGCAGTGTTCGCAAACGTGGCTGGTGCCTTCCAGCACGCCTGTGCGGCGGCGCTGGCGAGAGAGTTCGAGCAAGCCGAAGCCGCTGATCTTGCCCATTTGCACGCGGGCGCGATCGAAGCGGAGATTTTCCTTCATCCGCTTTTCAACGGCGCGATCGTTCTTCGGCTCTTCCATGTCGATGAAATCGATCACGATGAGGCCGGCGAGGTCGCGCAGACGCATCTGGCGCGCCGCTTCGTCAGCGGCTTCCATGTTGGTCTTGAAGGCGGTCTGTTCGATGTTGCGTTCGCGCGTGGCGCGGCCGGAGTTCACGTCGATGGCGACGAGCGCTTCGGCTTGGTTGATGACGATATAGCCGCCGCTCTTCAACGTCACGACTGGCGAATAGATTGAATCCAGCTGACGTTCGACGCCGTGCTTGGCGAAGATCGGCGTTGAATCTTTCCAGAGATGCACGCGCTTGGCATGCGAAGGCATCAGCATGCGGACGAAGTCTTTGGCTTCCTTGTAGGCCGCATCGCCATCGACGTGCACTTCATCGACGTCTTTGTCGTAAAGATCGCGGATCGCGCGCTTCACCAGTGAGCTTTCCTCATAGATGAGCGCCGGCGCGATTGACTTCAGAGTCTCGTCGCGAATGGTTTCCCAGGCGCGCGAGAGATATTCGTAGTCGCGCTTGATCTCCGTCTTCGTGCGCTTTGCGCCCGCGGTGCGGATGATCAGACCCTGGCCTTGCGGCACTTCGAGATCAGTCGCGATCTTCTTCAGCCGCTTGCGGTCTGTCGCTTGCGTGATCTTGCGCGAGATGCCGCCGCCTCGGCCGGTGTTCGGCATGAGGACGCAATAGCGGCCGGCGAGTGAGAGATAGGTCGTCAGCGCAGCGCCTTTGTTGCCGCGCTCTTCTTTCACGACTTGCACCAGCATGACCTGGCGGCGGCGAATGACTTCTTGGATCTTGTAGCGGCGCGTCAGGATGCGGCGGCGGCGCTCATCGCGCGCCTCATCATCTTCTTCGGCGTCTTCGCTTTCGGCGTCGGCCTTGGCGAGTTCGGCTTTGATCGCTTCCTGATCGTCGTGCGGGATCGCGTAATAGTCGGGGTGGATTTCCGAGAAGGCGAGGAAGCCGTGGCGATTGCCGCCGTACTCCACAAAGGCAGCCTGGAGCGACGGCTCAACGCGCGTCACCTTGGCGAGATAGATATTGCCTCTGAGTTGTTTTCTGCTGGCTACCTCGAAATCGAAATCTTCAACGCGGTTTCCGTCGAGCACCGCGACCCGGGTCTCTTCCGGGTGTGCGGCGTCGATCAACATTGTCTTGGCCATTAAATAGGGCTCCGTGAGCGCCGGGCGCACAGGCTTTCGAACGTCCGGACAGAGCCGGGGCGAAAGCGGCGAGGGGGCGCAAAGTCATAAGTGATCCTGCGCGATCGACGGCCCGGGCTTGGAAGCCTCCGGCGCTGAGATCGATCGCGGACGAGATCATAGGTTGCTCCAAATTGACGCCGTCTAAATGGCGGCGTTTACGCTCCGGCAACGGATGGCCTTCCGGTCCGAACGCGGGCGCAAAGAAAGCGCGCGACCGCAGGGGCCTGGTTCGCCGATCCGCTTAGCGGGAGCGCGCCGGGCGCTCTTGGGGACCTCCCCTGACGGCGCAACCGGCGATGGACCAAAGCTTTGCATGATTTGAACGGCAAAAGAAAGTCGTTCGGGCGGTATTCCGGGGCTCTTATGGGCTCTGATCCGCATCCGAAATGCGAACGATCGTGAGCACGCCCGGCGCCGAGGTCGGCGAGAGCCCGTAGCCCGGATTGAGGGTCAGCGACCAGCCAGGGCCAGCCAGGCCGGTCGCGTCCGGATTGGCGGCGACGACGCGCTGAAAGTCGGTCGAGATCAGAGCGCCCTCGGTGCGGAGTTCGCCCCAGGCGTCGCGGACGGTGAGGCGGCCATAGAACGAGCCAAGGTCCGGGACTGGAGTGATTTGGCTCGGATTGAACTCCATCCGCATGCTGATCAGCGGCGCTTCGAGCCGCGGGCCTTCGGCATAAAGCCGCCGGAGTTCCGCTCGGCGTACAACGAGCGCCTGCGCCCGCTGCTGCTCAGCGGCGGCGATCTCGGCAGCGCCATATCGCTCCCGTGCCTGACGCAGCGCCCCGCGATTACCGATCCGTGGCTGGAGCTCGTTCAAGAGCAGGTCGGGTGGCGAGTATGGACCGAGTTCAGTACGCCAGCGTGGGACGATGTCATCGAGGAGCAGCCCATACCCTGGCCCAGCGGCATAGGCGAAGGCGCGGGCATAGGCTTCATGGGTGTCGAAATCGTCGAGCGTGCGGGCGGCATAGAGATCCGGGTTCTCCCGCACACCGAGGCGAACGCCTGTGTAGGAGGCTAAGCCCTCATTGCGGAAAAGCGCTGCTTCGGACGCCGCGGCCGCAGGCGAAGGCGCGCTACGCTCTGTGCGGAAGAGCAACGCGTCGCTGGTTGCTTGCCTTCGGGCTCGGCCGCGCGAGCGCAGCGCCGTTGCAAGTGCGCGAAACTCAAGGCGCAACAGCACGCGCGCTTGTTCGTCATCGAGATGAAGCGCATCGGCGCCGCGCGTCGCGGCGAGACCGAGCTGCGGCTGAATACGGTGCCATGCTTCGTGGGCGACCAGAGTGCGGCGCTCGACATCGCTCTCAGGCAATGGCGCGATCAACATGATCCAGCGCCGCCCAGCCCATTCAACGGCGGTGTTGGCGACCGTCACATCCGCCGGCAACGTGCCGGTCCAGCCAGCGCCGGTGTCTGAAAAGACGCCAGCGCCATCGCTTTCACTCGCCCACGTCGCGCGTGTCGCCGGATCGACGACGAGCATCGGACCGCAGATATCGACGCCCCATAGGCGGCCTCGATCTTCGGCGCAGATGGTTTGGAGGTCGCGATAGGCGCCGGACGCGGCCATGACGTCCTGCGCTGCCGCAACGGGCGCGAGACTGGTGAACGCGGCGAAGGCCAAAACCGTTAAGGTCCGCATGGCATAAGGTTGAGCAGGGTTGACGCTGCGACACAACGTGCACGCGACGAACTGTGGTTAGCGCTCCATTCACCTTCCTTTTCAACTGGATAGTAGTCCGCTTGCGCTACTTTCCCGATCTTCATGGACGTTACTCGTCGCACTTTTGCCCTGGCGGGCTTCACCGCCCTGAGCAGCGCCGCTTTGAGCGGGCGCGCTTGGGCCGATGATCCCGCTGCTGTGCGCCAAATCTTGGTCGAGCCGTCGGGCGTCAACGCCCGGGTTTCAGTGGCGCTCGACCGGCATACGCAGGTTAGGACTTTTTTCCTGCCTCAGCCCGATCGTTTCGTAGTCGATATCTCCAACTCACGCTTAGCCTTGCCACAGGGCCCATCGGGCGGCGGAGCGGGTGGCGGCGTGATCCGCGGTTATCGCTACGCGCCGCGCCCGGACGGTGTTTCGCGCCTGGTGCTCGATCTCGAGGCGCCGGCGCGGTTGGTGCGCCAGGATCTGGGTGGGCGCCGTCAGCCTTTGGTGAGCTTTGACCTCGCGCCCAACGCGCCGTTCACGGCAGCGCCCGCGCCGTTGCAGCGCCAGGGCCGCGATAGCCGCCAGCGCACCATCGTGATCGACGCCGGCCACGGCGGACGCGATCCGGGCGCAATCGGTGTGACAGGCGTCCGCGAGAAGGACGTCGTTCTGGATTCGGCGCTGAAGCTGCGCCGCGCGCTTGAGCATCGCGGTCATCGCGTCGCGATGACCCGCGACGCCGATACCTACGTTGAACACAGCCAGCGCGTGCGCTTTGCGCGCCAGCAAAATGCTGACCTCTTCATCTCGGTTCACGCGGATTCCCACGCCAATCGCGAGGCTGCGGGCGCGTCTGTCTATACCCTTTCTGAGCGTGGGGCCGACCGCGCACAGGGCATGATGGACGCGCAGAACTGGAACGTGGACCTGGGCGACGCGCCGCGCGAAGGCCTGGCGCACGACATCCTGCTCGATCTGCGCCAGCGCGAGACCATCAACAATTCGGCGCTGTTCGCTCAAACTGTGATCCCGCGCATCGCTTCGGTCGCGCCTCTACTGCGCAACACCCACCGTAATGCCGGTTTCTTCGTGCTCCTGGCCCCGGATGTTCCGGCCGTGCTGATCGAGACGGGTTTCCTCTCCAATGTCGAGGACGAGCGCCGCCTGGCCGATCCGAACGCCCGCGAGCGGCTGGCGGAGGCGATGGCCCGGGCTGTGGACGATTACTTCGCCGCGCCGGCGCTTTACGCGAGCGCCTAAAATGGGTGCGAATCTTGCGCTAGAGACAGGCTCGCCCCTAATGCCGCGCAGGCCATAATCGCGCCGCATTGGAAGGCGAGGCCGAGCCGAACGTTGTTTTAAGCGCGCAAAATGCGGGGCGCCATGTCGCGATACGACACTTACGAAGAAGACGACCATCGCGGCTGGGGCCGCCATGATCGCGGTGACGATCGTGGGCCGCCGCGCGGCAACATTCCGTGGCGCAAGATTCTGATTGGCCTTGGGATCGCGATTGGCGTCGGCTTCCTGCTGGTTGTCGGCTTCATTATCGCGGCGCTGCAGGGTCTGCCGAGCCTCAGCGATCTTGAGAATTACGAACCGCCGGTCACCAGCCGCGTTCACGCCGGCGATGGTGCGCTTGTCGCCGAGTTCGCACGTGAGCAACGCGTGTTCGTGCCGATTGAGCAGATGCCCGATCACGTGCGCAACGCGTTCGTCGCGGTTGAAGATGCGCGCTTCTTCGAACACTCCGGCATCGACTATCAGGGCCTGGCGCGCGCAGTGCTGCGCATTCCGCTCGATGTCATCCAAGGCCGCCGGGTGCAGGGCGCATCGACGATCACGCAGCAGGTCGCCGGCAATATGCTGACCGGCCGCGCCGCCAGCTGCCCCGATGGCATCGGCGGTATGTTCTGCGCGATCTGGACCAAATTGCGTGAAGGGCTTGTGGCCCAGCGCATCGAGCGTGTGCTCGATAAGGACCGCATTCTCGAGCTTTATCTGAACCAGATTTATCTCGGTAACCGCGCCTATGGCGTGGCGGCTGCTTCGCTCAACTATTTCAACAAGCCGCTCTCGGAACTCACCGTCGCGGAGGCCGCTTATCTCTCCATCCTGCCGAAGGGGCCGGCAAACTATCAGCTGCCACGCAACCGCGAGCGCGCGATCGACCGGCGTAATTACGCGATCGGGCGCATGCTTGAGCGCGGGTACATCACGGAAGAACAGGCAACCGCCGCCCGTGCGGAAGATATTGTCGTCACCAACCGCTTGGCCGGTGATGAATTCATCGCCGCTTCGCATTTCGTCGAAGAAGTGCGACGCCAGATTCAATCGCAGTACGGTGAAGAGGCGCTCTATAATGGCGGCCTCTCGATCCGATCGACCATCGACACGCGTCTGCAACTCGTGGCCGCGCAAGCTTTGCGCCGTGGGCTTGAATCCTATGATCGCCGCCATTCCTGGCGCGGCCCGATCGGCAACGGCGACGCGTCCGGCGATATTCAAGCACAATTGCGCGAAGCCGCTGCGCCACCTCAGCTTTCAAGCTGGATCCGCGCGATGGTCACCGCGAGCGGCAATAACGGCGTCACTGTCACCGATGAGAATGGCGCAACAGGCCGCTTGCTGAACGATGACGCTTCATGGGCCGCTCAGGGCGCGCGGAGCGAAGCCTCGCGTGCGTTGCGCGCTGGCGCGATCATCTATGTGACCCGCGGCTCGAATGGCCGTTACACGCTGCGGCAAGTGCCGGAAGTGCAGGGCTCGCTCGTAGCGATGGATCCGCACACCGGGCGCGTGCTGGCGATGGTTGGCGGTTATTCGTTCAATGATGCGAACGGCCTGAACCGCGCGACGCAAGCGATGCGTCAGCCTGGTTCGTCGTTTAAGCCGATCGTTTATGCGGCAGCCCTCGATTACGGCTTGACGCCGGCAACGCTCGTCGACGACGGCCCGCTTGCGATCGAAGCCGGTGACGGCACGAATTGGTCGCCGGAAAACTATTCGCGCGAGTTCTACGGCCCAACGACATTGCGCCGTGGCTTGGAGCTTTCGCGGAACGCGATGACGGCGCGCGTGGCCTATGAAATGGGTCCGGAGCGCGTGCTCGAGTACGGTCAACGTTTGGGCGTTTATGGTGAGAACACGACGCCGGTCTTCTCGCTCGCGCTCGGCGCCGGTGAAACGACCTTGATGCGCATGACCACGGCCTACGGCATGTTCGTCAATGGTGGGCGCCGCATTCAACCGATCATTATCGACCGTATCCAGGATCGCACCGGCCGCTCGGTGTTCCGCCGCGATCAGCGCGAGTGCGATGGCTGCAACGCTGAATGGCGCCGTGGCATGGCGCCACCGAGCTTGCCGGACACGCGCCAACAAGTGCTCGATCCGGTCACGGCGTATCAGATCGTGTCGATGAGCGAAGGCGTCGTGTCGCGCGGCACCGCGACGGTTATCGCCGATCTGGGCTTTCCGCTCGGCGGCAAGACTGGCACGACGAACGATTATAAGGACGCTTGGTTTATCGGCTTCTCGCCGGACCTGGTTGTTGGCGTGTGGGTTGGCTTCGATCAACCGCGCAACATGGGTGAAGGCGAAACCGGCGGCCGGATATCAGCACCGATCTTCCGCGAGTTCATGCGCGAAGCGCTGCGCGATGTGCAGCCGGCGCCGTTCCGCATTCCGGCTGGCGTCCGCCTCGTACGCGTCGATACGCAAACCGGGCTGCTGCCAAGTGCAACCACGACCTCAACGATCCTCGAAGCGTTCCGCCCGGATACGGAGCCGACTCGTGACGTGGCGGCTTCGCCGTTCGTCTTCGGCGGCACCGACCCGCTCGATCCGCGCGTGCTTTCGGGCCTCGACGCCGATTATGGCAACGAGCGCGAGCGTGAACGCGAGCAAAGGCGGCTGCAGGAAGAGCAGTCTGAGGATTTGGGCGGGCTCTATTAGCGGGAATAGGGAGTAGGGAATTGGGAATGGGGCGCGATAGCCTTGAGTTTGTGCGCCCCAATCCCTATTCCCAATGCCCCACTCCCTATTCCCTGAGACCAAACATGCGCGCCGAAATCGCCGCCCTTTCTGAACAAATCGAATCCGCCGTCGCTTTGCTGCGGAGGCGTCTTTGACTGGGATCGCGCCCAGGTCCGATTTGACGAACTGACTGCGCTCTCCGAGCGCCCGGATTTCTGGAACGATCCGGAGAAAGCCCAAAAGCTGATGCGCGAGCGCACCAAGCTCGAGAACGGGATGAACAACATCACCGCGCTTGAGCGGGATTTGCGCGATGGTGTCGAGCTTGCCGA
>LNFM01010213.1_pt1 | contig 13325 bp, 12 predicted proteins | sample 596031 | NCBI WGS metagenome assembly LNFM01 (sample SAMN04254537, study PRJNA301005) | activated carbon metagenome | isolation source: dual media filters at the Ann Arbor, Michigan drinking water treatment plant | place: USA: Ann Arbor
GGCCAGCGTCAGCGCATCGGGATCGCGCGCGCGCTCGCCACCGGCCCGCGCCTCGTCATCGGTGATGAACCGGTGTCGGCGCTCGACGTATCGATCCGCGCCCAGGTCATCAACCTACTCGAGGATCTGAAGGGCGAGTTCGGACTGACGCTGATTCTCGTCGCGCACGATCTCGCCGTCATCCGCCACACCTCGGACCGCATCGCCGTCATGTATCTCGGCGAGATCGTCGAACTCGCCGATCGCGATGCGCTGTTTGACGCGCCCCGCCATCCCTACACGCGCTCGCTGATCGCTGCGATCCCGGTGCCGGTCCCAGGCGCGCGCGCCGCCCGCACACTTCTCGAAGGCGATCCACCGAGCCCGGCGGCACCGCCGTCCGGCTGCCGCTTCCACACGCGTTGCTCGCACGCCGAGGCGATTTGTAAGTCCGAGCGACCGATCCTGCGCCAACTCGCGCCCGGCCATACCGCCGCCTGCCATCTCGCCGAGCGGCTGCCGCCGTCGCCACCCGCATCGGCCGTTGCGGCATACTCTGACGCAAAACGCCGCCGCCTCGCGCTCTTTGCCGGCGCACAACCCGACATCGCATCCCGATTGCCATCCTAAGGAGGACAACCACATGACGACACCCCTGAGCCTCGCCCGCCGCGGATTCTCCGCGCTGGCGCTCGCGACGATAATGGCATTGCCCGCCGCCGCAGCCGATATCCGGATCGGATTGCAGGAGGATCCTGACATTCTCGATCCGCACGAGGCGCGCACGTTCGTCGGCCGCATCGTATTCAACGCGCTGTGCGACAAGCTGATCGATACCGATGAGAAGCTCGAGTTCGTGCCGCGTCTGGCCACAAGCTGGACCATCTCCGACGCGGGCAAAACGGTGACATTCAAGCTCCGCGCGGGCGTCACTTTCCATGACGGCACGCCGTTTGACGCCGCCGCCGTCAAGGCCAACATCGAGCGCGCCCAGACATCAAAAACGAGCCGCCGCAAGAGTGAGATTAAATCGGTCACTGCCGTCGAGGTCATCGATCCGACGACGGTCGCCTTCAAGCTCTCCGCGCCCGACGCGCCGCTTCTCGCCCAGCTTTCGGATCGCGCCGGCATGATGCTGTCGCCGGCAAGCTTCGACAAGCCAGTCGGCGCGAAGCCGATCTGCTCGGGCCCCTACAAGTTCGTCGAGCGAGTCCAGAACGACCGCATTGTCCTCGAGCGCTTCGCCGAGCACTGGGAGAAGGAGAAGTACAGCTTCGACAAGGTGATCTTCCGGACGATTCCAGACAGCACGGTGCGCCTCGCGAACCTCCGCTCGGGGCAGCTCGACATGCTCGAGCGGCTGGCGGCAAGTGACGTCAGTGGTGCCAAGTCAGACACCGGGCTCAAGGTCGTGAGTGTCGTCGGCCTCGGCTATCAGGGCATCTCGATCAATATCAACAACGGCGCGCGCGCGGACACGCCGCTCGGCAAGGATAAGCGCGTGCGCCAGGCGCTGTCGCTGGCGATCGATCGCGAGGCTTTGAATCAGGTCGTGTTCGAGGGGCTTTTCGAGCCGACGATCCAGCCTTTCCCATCGTCGAGCCCCTATTATGACAAGGGTTTCCCGCCGCCGAAGCGCGACATCGCCAAGGCTAAGGCGCTGCTGAAGGAGGCCGGCGTCCCGACGTTCAGCTTTGAGATGCAGGTTGCCAATTCGCCCGTCGACCAGCAGGTCGCTCAGGTGATCCAGGCGATGGTGGCCGAGGCGGGGATCGACATCAAGCTCCGTTCGAGCGAGTTCGCGACGATGCTCAAGTCGCAGACGGCGGGCGACTTCCAGGCGACGCGCGTCGGCTGGTCGGGCCGCGTCGATCCCGACGGCAACCTCCACCAGTTCGTGACCACCGGCGGCGGGATCAACGACACCAAGTTTTCCAATCCGATCGTCGACAAGGAACTCAACGCGTCGCGCCTCGTCTATGACGTCGCCGCGCGCAAGGCACACTTCGACGCCGCTGCGAAGGTGCTCCGCGAGGAGCTACCGCTCGTCTATCTCTACCTTCCGGCCTGGATCTGGGCGCTCAGCAATAAAGTCGACGGCTTCGTGCCCAACCCGGACGGCATGATCCGTCTCGCCGGCGTCAAGCTCAAGTAGTCCCGCGGCGCCCCTCGATCGCGGCGCCGCCTCAACGCGTGAATGCACATGTGGTCGCTCATCCTGCGGCGTCTGGTGGTCGCCATCCCGACGCTGTTCCTGGTGATGGTGTTCGTCTTCATCCTGCAGCGGATGTTGCCGGGCGATCCATTGCTGGTCATGGCCGGCGAGGAGCGCGATCCCGAAGTCCTCGAAAGCCTGCGCAAGCTCTACGGCTTCGACCGCTCGATCGTGGTGCAGTTCGTGGTCTGGCTTCGCGAGATTGCGACGGGTAACTTCGGCGTGTCGCTGCGTACCGGCACGCCGGTGACAGAACTGATCCGCCAGACGCTGCCTGTGACCATGCAACTCGCGGTCGCGTCGCTGATCATCGCTCTGGTGATCGGCATTCCGATGGGGGTGCTGTCGGCGGTGAAGAAAGGGACGTGGCTCGACTATGTGGCGAGTGCGATTTCTCTGTCGGGATTGTCGATCCCGAATTTCTGGCTCGGCATCATCCTGATCCTGTTCGTATCGGTGAATCTGCGATGGTTGCCGGCGTCGGGGTTTGTCTCGGTGTTCGTCGATCCGGTCGAGGCGTTCCGGACGACGATCATGCCGGCGTTCGTGCTCGGCAGCGGCCTGGCTGCGACACTGATGCGGCACACACGTTCGGCGATGCTCGAGGTGCTGCGGCTCGACTACATCCGCACCGCGCGTGCGAAAGGCCTGCTCGAACCGGCGGTCGTTTTTCGACATGCGCTGCGCAATGCGCTGGTCCCGATCGTCACGCTGTCGACGCTGCTGTTCGGCCAGCTTCTCGCCGGTGCCGTGCTGACTGAGCAAGTGTTCACGATCCCCGGTTTCGGCAAGCTGATCGTCGATGCTGTTTTCAATCGCGACTACGGCGTCGTCCAGGGCGTCGTCCTGTGTACGGCGATCGCGTTCATCTTGATGAACCTCGTCGCCGACGTGCTCTATATCCTGATCAATCCGAGGCTGCGCACCGCATGACCGCCGCCTCACCCGTACAGAGTCCCGCGGCTGGCGCCGAAGCACTGGCGCAGCGACGCAACCGCGCGCTCGCCAAGTTCCTCGCCAATCGTGCCGCGGTCGCTGGAGCGGTCATCGTTGCGGTTTTCGTGCTGCTCGCGATCTTCGCGCCGTTGGTCGCGCCCTTCGATCCGAGCAAGACCAACTTCCTGGCGCTGCGCAAGCCGCCTTCGGCGGTCTACTGGCTGGGTACCGACGAGATCGGCCGCGACATCCTTTCGCGCCTTATCCATGGCGGCATCGCCTCGCTTTACGCCGGCGTCGTCTCGGTTTTCATCGCGCTCGCGGTCGGGATGCCGATCGGCCTCATCGCCGGTTGGTTCGGCGGCTGGGCCGACGCGCTGATCTCGCGGGCGACCGACGCGCTACTGGCGGTGCCGTTCCTGATCCTGGCAATCGCGCTCGCCGCCTCGCTTGGGCCGTCGCTGACGAACGCAATGATTGCGATCGGTCTCTCGCAGGTGCCGATTTTCGTTCGCCTCACGCGCGGACAGGTGCTTGCCGTCAAGACCGAGGACTTCGTCGAAGGCGCGCGCGCCGTCGGCGTTCCGAATATGCAGATCCTACTCCGCCACATCACGCCGAACATCACGGCGCCGCTGCTGGTTCAAGGGACGCTGACGGTCGCGACGGCGATCATTGCCGAAGCGAGCCTGTCGTTCCTCGGGCTCGGTCAGCAGCCGCCCGCGCCGTCGTGGGGCTCGATGCTCAACACGGCGAAGAACTACATGGACAGCGCGCCGTGGATGTCGATCTCGCCCGGCCTCGCAATCTGCCTCGTCGTGCTCGGCTTCAACCTGCTCGGCGACGGCTTGCGCGACGCGCTCGATCCCCGCGAATAGCCGCTACGTCTTCCGGCGGGTCTGCGCGGCTGCGTAGAGCGCCACGGCTGCGGCGTTCGAGACATTGAGCGAGGCGAACGCCGTGGCGGACGGGATGCGCGCCAGCACATCGCAATTCTCCCGCGTCAGCCGCCGAAGACCCTTCCCCTCCGCGCCCAGCACAAATGCCACCGCGCCGCGCAAGTCGACGCCGTCGATCGTCGCTTCACCCTCCCCATCGAGCCCGACGCGGTGAACGCCGAGTTCGCCGAGTTCATCCATGGCGCGCGCGAGATTGCTGACCAAAGCCACCGGCACGACCTCGAGCCCGCCGGACGCGGCTTTCGCGAGCGACCCGGAGAGAGGCGGGCTGTGGCGCCGCGTCATGATGAGGCCGCTGGCGCCGAGCACCGCCGCCGAGCGCAGGATGGCGCCGACGTTGTGCGGATCCGTCACTTGGTCGAGCACGATCAGTGGGCCGCTGGTCGCGCACGCCTCCGCCAGCGTTTCGAGCGTCGGTTCTTCGAGGTGTTCGGTCTCGAGCAGCGCGCCCTGGTGGACGGCATCGTCACCGAGCAAGCGGTCGAGATCGCGCGGCATGACCTTCTCGGGCCTTGCGGCGCGTTCGGCGATGGCCGTGGCGAGGCGGTTCTCGGCATTGTCGGTCAGTACCAGACGACCAATGGCGCGGGCCGGATTGGCGAGCGCGGCGGCGACGGCGTGGATGCCGTAGAGCCGAACCGGGCCGTCGTCCCTATCGTCGCGGCGCGGAAAGGGCGGGCGGCCTTGGTGCGGGCTCTTGTGTTTCATGAGGTCTGGAATGCCTTGGCGCGTCGGACGTTCAGGGGCCGGACAGGCGCTGTGAGGTTCGGCGGTTCGTCGGATGCAACGCCATACCGCAGGTCGTCAGCCGGTAGAAGCGAAACCGCGATTCGAATCAGTCGCAAATTGCAGACTCAGCAATTCGATTCTTTGGCAAGCGGCGCCTTCCGCCTTGATTGGCCACTTTGCGCGCTCTTCGGCCAACCGCAAGAGCGTCGACGATTTTCGGTTTTCCACAACCTTGCGGCGCGCGGAAGCTCGTAAAAACCGCTGTAATTCCTATCTCTCTGGAGAGAACGAAGCAGGATGAATGACTGTCAATATTAATTCTTCGATTAACCTATTTTGCGTCCGGGTGTCGCCACAAAACAACGGTTAAGTGCAGTTGTTCGCCGAGCACGGTTGGCAAGCATGAGTACAGCGAGCCGAAAGGAGCCAGGGCGTGAGTGAGTTCAAGTTTGTGTCTGCGTTCAGCGCTTCGCCCGGTTCGGTGATTTTCAGTCGTAGCGTTGCGTCACGGGAGTTTGGATCCAACGGCACGGCCTCCGATGTAAGCGTACGGAGCGGCCCGACGGAAACGAAGCTGCCGAAGCGTTCCAGTGATGAAGTTGTGTTGCGTCGTGTTGTGTCCGCGTCCCAGTACCAGTTGCGTTTCGTAGCGTCCCCTTCCACGGCCACCTTCATCGGTCGGTCGAGCACTCCGAGGAGCGTCATCAGTCAGGCGCTCTTAAAGGCAAGGCGAGCCGCACGTGCGGACCTATTCACCAGTATTGCGTCGCGGCTCGCCGCCTTGAAGGTGCCGTCGTTTGTAGAGTTGCGTCCTGTAGCGTTGCTTAAGCGTCCCCGTTTCCTGTCTTAGTCCCACCTGTTCGGACCGCGTGCGTCGTACCTCCGGCCAGGTGATGAGTTCTTGAAGGATGCTCATCGTGTCAGCGCGCGTCACCTCCAACACCGATCGCACCGAGTATTGCGTTGTCGCCGCCGACTGGCGACCGATCGGTGAGGCGTTTCTCTCCATTGTCTCCAGCGTCGAATCCAAGCGCGGCCTAGCGGTCAGATCCGCCGCCGCGGCTCCTACCTCCAACTGAATTCGATTTGGAGCCTTTCCCCCCGAAGGGCTCCAATGAACCGGCGAGCGTTCTGGAACTCGGACCCCGAGGTCCCTGACCGTGGCGCGTATCAAAGTTGTGCGTTGCGCCGCACACCGTTCTGGCGCGCTCGCCGGCCTTTATCCTCAGCCCATTTCGATCGGGCTGAAACGTTCACCGGCCCACGGCGTTGGGCTGATCAGTAACCGGCCTCGATCTGAGGCCAACCGCATATGGAGGCCACTGCCATGACGATGACCGGCACCACCACCATCGACCTTTCCGCCAGCGCCCCGCGCAACATTGATCCGGGGCATTGGCATCAGTCCGTCGGCTACGCGCGGCAGGCTTGCGCCCGTGTGTTCCGCGATGGTGGCAGCCCGGCCGAGGCGATGACAGCGTTTGGCGTCAAGGCGGATGGCCGAGTCGACTGGAGCCGCGCGGTTGAGCTGATTGCCGAATCGATGTGCGCGCGCCCCGCCCGCAGGGTTGCCTGAAGCAACGTCCTGCCCGGCCTGCCTCCAGGCCATTTCTAAAGACGCGACGCATCCGGTCTGTCCTGATTGCGTCGCCACCCTTTCTCGCTGATCATTGCGCTGCCGCGAGGGTTCGGTCGACATGCCGGCCCTCGACGGCCTCCTTGTGCGTGCCGGGCATGCCGCGGGGTGAGCCCGAGTATCAGCGAACCGGAGGCCCGCGGCATGTTCTTGCCCGTGACGAAGCTGTCAGCAGCATTGCGTGCGGTCGCATTGTTTCTGATCGCCGCCCTTGCCCTATCGGCCGCGACGACGCCGGCCGCAGCGCAGCGGGTCCCGCCGGATAACATCATCGAGATCATCATCAAGCGGCATCTCGCATCGTTCAACGATGCCAACACCACCGGCAATTACGAGGTTTGGCACGCGACGTTGTCGCGTCCCTTTCGCCAGCAGTTCACGGCGGAGCGCTTGAAGACAGCCTTCAAACCCTTTCACGATCAGCAGATCGACATCGCACCGGTGCTGGCGCAGGCCCCCCTTCTGTCCGAACCGGCTCGGATCGATAAAGAAGGCGCGCTAATCCTCAAGGGCGCCTTCGAGACTCGGCCGAGCCGCGTTCTTTTCGATATGAGGCTGCTACCGGCCGAAGGGGACTGGAAGCTGATCTCGATCCACGTCGACGTCCTGCCGGTCGCCGATCCATCGACCGGTGGCTCGCCCGGCAAGCGATGAGACGTCGTTGCGCCGCGGTCCCAGTGATGTGCCGCTATCTGCGGTGACCACCGTCGGCGCAGACCGTCGTGCGGACGCCGCATGAATTGGGTTGCTTCGCCTGCCTGCGGCACTCGGAGAGCGCGTTGTCGGTTGCCTGCCCGAGCGTCGGACGAACCGAGGCGTAGACGCCCCAATGCTGGCGACCCGCGACCACGGCATTGTAGAAGCCGAGGGCGCCGCAAATATTGCTCGCGACGGTGAGTACCGAGCACGTCGCGTTTGCCTTCTTTCGGCATTCGGCCAGGGCATCGGCTTCGGCGCTTTCGCGAGATTGGCGGTTCCACACTGTACCCGTGGCACCCCTGGCGTGGTAGGCGAGCGCGCCCCAGACCGTCGGTAACCGCGCCCGGCGCAACAGTGCAAGCTGCGCTTCGGTGACATCACCACTGATCGGCTGCTTGACGTTCTCTTGCCACTGCCTGATGGCGTCGCGGGTCTGCTGGGTGATCCGGCCGTTTCTCGGCCCGATCTGATAATTCAGCTTATACAGCAGATCCTGCACTTCGCGGATCGCGCCGGGGTTGGTTAGCGCCGAGGCGGTGGTCGACGGGGCCGGCGCCGATACAGGCGGCAGTGATGCTGCGGGCGGTGGCGGCGTCGATGAGCGCTGCTGTGGCGGTGCCGATGGCGGCGGCGACGATCCGGCTTCTGGTTTGGGCGCGCCGCCTGAGCCTTCGAGATTCCTCAGGCGGATCCGCGCGAGCGCTGCGTAAAGTCCGTTCGGGAATTTTTCGAGATAGCTCCGAACCTCATTGGGGTCCTTCGATTGCTTGACTCGGTCCCAATGCGACGTGTCGTCGGTTTCGCCGCTTTGGGCAACTGCTGGCGTGACGGTCATGGGCACCACGGTCGCACCGAGCGCCAAGATGGCCACTGCCGGAAGCACATATCGAAACATGGCGCGTTCTCCCCTCGATGCGAATGGCCCGTCTCGGCGAAGGACCCAGATTCCCCGTCGCCCCTATTTAAAAGCCTGTTCAGTGCGGTCCAGCCCCAATTATCTCGATTTCAGTATTTCCCAATGAGGTTTGACCTTTGCGCAACGCCGCCTCGTACGTGACCGGCACCGCGCTTACCCGCGCGCGCCGGGCAACTGCGCTTGCGCTTGTCCCGCCGCCCGGATACCGACGAGGGTGATAGCGCCATCCGAGACGCCGTGACGAGGATCCACCATGTCGATCTCAAACCAGTACCCGACGCTCGACTTCGATCTCGGCGAGACCGCCGACCAGCTCCGCGACACCGTGCGTGCGTTCACAGCCGACGAAATCGCGCCGATCGCCGCCGAGATCGACCGCAACGACAGGTTTCCGCGTGAGCTGTGGCCACGCATGGGGGCTTTGGGGTTGCACGGGATCACGGTCGAGGAAGAATTCGGCGGCTCCGGTCTCGGCTATCTCGAGCACGTCGTCGCGATGGAAGAGGTGTCGCGTGGCTCCGCGTCGGTCGGGCTCTCCTACGGCGCGCACTCGAACCTCTGCGTCAATCAGGTTCGGCGCAATGGCACCGAAGCGCAGAAGCGTGCGTACCTGCCGAAGCTGATCTCGGGAGAGCATGTGGGGTCCCTCGCGATGAGCGAAGCGGGTGCCGGCTCGGACGTCGTCTCCATGCAGTTGCGCGCCGACAAGAAGGGCGACCGCTACGTCCTCAACGGCACCAAGATGTGGATCACCAATTCGCCCGACGCCCAGCTCATCATCGTCTACGCCAAGACGGATACGGCCGCCGGCGCCCGCGGCATCACCGCCTTCATCGTCGAAACGGGTACGCCGGGATTCAAGGTTGCCCAGAAGCTCGACAAGCTGGGTATGCGAGGCTCATCGACGGGCGAACTCGTTTTCGAGGATTGCGAAGTGCCAGCGGAAAACGTGCTCGGCGGAATCGGCAGGGGCGTCAACGTGCTCATGAGCGGCCTCGATTACGAACGTGCCGTGCTCGCGGGCGGTCCCGTCGGGATCATGCAGGCGGCGCTGGACGTCGTGCTTCCCTACATCCACGAGCGCAAGCAATTCGGCAGCCCGATCGGCACGTTCCAACTTGTGCAGGGCAAAGTCGCGGATATGTACACGGAGATGAATGCCGCGCGTGCCTACGTCTACGCCGTCGCCAAGGCGTGCGATCGCGGTCAGACGACACGCAAGGATGCGGCGGGCGCAATCCTTTTCGCGGCGGAGCGGGCGACCAAGATCGCCCTCGATGCGATCCAGCTCCTCGGCGGCAATGGCTACATCAACGACTCGTCGACGGGTCGCCTATTGCGCGACGCCAAGCTCTACGAAATCGGCGCCGGCACGAGCGAGATCCGCCGAATGCTCATCGGTCGTGAGCTGTTCAACGAGACGGGTTGAGAGTGGGTGGCCGTCTATCGCGATCGCCAATTTGTCGAAGTCGATCGTCGGAAGTTAATCATGGCGCCGGAACGCGTTGCCTAAATTCTCCCTTTTGACAAAGGATGCGTTGCGTGTAACCTGCACGCCGACGCGAAGAGTGGCATCGGTGGATGTTGCCTATCGCGAATGGGTAAAAGAGCTGAATAAAAGCGGTCCGTCACACAAGCCGCATCAGCCGTTGAACTAGGAAGGCACCAAAGGGAGGACTACATGAAGCTAAAGGTTTGGGTCGCCGCGGCTGCGTCCGCGGCGGTGTTGCTTGCATCTGGCGCTCAGGCACAAGATAAGAAGGTTCGTGTCCAAATTGGTGGCGCGTTCCCGTCGTCGACGGCCATTCTCGGGACCGCTCAGACGCGCCTCGTCAAGATGATCCGCGATACGTCTGGCGGGTCGATCGACATCAAGTTCTTCGAGCCCGGCGCGCTTGTCCCCTCCAGCCAGTATTTCGATGCCGTATCCAACGGCTCGTTGGACATGGCTTACACGGCGGCGGGATACTTCACCGGTAAGGATATCGCGTTCGCGCTTCTCGGCGCCGTTCCCTTCGGGCCGGGCGTCGGCGAATATCTGTCGTGGTTCGAGTACGGCGGCGGGAACCAACTCTCGGACGAACTCCACGGCAAATACAACATCATCGCCAAGCTTTGCGGCATCATCGCACCCGAGGCGTCCGGCTGGTTCCGCAAGGAAATCAAGACCGTCGACGACTTCAAAGGCATGAAGATGCGGTTCTACGGCCTCGGCGCCAACGTTATGCAGAAGATGGGCGTCGCGACGCAGCTTCTCCAAGCGGGCGAAATCTTCCAGGCCCTGCAGCTCGGAACGATCGACGCGACCGAGTTCTCAATGCCCTCGATGGACCTGACGCTGGGTTTCCATCAGGTCGCCAAGCACTACTATTTCCCCGGCTGGCATCAGCAGGCGTCGACCGCCCACGTTTACATTGCCAAGGCAAAATGGGCGGAGTTCTCCGAGACGCAAAAGGCGATCATCGACAACTCCTGCAAGGCGCAGATGTACCAGGAGTTTGCCGAGTCAGAAGCGGCTCAGTTCGGTGCCATGGCCGAATTGCAGAAGAAGGGCGTGACGCTCCACACCTGGTCGCCGGAAATCCTGAAGGCGTTCGAGGAGAAGTGGGGAGAGGTCGTCGCTGAGCAGAAGGCGAAGAGCCCGGAGTTCGCGAAACTTTGGGCGAGCTATTCCGCCTATCGCGATGGCTACAAGATCTGGCGCGAGCGCGGATACTTGAAGTAGTCGACGGAATGTCGAAAGGCCCCGGGTGTGATACCCGGGGCCTTCTCGTCGGCACATGGCTTCGATGATCCGGATGCATCGAAGAGCCCAGCACAAATGCAGGAATTCTTCCTCGGATGTAAGGGCATGAATGTGCCTTTGCCGCTTGCCGAGAAATGCCAACGAACGCCTTGACGGGCTAGGAGGGGCAGTGCGCGCGCTACTATCAATAAGCAACGGCATCGACGCGGTGCTTGGTTTTGTCGCGAAGGTGTTTGGTTGGTGCTTCCTCCTGATGGCGATCGTCATCTGTTTCGATGTCGTTTCGCGAAAATTTGGCTTTCAGCTCGAAGTGTTCGGTATCGACCTCGGCTCGACGCGCTTGCAGGAGCTCGAATGGCACTTGCACGCGGCGCTGTTCCTGACCTGGCTCGGGTTCGCCTACGTTCGAAACGCGCATGTGCGCATCGACGTTTTCACCGCCACGATGACGCCGCGCAATCAGGCGTATCTCGAGTTGTTCGGATGTGTCGTATTCGCCTTGCCCTACGTCATTGTCGCACTGCCTTACGCTTGGGACTTCTTCCTCGAGTCTTATCGCCAAGGCGAATCGTCGTCGGCGCCGAATGGCCTTCCCGCACGCTACATCATCAAGTTTTTCCTCTGGTTCGGCTTCGCCACGATCCTGGCAGCCGTGATCTCCGTGTTCATCCGGCGCTTCGTATTTCTCTTCGGTACGCCGGGTGATGCTGCCGCCGCAATGCCTGAAATCGCCAAAGCGGCGCACTGAGGAGACACGCTGTGGAATGGATCGGTGATCATCTGCCCGTCATCATGTTCATGGTGCTTACGTTCATCATGTTCGTGGGCTATCCGGTGGCGTTCGTCCTTGGCGCGATCGGGATCTTTTTCGGTTGGCTCGGCATCTACTTCGGACTGTTTCATCCGGTCCAATTCGCGAACTTGCTGCCACGAATATACGGCCAGGCGGTCGAAAATCAGGTCCTCGTGGCGGTGCCCATGTTCATATTCATGGGGGTCATACTCGAACGAAGTGGCGTCGCAGAGGAGCTGCTGAGCTGCCTCCAGATCCTGTTCCGGAAAATTCCCGGCGGCTTGGCGTTGGCGGTCGTTCTGCTCGGCACGATCATGGCGGCGACAACCGGTATCGTCGGCGCGTCCGTCGTGATGCTGACGCTGATCGCGTTGCCGATCATGCTCGAGCGAGGATATTCGAAGGAGTTATCCGTCGGCACAATTGCCGCGTCGGGTACGCTCGGAATCCTCATTCCGCCATCGATCATGCTCGTCATCATCGGCGATCTGATGCAGCTCTCCGTCGGTCTGCTCTTCGCGGCCGCCGTGCTTCCGGGGCTGATGCTGTCAGGCCTCTACGTGATCTATGTCATCGTCTATTCGTACTTCAATCCACACGCCGCGCCGCCGCTCGGCGCGGACAAGGGCCCCCAGAACAAATCCGAACTGTTGAAGATGGTGGTGTTCAGCTTTGCGCCGCCAGCGTTTCTGATCGTGCTCGTGCTGGGTTCGATCTTTGGCGGGTGGGCGACACCGACGGAAGCGGCCGGCGTCGGGTGCATCGGCGCTCTTGTGCTGGCTGCTCGCGCCGGCAAACTGAACTTCAAGTCCATGAACGATATGATCCTGAGCGCCGGCCTGACCAACGGACTCGTGTTCTTCATCGTTTTCGGTGCGACGCTGTTCTCCTATGTGTTTCGTGCGCTCGGCGGCGACGACATCGTTCTCGAAGTGCTGAAGAAGATGGGCATCGACACGGGCTGGGAGACGCTCGCGTTCGTCATGACGCTCGTCTTTATCATGGGCTTCTTCTTCGATTTCCTCGAGATTTGCCTCGTCGTTCTGCCGATCTTCTCGCCGATCCTCGCCAAGGCTGATTTCGGCACGTTCGTGGAGGGTCCGAAATACATCCTGCTGTGGTACGCGATGCTGCTGGCGGTAAACCTCCAGTCGGCATTCCTGACGCCGCCGTTCGGGTTTGCGCTGTTCTACATGAAGGGAACCGTGCCGCCCTCGGTGACTATGGGGCACATCTATCGCGGCATTATCCCCTTCGTGTGCCTGCAGGTGCTGGCCGTGATCCTCTGCATGGCCTTCCCCGACATCATCTTCTACCTGCCGCGCCGGTGGGGTCTGCTAGACTAGGGGGAAAGTCGGGGGCACAGTCGCCCCCGATCCAATCCGGGTCTTACACGTGCGGGTCCACTTAATGCGGCTTGTGGCCGACAACCTCGCTGTCGCGCGCGGCGGACGGCGGCTGATCCAAGGGCTGTCCTTCACCGTCAGTGCGGGCGAAGCGCTTGTGCTGACCGGCCCGAACGGCGTCGGCAAGACGACGCTGCTGCGCACGCTCGCGGGGCTGATCGTGCCCGCTGCAGGCGCCGTCGGGCTCGAAGGTGCGCCGATGGACGCGACCGTCGGTGAATGCGCGCACTACGTCAGCCACGCCAATGCCGTGAAGGCGGGACTGACGGTACGCGAGAATGCACATTTCTGGGCGCGCTTCCTCGGCGATA
>LNFM01010216.1_pt1 | contig 13322 bp, 11 predicted proteins | sample 596031 | NCBI WGS metagenome assembly LNFM01 (sample SAMN04254537, study PRJNA301005) | activated carbon metagenome | isolation source: dual media filters at the Ann Arbor, Michigan drinking water treatment plant | place: USA: Ann Arbor
GGCGCTCAGCGCGGCGGCGATCCCCGCGGTGATCACGGTGCGCCGGAAGGCGGGCTTCTGCATGCGGTGCTCCTGAGTCGGTCGTTGGCGTCACGGGCAGCATCCGCCCGGCACCTGAAACCGACCTGAGAACCACGTTGAGAATTCGGGGGCGCGGCGCGCGCGTCAGTCGACGGCGAGGCCCAGCTCGGCGGCGTGCGGGGTGAGCGCCGCGATGACGAAGGCGATGTGCTCGTCGAGCTCCCGCCCGATCTCCTGCGCCCCCAACGTGATGTCCTCTCGGCTCACGTTCGCCGCGAACCGCTTGTCCTTGAGCTTCTTGCGCACCGAGCGGGGCTCCATGCCGTCCAGCCGGCCCGGCCGCATCAGCGCGCAGGCGTGCAGGAAGCCGCTGAGCTCGTCGCATGCGAACAGGTGCCGTTCCAGCGGGGTCTCGCGCGCGACACCCGTGTGCTGGGCGTGGCTCAGGATCGCCCGGCGGAACCAGTCCGGGTAGCCGAGTGCCGCGAGGACCGGCTCCCCGTCCCGCGGGTGCTGCTCGAGGGTGGGGTGACGCTCCCAGTCGAAGTCGTGGAGCAGCCCCACCACGCCCCAGGCGTCCCGGTCCTCCCCGAGCTCCTCCGCGTACGCCCGCATGGCGATCTCCACCGCCCTGCAGTGACGGCGCAGCGCGTCGTTGGCGATCCACTCCTCGAGCAGCGCGGCCGCGCGGTCACGGTCGCGCGCGAGGTCCTCGGACGGGTCGCTCATGCCGGCCATCCTACGCCCGGCTCATGCGCTCCCGGCGACGCTCACGCCGAAGCGCACCGCCGACTCGGGGCCCAGGTCGTCCAGCCACGCGCTGTGCTCCTGCACCAGGGCCACCGCCACCCGGTACTCGCCGGGCTCTCCCGGCGCCGCGAGCTCCACCGCGAGCCGCTGCGCCGCGCCCGGGCGCAGCACGCCGCGCAGCGTGGTGCGCCGCCCCTCGGCCACCACGGCCCCCGACGCGTCCCACCAGCGCGCCGCGGCCACCACCGGATGCGGCCCCGTGCTCGCCAGGCGCGCGCCGGTGCGGTTCTCGGCCTCCACGGGCAGCAGTTCCCGTGCCCCGGGACGCATGCGGGCCGGCGGCGGCACGGACTGGCGAAGCCGCAGCGCGGGCTCCACCGCATACTCGGAGCCGCGGTGCGGGAGCGCCTCCAGCAGCCGCCCGGCGAGCGCCGGTGCGCCACCCCACCCGGGGCGGTCCGCGGTGCACAGCACGTCACCGAGGCCGTGGCGGCGCAGGCGGGCCATCAGGTCGTCCTCGGACCGCAGCGGGACGAGCGCGCCGCCCCGGCCGATCCAGGCGATGTGCGGGTACCGGCCGGCAAGCAGCCGCCACAGCTCACGCGGTCCGCGGCCGTCGACGCGCCGCAGCGCCGCGGGGTTCACCTCCAGCAGCAGCGCCGGCCGGAAGGCGGTGAGCGTCCGCCGCCCGCCCTCCAGCAGCGCGAACTCCGACCCCTCGATGTCGGCCTTCACCAGGTCCAGGCGCTCCAGCCCCCGCCGGGCGACCCAGTCGTCGAGCGTCGTGGCCCGGATCTCGACGTTCCCGCGGTCGTCGATGTGGGCGCCGGCCGAGAAGCCGTCGTTGCTCGCGAACCGCAGGGTGCCGGTGGTCGCGGCGATCGCCTCCCGGTGCACCTCCACGTTCGCGATGCCGTTGGCGGCGATGTTGGCCTCCAGCAGGTCCGCGGTGCGCGCGAACGGCTCCATCGCGTGGATGCGGGTCCCGGGGTGCGCCGCGGCGACGGCCATCGCGATGATGCCGATGTGGGCGCCGGCGTCGAGCATCACCTGGCCGGGCCCCAGGAGCCGCTGCAGCAGCCGCATCACGCCCCCCTCGTACCGCCCGTCGAGCGCGGCGATGGCCTCGAGCAGCGACCGCTCGTCCTCGCCGCCGGTCACGCGCAGCGGCGCCGCGCGACCGGGGACGCGCAGGGCGGTTTCGGCGGTCGCGTCCACGGGCATGCCGCAGTATCGCCGTCCACGGCCGCCCACGTGCGGGGTCGTCCCGCCCGCCGCCTACACTCAGGAGACGGTGCCGCAGCTGATCTCCCTCAACCTCGATGTGGACGCCGCACCGGCCCTGTCGCTGAAGGAGATCTCCGGGGAGGCCCCCGTCGGGTGGGGGTTCGCCTGGTACCCGGACAGCGGTCAGGGGGCCGTCACCTTCAAGGGGCCGATCGCGTCGCGGGCCGAGGCCTCCGACGAGGCCACCCTCGAATGGGAACGCGTGGAGAAGGCGTTCCGGTTCCAGCGCCGGCAGCGGTCCACCACCTTCGTCGGCTCATTCCGCGCCCCTGCGGACCGCACCCGCCGCGACCTCGACCCGTTCGTGCGCAGCTACGCCGGCCGCGACTGGGTGATGGCCTTCGACGGCGAGCCGGGCCCCGAGCTGGTGCGGCGGCTCCCCATCGACGGCCTGCCCCTGCTCGAGCCCGTGGGCGCGCCCCGCGAGCACCCGCTCGCGTGGGTGGTGTCCCGGCTGCTCGGCGAGGGCGCGCGCCGGATCGCGGCCCTCGGGGCGCTCCGGCTGCGCGACCTGTTCGGCGAGCTCGACGCGCACGGCACCGGGAACCTCATGCTCACCGACGGCGAGACCCTCGTGGTCTACGCCGCCCGGGAGTCCGAGCAGCCCGTCGGCTGGTCACGGCATCACCCGCCCAGCCCGCCGCCGCGCGTGGAGACCCCGGATCTGGTGCTGGCCTTCGACTCCGCATGGGACCGGCAGCGCACCATCCTGGTGGCGGGCACCACCCCCGCCACCGAGTCGTGGACCGAGCTGACGCCCGGCGAGCTGCTGCTGGTGCGCCGCGGGGCGGTGGTGGAGGCCGTGGCCCCCGCGCCGGGCGCCACCCCGCGCCGGCGCTACCGCATGCCCACCCAGGCACCGGGCGAGCGCGTGCTCTCGGTGCTCCACGAGACGACCTTCGCCTACGCCAACCCCGTCGAGCGCAGCTCCCACCGGTTCCGGCTGGAGCCGTGCCACGACCGCACCCAGGAGGTGCTGGAGCACGAGGTCACGGTGTCGGTGCAGGCGCGGCGGTCGCGCTTCGAGGACGTCTTCGGCAACGTCACCACCTCCGTCGAGGTGGAACGGCCGTACTCGGAGCTCACCGTGCGGTCACGGTCGGTGGTGCGGCTGCGCACCGGGCCGGACCCCCGGGAGGCCAACGGCCACGCACCGCGGCTCCCGCTGGTGTGGATGCCCTGGCAGCGGCAGATGCTGCTTCCGTACCTGCTGCCGCCGGAGCTTCCCGAGACCCAGCTCCACGCGCTCACCGACTACGCCACGGCGTTCGCCCGGCGCAACGACGGGTCGGTGCTGGGCGCCCTGTGGGACGCCAACGAGACCATCCGTGACGAGTACGAGTACGTGTCCGGCTCGACCGGCCTGGAGACCACGCCCTTCGACGTCTACGTCACCCGCCGGGGCGTGTGCCAGGACTTCGCGAACCTGCTCATCTGCATGGCGCGCCTGCTCGGGGTCCCGGCCCGGTACCGCGTCGGGTACATCCACACCGGCGCGGACTACGCCAACCAGGTGCAGTCCGACGCGTCCCACGCATGGTGCGAGCTGTACCTGCCGTGGCTCGGCTGGGTGGGGATGGACCCCACCAACGGGTGCGCGGCCGGCCTCGACCACGTGCGTGTCGCCTGCGGGCGCAACTACCGCGACGCCACCCCCACCGAGGGCACCATCTGGCAGGGCGGGGGCGGCGAACGGCTGAAGGTGCGCGTCGAGGTCGTCCCGCTCGACGACTGACCGCTACCCGGCGGCCACCGCCGGGTCGGGGACGGGCGGGCGCTCCAGCAGCAGCGCCCAGGTGAGCGGACCGGCGACCCCGTCGGGTTCCAGCCCGCGGGCACGCTGGAACGCCCGCACCGCGGCGCGCGTCTGCTGCCGGTAGTGGCCGGTGCGCGGCACCGGCACCCCCCAGGCGCGCAGCCGGGCCTGCAGCCACACCACCGGGTCCCCGCGCCGCCCGAACGACAGCACCGGGTACGTCCGGGCGACCGCGGCGGGCGTGGGGCACGAGGACACCGGGCGGGCGAGGGACGGCCACTGCGACGCGCGGGTGTGCTGGAAGCTCCAGTACGACGCGCCCGGCCAGCCGAGGGCGGCGGCGAGGCAGCGGAACCGCACCAGGTCGGCCGGCGACTCCCGCCGGTACGTGCCCGCGATGGGGGCGATCGGCGCGGCGTAGATGCTGTTCCAGCGGGCGGTGCGCTCCATGGCGCGGTCGACGGCGGTGCCGAACGCCCCCCAGTAGACCTGGGGCATCAGCACGTCCGCGCCGTTCGGTCCGTCCATGAACGCCGAGTACGGGAACGACGAGTGCCCGTCGACGTAGGCGAAGCTCGTGAGGCCCACGGGATGGCCGGGGCCCACCAGACGCCGCAGCTCGGCCATGTACCGGCGGGCCGCCCGGTAGGTGCGTCCCTCGTAGGCGTTCCGGGCGGCCTTGAACTCGGTCTCGGCGTTCACCACGAAGCAGTCCGCGCCGGAGCGGACCGCGCGTGCGGCGACGCGCGCCTCCAGCACCGGGCGCCGCCCGTAGATGTACTGCCAGGCGCACACCTTCAGGCCCGCGGCGCGCAGGGCGGGCAGCGCCTCGTCGAACTGCCGCCAGTAGCGCGTCCCGTCGCCGGACTTCAGGAAGACCGTGCGCATGCCGTTGCTCCGGGCGCGTGCGGCGATCGCGGCGACGCCGCCGGAGCGGCCGACCTCCCACACCCACGTCCCGATTCCGTCGAACGGTGAGTCCTCCACCGCGAGGGCGTCCGGGTCGTCGGGTCGCACCACCGGTGACGGCGAGGCCGGGCAGGTCGCGGTGAGGCCCCACACCTCGCGCACGGCGGCGGGGATCCGCGGGCAGCCGGGGCCGCCCGGGTCGCCGACGGCCACCCACGCCCCGTCCGGGGCGGTGCGGAACAGCTCCGGGTCGCCGTCGACGCGCGGGAACCGCGCCAGCGCCCATCCCGTGCCGGCGAGGCTCGCGGCCTGCACCGTGCCGGGCAGCGGTTCGACGGGCACCGCGGGCGGCCGGCGCATCGCCCGGGCGTGCGCGGCGGCGAGCGCGGCGCGCAGCTCCGGGGTCACGCCGAGCGGCTGGGCGCCGATCGGGTCGGGGCGTTCCGGCTGCCGGGCCCACAGGTGGGCGGCGAGCGCGGCCAGGCCGGCGGTGCCGGGGTCGGCGCCCGGTGCCGCCGCGCGGCCCACCCCGTACAGCCACGAGCCGGCGGCGAACACCGCGTCCACCCGGACGGTGCCGTCGGCCGCGGTGGTGGTGATGATGCGCCCGTCCGCGGGATCCGCCAGCTCGTCGCTGCGCTGCGCCGACGTGTCCGAACGCACGCGCAGGGCCCAGCGGACCACCTCGAGGCCGGCGCGGGCCCCGCCGGGGGTGCCGAACTGCACCGCCCAGACGCGTGTCGCGGGCAGGATGGACGTCGCCGGCGCCTCCTGCGCCACACCGCCGATGAGGCCGGTGCGCAGCAGCCGGTCGACGGCCTCCTGGCGGCGGCGCTCGCCGGCGGGCAGCACCGGGTCGACCAGCTGGTCGGCGAGCACCACCGCCCGGGGCGCGCCGGGCGCCGTGGGCAGCCACGCGGGGTCCGGCAACCGGTTCTCGATGCCGGCGGGTGGATCCTGCGACAGGGCGGGCGTCGTCGCCGCGAGGACCGCGGCGATTGCGACCGCGCCGAGCAGATGGGCACGTCCGCTCATGCGACCTCCTGTGAGGCGGGCGACGCTACCAGCGGCCTGCGGCTGGACGGGCGCCCCCGGTTCGGGGGAACCATCCCGTCTACGTGGTGCGGCTCCCGCCCCCTGCCGCCGCCGCGATCAGTCCGCCGGAAGCGCCGGTTCCCACACGGGGGCGCCATCCCGGAGGGTCACGCGGCGGGCGCCGCGGCCCGGCCGGGCGGCCACGACCTCCGTCAGGACCTCGTCGGCGAACACGAGGGCCGCGCCGTCGTCGACACCGAACGCCTCCGGGAAATGGCCGTCGGCGATCGCGCCCTCCAGGGCGGGCACCCGTGAGCTGTCGCCGTCCACGTGCGGGCAGAACGCCCCCGGCAGCAGGCCGAGCCCGTCGACGGGGGCGAACCCGTGGCCGAGGGAGTTGGAGAGCCCGTGCCGGAACCAGCAGATCGCGCCGGCGCTGACACCGGCCATGGCCACGCCCCGGCCGTACGCGTCGCGCAGGGCGCGGTCGAGGCCGTGCAGCTGCCACAGCGCCAGCAGGTTCGCGGTGCTCCCGCCGCCGACGTACACCAGGTCCTGCTGGGCGACGGCCTGCTCCACCGAGCGGGGATGCGGCCGGAACAGCGCGAGGTGGTCGCACCGGCACCCGCGCGGCGCGAAGAACTCGTAGAAGCGGGAGATGAGGTTGCCGCTGTCGCCCGACGCGGTGGGGACGAAGAGCACCCGCGGGCTGTCGGTGCCCAGCAGCTCGAGCATCCGCTCCTCGATCGCCGGGTGACCGGGGTCGGTGGGCCAGCCGTCGCCGCCGCAGGCGATGATCCGTCGCGTCATCCGGCGAAACATAGCTGCGACACCGTTGCCCGGATCTGTACCGGCGGCCAAGTGCGGCGTGGAATCTCTGGCTCCGGGGCGATCGTCGCATCGCCCCGCGTGCCCCACCATGCCACTCACCGCACGCCACGGGAGACGCCATGACCCTGCCGCGCCACCGTTCCGGATACCTCCCCGCCTTCCGCATGGCGGCCCCTCAGCGGCAGGTCATCGCGCTCGGCGGCGGCGGTTTCACCGAAGAACCCGACAACCCGGCCCTCGACAGCTACATCCTCGAGGCGACGGGCCGGGACAGCCCCCGGGTGTGCTTCCTGCCCACCGCGGGCGGCGACAACGCCAGCTACACCGTGAAGTTCTACAAGGCGTTCGGGGAGCTCGGCGCGCGCCCCTCGCACCTGCAGCTGTTCCACCGCACGGTGGAGGACGTCAGGGCGTTCCTGCTGAGTCAGGACGTCATCTACGTGGGGGGCGGGAACACGGCCGGCCTGCTGGCCGTGTGGCGGGTGCACGGACTGGACGCCGTGCTGCGCGAGGCGTGGGAGCGGGGGGTGGTGCTCGCGGGCCTGTGCGCGGGCTCCCAGTGCTGGTTCCAGGCTGGGGTCACCGCGTCGTGGGGGCCGCGGATGGCGCCCATCCACGACGGGCTGGCGTTGCTGCACGGCAGCAACTGCCCGCACTACGAGCTGCGGCGGGAGTCCTACATGGGCTTCGTCCGCGGCGGCATGGCGCCCGGCATCGGCTGTGAGGACGGCGTAGCGCTGCACTATGTGGGTGCCGCGCTGCATCGCGTCGTCAGCTCACGGCCGGGGCGCATGGCGTACCGGGTGGAGGTGGGTGAGGACGGTGAGGTGGCCGAGCACCCCATCGAGCCGACACCGCTCACCCCGACCCCGGTCGCCGAGGCGGTGCTCGCCTCCTGAGCACCGGCTTCGCTGGTCCCGGCGGCGGTTCGAAGCCGCCGCCGCCGGGCCATCCGCTACGGTTCCCAGCGATGACGACCGAGACCCCCGGCTGGCAGCCGCCCGCGAAGCCCTCGTTCAACTCGCCCGCGGCCGACCTGAACCAGCTCCGCAACGAGGCGAAGCGCATCGCCGAGTCCGCCCCCGCCCAGCCCGTGCACCCGTCGGTGCTGCACCGGGCCAGGGTCCTCGCGGAGGCGATCGAGCACGACCTCGGACTGCCCGACACCGCCGAAGGCCTGTGCTATTCGGACCTCGCGGTGCTCCTCAGCCAGACCAAGTAGCGCGCTCCCCGGCCGCGCCTCAGCGGCCCGGGCGCAGCACCAGCATCTCGTCGGCCCCGCGCTGCCACTCGTACGGCACCCGGCGGATCTCCGCCGACACCCCGTCCGCCGCGAGCTCCGCCAGGAGCTCGTCGAAGTACGGCACGCGCTGCAGCGTGGTGTCGAGCAGCGGGAACACCCGCACCTCCTCCCGGGCGACGCGCAGCAGCTCACGGAGCGCGGCCAGGTGGTCGTCGCGGTCCAGGTGGTCCGGGTACGTGAACATGAGGTGTGCCGACAGGGCGAGCCGCACGTGGCCGTCCGGGAACGGCAGGTGGGGGAGCCTCGCCACCACATGGTTCGGCCCCGGCCCCGTGAAGCCGGCGGCGAACGCGTCCAGCCCGGCCAGGCGCCGGGCGAGGTGGTCGTCGGTGTCCCGGAAGAACCCCATCACGTACAGGTCCGGGTGCTCGACGACGTAGCGGTTCCCGGTGATCGTGTCCGCGCGGGCGGCCTCGATGAACTCCGCCGGGGGCGTGGCGTACACGGGGTCCACGCTGATGACCGTGCCTCCAATGGCGCGCACGCCCTCCGCGAACCCGCCGGCGCCGACGGGGCAGTCGAGGATCGGCCCGGCGAGCAGGTCGGCCTGGCTCAGGCCGAACATCGCGACGTACTCGTCGAACGGGCGGGCGGTGACGATGATCTCGCCAAGGCCCCGGGGTGTGCGGCCGCCGGCGTCTGACACGCCGCGGAGGCTACCGTGACGGGGCGACGGGGGCCCCCCGGGGTGCATGATGCGCCGATGTCCGCCCCCGCCCTCCGTCTGCGCGGCGTCGTGAAGGCCTTCGGACCCCTGGTGGCCGTCAACGGCCTCGACCTCGAGGTGCCGGAGGGCACCTGCGTGGGGCTGCTCGGACCGAACGGCGCGGGCAAGAGCACCACCATGCGCATGCTCACCGCCCAGTCCATCGCCGACGCCGGCGAGATCGAGGTGCTCGGACACACGCTGCCCGTCCAGAGCAAGTCCGCGCGAGCCCTGATGGGGGTGGTCCCCCAGCTCGACAACCTCGACACCACCCTCACCGTCGAGCAGAACCTGGTGGTCTTCGCCCACCTGTACCGCATCAGGAGGGGCGACCGGCGGGCGGCGATCGAACGGGCGCTCGACATCGCGAACCTCGGCGACCGGCGGGGCACGCGGGTGGACGCGCTCTCCGGCGGCATGCGCCGCCGGCTGCTGATCGCGCGCGCCCTGGTCCATCGCCCCCGGCTGGTGCTGATGGACGAGCCCACCGTGGGCCTCGACCCGCAGGTGCGCCAGGAGATCTGGGCGCTCATCGATGCGCTGCGCGCCGAGGGCGTGTCCCTCCTGATGTCCACCCACTACATCGAGGAGGCCGAGCGCCTCGCCGACACGGTCACGATCATGTCGCGCGGCGCCGCGGTCGCCACGGGCCCGCCCGCGGCGCTGGTCGCCGAGCATGCCGGCAGCGACGCCATCGAGGTCTACGGACCGCCCGCGCGCCTCATCCAGGTGGAGGCGGACGCCCAGGCCGCGGGCCTGCGCACCCGTCGCACCGGCACGTCGGTGGCGCTGCTGGGCCTGGAGGCCGCCACGGGCCCGCTCCCGGACGGCGAGCGCCGCCCCGCGAACCTCGAGGACGTGTTCGTGCTGCTCACCGGTGAGGAGATCGCGTGACCACCACCGCCGCACGCGCCGAGGCCCCCCGCCTGCGCCGCCTCGAGCGGCCCGCCCTCATGGGCGTGCTGGTCCGGGAGGTCATCAACTTCTCCTCGTACTGGCGCTCCACGACGGTCTCGTCGACGATCGAGCCCACCATCTACCTGCTGGCCTTCGGGTTCGGGTTCGGGTCGCTGGTCGCGACGGTGCAGGGACTCGACTACGTGGAGTTCGTCGGCACCGGGACCGTCGCCACCGCGGTCATGTTCGCCTCGGTCTTCGCGACGATGTTCGGCACCTTCGTGAAGCGCGAGTACCAGCGCACCTACGACGCCATCCTGGCCGCCCCCGTCGACACCGAGGAGCTCGTCACCGGTGAGGTGCTGTGGGTCGCGGCCCGCGCCGGGGTGTACGGCAGCGCCCCGCTGCTGGTCGCCATGGCATTCGGCCTGGACCCCGCGTGGGGGATGCTGACGATCCCGTTCATCGGCTTCGCCACCGGGTTCGGGTGGGCGGCGTTCGGTGTGCTCGTCTCGGCGGTCCTGAAGTCCATCGACCACTTCTCGTACGTCACCAGCATGGTGGTGACCCCGGTGTTCCTGGTGGCGGGGACGTACTTCCCGCTGGACGGCCTGCCGGGGTGGGCGCAGGTGGCCGGCCAGTTCAACCCGCTCTACCACTGCGTGGAGCTGGTCCGGCACGCCTCGTTCGGCTGGCAGGGGTGGGTCGACGTGGGGCACGTCGCGGCGATCCTCGGGTTCGGGTTCCTGATGTGGCGGCTCGCGATCTGGCGGTCGCGCCTGCGCCTCATCAACTGACCGCCGCACCGGCCCTCCCGGCCGGTTTGGACCCCGGCGAAGCGGGTACGCGGGCCCCATCCGGTGCTCCGTCCCTGTGTTGGGAGCCGTGGTGGAACACGACCCGTCGGCCGGACCCGCGGTCCGTCCGGTCCTCATCGCGATCGACGACGATCCGCGTGCGCTGGAGCGGATCGAGTCGGAGTTGATGCGCCGCTTCGGTGCCGACTACCGCGTCCGGGGGGAACGCGCCGCCGACGCCGCCCTGGCGTTCCTGCGCCGGGCCGCCGCGGAGGACGACCCCGTCGCGATGGTCCTCGCCGACCAATGGCTGGGGGACGCCACCGGCGCCGAGGTCCTCCACGCCGCCCGGGCCCTGATCCCCACCTGCCGCCGCGCGCTGCTGGTGGAGTGGCGGGCGTGGGCCGATCCGCCCACCGCCGACGCCATCCACCGCTCCATGGCGCTCGGCGACACCCACTACTACGTGCTGAAGCCCTGGTACTCACCGGATGAGCTCTTCAACCGCACCGTCTCGGAGTTCCTCCACGACTGGTCCCGCACCGAGTGGGTCGGGGAGCGGGAGCTCACCGTCGTCGCCGACCAGTGGACCCCACGCGCGTACGAGCTGCGCAGCCTGCTCACCCGGAACGGGGTTCCGCACCTGGCGATCCCCCGCGACGACCCGCGGGCGGTGGCGCTCCTGGCCGCCGCGGATCTCGACGGGACGCCCGGGCCGGTGGTCTTCGCGCACGGCCACCAACCGATGGTCGACCCCACCAACGTGCAGCTTGCCCGGGCGTACGGGGTGAGCACCGACGTGATGGGCGATGAGGAGGTGGACGTCCTGATCGTCGGCGCCGGCCCGTCCGGACTGGCGGCGGCGATCAACGCGGCCTCCGAGGGGCTCTCGACCCTGGTGGTGGAGGGCGAGGCGATCGGCGGGCAGTCCGCGTCGAGTTCGCTCATCAGGAACTTCCCCGGCTTCGCCCGCGGCCTGTCCGGCGCCGAGCTGGCGCAGCGCTGCTACCAGCAGGCGTGGGTGCTGGGCGCGCGGTTCGCGCTCATGCAGCGGGTGCTCGAGCTTCGGCGCGACGGCGGCGCGATCGAGGCGACGCTCACCAGCGGATCCACGGTGCGGGCCCGGACGGTGGTGCTCGCCATGGGCGTCACCTACCGGCGCCTGGGCATCGCGGACGTCGACCGGCTGACCGGCGCCGGGGTGTTCTACGGGGGGTCCGCGTCGGACGCCGCCGCCCTGCGCGGCCTGCGCGTGGTCGTGGTGGGGGGTGGCAACTCGGCCGGTCAGGCGGCCATGCACCTCCAGCGGTACGCGGCGGAGGTGACCATCGCGGTGCGCGGAGCCGCGCTCCGGGAGGGCATGTCCCAGTACCTCATCGACGAGATCGGGGCCGCGCCGAACGTCACCTGCCGGTTCCGGGTCGAGGTGACCGGTGCGCAGGGCGATGGGCGACTCACCGGGGTGACGCTGCGGGACCGCGTGACCGGTGCCACCGACCAGGTCCCGGCGGACGCGCTGTTCCTGCTCATCGGCGCGGCCGCGAACACCGGCTGGTTGCCCGAGCGGATCGAGCGCGACCAGCGGGGGTTCGTGCGCACGGGCCGCGGCATCCAGCGCGACCCGGACCGGGCCATGGACGCGCAGCCGTACGAGACGTCGATGCGCGGGGTCTTCGCGGTCGGCGACGTCCGCGCCGGGTCGGTGAAGCGCGTCGCGTCGGCCGTGGGGGAGGGCGCGGTCGTCATCCAGCAGATCCACACACTGCTCGCCGCCCGGGCGGCCCTCGGGCCCCAGGGGTGAGCAACGCGATGGCCGCCGACCGCGCATCGCCCCGCGCGGCCCCGGCGGCCATCGCCGGTGCCGTCGCGCTGCTGATCCCGCTGGCCGGTCTGCTGCTGCTCCTGGCCGTCCCGGACCTGGACCCGGCGTGGGAGCACCACCCCGCCCACTTCTGGCTGGTGCTCGCGGCGGGCGGGCTGAGCGCCGCCCTGGCCTACGCCACCGGCACCACCGCCCGGAGTCGCGGCGACCCGCGGGTGCTCCTGGTGTCACTGGGGTTCCTGGCCGCCGCCGGCTTCCTGGGGCTCCACGCGCTCGCGACGCCCGGGGTGCTGCTCGACGGCGGGAACGCCGGGTTCGCGATGGCGACGCCGGTCGGGCTGCTCATCGCCGCCGTGTGCGCGGCGGCCTCCGGCCTGGACCTCACCGGGGCGCGCGGCGCCCGCGTCATCGCGCACGCCACGGCCCTCCGCGCGGCGGTGCCGGCCGCGATGGCGGTGTGGGCGGCCCTCTCGCTCACCCGGACCTGGCCTCTCGGCACCGGCAACGTCGGGCGCGGCGAGGGCCCGCTCCTGGCCGTGGCGATCCCGGCGGTCGCCCTGTTCGCGGTGGCCGTGGCGCGGTACCTGGTCGTGCTGCGGCGACACGCGTCACCGCTGCTGCTGAGCCTGGTGGCGTCGTTCGTGCTGCTCGCCGAGGCGCTGGTCGCGGTGTCCGTCGGCAGGAACTGGCACGCCACGTGGTGGGAGTGGCATCTGCTGATGCTCGCGGCGTTCGGGTTGGTCGCGTACCGGGCGCACCTGGAGTGGCACGAGGAGCGATTCAGCGCCCTGTACGTGGCAAGCGACACCCCCGAGGCACAGGAGGTGACCGTGCTGTTCGCGGACCTCGCGGGGTTCACCGCGTTCTCGGAGACCCATGCGCCGCGGCAGGTCACCGACATGCTGAACGCCTACTTCGAGGTCGCCATCCCATCGGTGATGGGCCGCCACGGAGGGGAGGTTGACCGCATCATCGGCGACGAGCTGTTCGTGGTGTTCAACCGGCGGGGTGACCAGCCGGACCACCCGCGCAGGGCGGCACTGGCGGCCCTGGCGCTGCAGCGCGAGGCCGCACGCGTCGCCTCCGGCCGGCCGGAATGGCCGCGGTTCCGGGTGGGCGTGAACACGGGGACCGTGCTGCTCACGGTGCTCGGCACCAGCGGCGGCCGCACCCACACCGCCATCGGCGACGCCGTCAACGTGGCGGCC
>LNFM01010217.1_pt1 | contig 13322 bp, 8 predicted proteins | sample 596031 | NCBI WGS metagenome assembly LNFM01 (sample SAMN04254537, study PRJNA301005) | activated carbon metagenome | isolation source: dual media filters at the Ann Arbor, Michigan drinking water treatment plant | place: USA: Ann Arbor
GACGTGGGTCTGGTGGTACGCGGCGACGCCGATGAGCCAGCTGCCCGGATACGCGGCAGCCACGCTGGCCAGGCGCAGCACCTCGGCCATCATCAGGAACATCACGAAGCCGCGATAGGCGTCGACGGCCACGTTGCGGACGGCAACCGGGGCAGGCGCGCCGACGACGGCTGGGGAGGGGGAGACAACCTCTGGCATGGCGCACAGAGTACAGCGGAACGGCCAGACGTCAGGCCGTTCCGCATTCAGAAATGCCGAATGCCGAATGCCGAATGCCGGAAGGGCAAAGGGTGAAGGGTGAAGGGCGAAGGGCGAAGGGGAGAAGGGATGAGTGAGCTGACGCGTTTCATCGCGGCACAGGACGCGGCGCACGACGGGCTCGAGGCCGCGCTGGCGGAGTTGGGCGCTGGTCGCAAGCAGGGGCATTGGGTGTGGTACGTGTTTCCGCAGCTTGCGGGGCTGGGTGAGTCGCCAACCGCGCGCCGCTTTGCGATCCGCGGCCGCGAGGAGGCGACCGCCTATCTCGCACACGAGGCGTTGCGCACGCGGCTGCTCCAGGCCATCGACGTCGTCTGGCGCCAGCTTGCGCCGCCGGCGACGCTGTCCCTCGAGGCGCTCATGGGCAGTCGCCTCGACGCGCGCAAGCTGGTGTCGTCGCTGACGTTGTTCGAGGCGGTGGCCACTGATCTCGCGACGACCAGTGGCGCGACGGAGATGGCCCGCGTGGCCTCGGCGGCCGGCGACGTGCTCACGCTCGCGGCCGATCAGGGTGTGCCGCGCTGCGCCTTCACGCTCGCCCACCTGCACGCACCGTGAACGGTGCTCCGACTCCCGACTCCCGACACGCGACTCCCGATGCCCGGTGCCCGACCCGGTTCCCGGTTCCCGACCCGGTTCCCGATTCCCGGTTGTGTAGTCTATGCCCCATGCGCAGCCACTCCATCACGATGCTCGGGACCGGGCTGATCGGCGACTTCTACACCCGCACGCTGCATGCCCAGCGCAGTCGGGATCACGTGGACGTCATCTACTCGCGCACGGCTGCGCGGGCCGAGGCCTTCGCGGCGCGGTGGGGTGTGTCGCATGCGGTGACGGACATGGCCGCTGCCATCGCGCATCCCGACACGGATGTCGTCGTCATCGCCCTGCCCAACCATCTGCACGAGGAGGCCGTGCGCCTCGCCGCGCAGGCCGGCAAGGCGGTGCTGTGCACCAAGCCGCTGGGCCGGACCGCGGAGGAAGCCGCCAGGATGCTGGCGCTGGTCGAGGACGCGGGCGTGTTTGCCGGCTATCTCGAGGACCTCTGCTACACGCCGAAGACCCTCAAGGCGATCGCCTCGGTGCGTGACGGCGCCATCGGCGACGTCACGTGGGTGCGCGCGCGCGAAGCGCATCCGGGACCCCACGCCGCCTGGTTCTGGGATCATCGGCTGACCGGCGGTGGCGCCATCATCGACCTCGGCTGCCACTGCATCGAGATCATCAGGAACTTCGTCGGCAAGGGCAATCGGCCGATCGAGGTGATGTGCTGGGCAGACACCCTCGTGCACCCGGTGGAGGCCGAGGACAACGCCGTGGCACTCGTGCGGTTCGCGTCTGGCGCGATGGGGCAGTTCGAGGTGAGCTGGACGTTCCGCGGCGGCATGGACCTGCGCGACGAGGTGGCCGGCACGCACGGCACGATCTGGCTCAATCACTTCCTGCGGACGGGATACGAGATGTTCACGGCGGCCCCGCGCGGCGGCTACGTGGCCGAGAAGGCCGAGACCGCCGAGGGCTGGCTGTTCCCGGTGGGGGACGAGGTGGCCGAACTGGGCTACGTGGACATGTTCACCGACATGTTCGAGGCGATGGAGACGGGGCGCGCTCCCCAGGAGACGTTCTACGACGGCGTGGTCGTCAATGCCGTGATGGACGCCGCGTACCGATCCGCGACGTCGCGGCAGTGGGAGCCCGTGGCGCTGCCGGACTGGCGGGGCGGCGACATGCCGCGCCTGCATGTCGAGCCCGAGGTGTTCGAAGGGCACCTGGTGATCAAGCGCGAACTGCTCCCCGATGGTCGGGCGAAGCTGATTCTTCGCGACCCGGCGACCGGGGAGTTCTCGGAGCGGATTCGGTAACGGCCGGGAACTGGGTAGGGCCGGCTCTCCGAGCCGGCCGTCGTCACGTCGGACCCATCTACGCGAGCGGCGACTGCACCATGCCCGAGCCGACGTCGGCGACGTCGAAGTCGCCCGTGAGGCCGGTGAGCGTGCCCGAGGCCACCAGCCGCGCCTTGAGCAGGGAGCCGGGCACGGGGCCGTCCTGCGCGAGGCGCTGCATCCACAGCGCGGCCACGCCGGCCACATGCGGCGTCGCCATGCTCGTGCCGCTCATCGCGACCAGGCCGCCGGTGTGCCTGGCCGACTGGATGCCGACACCTGGGCCCGAGACCATGACGTTGGTGTTGCTGAACGGCGCCACGCTCAACGCGCCACCGGCCTGACCGAGCGCCGCCACCGAGATGAGCCCCTCGGAGACGGCCGGCGGACTGCACGCGATCTCGAAGTCCTTGTTGTCGTCCCGACGGCTCTCGTTGCCCGCCGCCGCCACGATGACCGTCGTCTCGCCGAACGCTTCCCGCGCCCGCACGAGCGAGGCGAGCCGCTCGAACAGCAGCACGTTCTGCCGGTACCCTTCGAGCGCGATCGTCGTCGCCAGATCCGTGGGCAGCCCCTGCTGCGCGATCAGGAAATCGACGAAGCCCGGGAAGTCGATGCCAAGCGACATCGAGATGACGTTGGCGCCTTCCTCGATCGACCAGTTGATGGCGCTGACGATGGCGTCGCTGCCGCCGCCGTTGTCGCCGAGCACCTTGCCGATGAGCGCCTTCTTCACGCCGCGCGCCACGCCAATCCGCGTGCCGGTGACGTCGCGGCCGAAGATCGTGCCGGCGCAGTGCGTGCCGTGACCGTGGGTGTCGCCGTTGCCCTCGCCCGTGAAATCGCGCTCCACGATCGTCACGCCGGCAAACGCCGGATGCGCGTTGGCGATGCCGGTGTCCAGCACCGCGACCACGACGTCCGTCCCGTCGAACGGCGAGACGTCGGCCTTGACGGCCGTGATGCCCCAGGCGGTGCCGGCCGCCGGCTGCGCCGTGTCCTCGGGCCGCGGCACGGGCCTGATCAGCCGCATGGGGATGACCGGCGCGATGGCCCGGACGTCCTTCTTCGCGGCCACCGCCCGACTCGCGCGGCGGTCGAGTTCGTCGACCTCGACCTCGAGCCCGGCGCGCGTCCCCGTGCCCGACGGACCCGCCACGGGCCCACGGGGCCGCGACGACGATTCACGCAGGATGACGTACTTCTCCTTCATGGAACCCTCCTGACACGAATGCGTTCGTGCGCACGGCGGCTGCCGTGTGCAGGGAATGCCTGTGCAGGAAAGAACGCTGGTGGCACGCCGAGCGCACACGCCCGCGTTCACCCTTCATCCTTCGACCTTCCGCCTTGGACCTGAGGCCTTCGGCATTCGGCCCTCGGCATTCGGCATTCGACGACTCCCCCCATGGTGGTTCTTCCAGATGATGCGCAGCATCTTCAGGTTGATCGCCGCGAAGCGGACGAGCTGCCACGGCAGGAACGTCCGCAGGCGCACGGTCGATCGCGTGGGCCTGGTCGCCGCGGCGAATGCCGGGTCGAGATGCGGGGCAGGACGTGTGGTCTCCATGACGGTCACTCCGGGATCAGGCGCCAGCCGGGGCGCAGGCGCGCCTTGTGCAGGAACACGTGGTGGAGCAGCACCTTGATCCAGTGGCCCGCCAGTCCGACCTCGCCGAAGGTGAAGCGCAGGTCGCGGCCGTACTCCGGATACCGCGCGAAATCGGGTACGACCGGAAAGACGGTCATCGAGGCCGCCGTGCCGCTGATCAGGCTGGCGCCGGCCGAGGCCACGCAGGCGGCTCCCATCTCGGCCATCGACGCCTGCTGCGTCGGCCCGGGCGCACCGCCGAGCATGTCCACCACGCTGCGCGCTACCGCCTTGCCGATCGTGGCCGACGGCATCCCCGTGCGCGGCGGCGCGGGCGCGACCGGTGCGCCGCTCGGCGTCTGGTACGGGCGTGAGATGGCGTGCGGCGGCGCGAAGGCGATGCCGGCCGCGAACAGGTTCGGGTACGCCGGCGACTGGTAGGTGCGTGGCCAGTCGGCCGCCGACCACTGGTCGTAGGGCGTGGGGGCGTAGCTGGCGTCGACCTTCATGAAGCCGTTCGGCTGGAAGACCGTGGCCGTGATGTCGGCGCCACGCCGATCGAAGGCCTGCAACCCCACGCCGGCGAACGGCGGCAGCAGCATCGCGAAGTCGAAGTCGATGGCGCGCTGCTCGCCATCGATGGTCTCGTAGTGGGCGCGGCCCGGCTCGACGCCGGTCACATGGGCGCGCGTGGTCCAGTGCAGCCCGCGCTCGGCGAACAGCGACTCGGTGAAGATCTTGCTCGGCGTCACGTACCCCCCGCGCGACAGGTGCATGCCGCCCATCCCGAAGTCACCGAGGTCGTACTCGTTCGAGATCCACGCGATGTCGGCCTTGTCGCGCACGCCACGCTGACGCAGCTCGAACTCCAGGTTGACGATGTACTCGAACGCCGCGCCCTGGCAGGTGCAGGCGCCGTGCCCCGTGCCGACCAGGAACCGCTTGCGCACCCCGCGCCGCATCTCCTCGGTGAGCGCATCGAGGTGCTGCGCCGTCTCCTGCGCGTGCGTCTCGGTGCACACCGACAGGCTGTGGCCCTGGTCCGGCCCGAGCCCGGGCGTCGCGCCGAAGTTCAGCTTCGGCCCCGTCGCATTGATCAGGAAGTCGTAGCGCACGGGTTCGCGCTCGCCCTCATGACCGGCCATCGTCGATTCCGCGACCACGAACGGCGTCGGGTCGTCCGCCGTCCCTTCCGGGTGCAGCGCCACTGCGCGTGCCTGCCGGAACTCGATGCCATGTCGCGCATAAACCGGTGCCAACGGGAACGTCACGTCGGCGGGCGTCATCAGGCCGACACCGACCCAGATGTTGGAGGGGATCCAGTTGTAGGTGGCTCTGGGCGAGATGACGACGACCGAGTCATCGCGACCCAGCCATGCCCGGAGGAAGGAGGCGGCCGTGTGCCCCGCCACGCCTGCGCCAAGGACGACGATGCGACTCATGGGTCCCTCCGGTCGGCGCGCCCCGGGAAGATCCGCAGGGCCCGCACCGAGAGGATGCAGGTGGGGCGGAAAGCGTGACAGGGGCGCCCGGAATGCTCCGAGCGCCCCTGTCATGGGCTCAGGTCTCAGGTCGCACGTCTCAGGACCTGAGGCCCGAGACGTGAGCCTTCAGGCTTACTGCAGCGGCGTGGCCGGAAGGCTGACGCCGCTCTTCCAGCTGCCGGTGCCGAAGGTCCAGTACATGGACTGCTCGGCCAGGAACGGCACGCTGTTGAGGCTCTCGAGCCTGGCGCTGAAGCGCTTGCCGTCGGCCGCGGGGAACGTCGTGGCGACGTCCACCGTGACGCGTCGGCCTGCGCCCACCGTCAGGTCGGCGCTCACCGGCGCCGAGCCGTCCTCGAAGGCGAGGGTCATGCGGACCAGCGCCTGGCTCGTGCCCGGGTTGGCCATCAGCACGTAGGTGCTGGCCCCCTGCGCACCGCCGGCGACGCCATCTCCGATGGCGAAGCTGGTAGCCATGGTCTGGCTGCCGGCGCTGCCGTGCCCCTCTTCCCACGTCTGCTGGTTCGCGTCGGTGGACCACCACATGGCGCGCTCGGCGACGATGCCGACGCCGTTGGTGACGTGCGCGTGCATGCCGAAGCCCATCTGCGGATCCCAGGTCGCTTCGTTGCTCACCGGGATGGTGACGCGGCTGTACGGGCCGACCGTGTGCGTCGTGACGACCTCGGCACCGGTCTCGGGCAGGTAGCGCACCTGCACGTCGGCCGTCGTGGCGGTCGGGTTGGCGAGCAGCAGGAAGGTGTTGAACACCGGGCCGGCGACGCCCTCGGCGAAGTACCAGTCGGTGCCAGTGGTGGGCGCGCCCACCGACGTTTCACCCGCCTCGAACTGCGTACCCTCGGTGATGTACGTCGCCCGCTCGGCGACGATGGGGTGCGAACTCCGGACCACCAGGCCGAAGCCCTGATCCGCCATCTCCGGGCCTTCCTGGTTGACCCACACCGTGTAGCGCGCATGGGCCGGGACGACGTGCGTCCGCGTGACGCGCGTGCCCGCCGCCGAGACCAGATACTCGAGCTCCACCGTCGCCGGCTGGTCGGCCGGGTTGGTCAGCAGCGCGAAGGTCTGCAGGTTGGCGTGCGTGGTGCCCTCGGCGAAGTACCAGGAGGACGACAGTTCCACACCGCGTTCGGCGGCTGCGCCGACGCCCTGGTCGTTCCAGGTGATCGTGCGGTTGATGACCACGGTCTCGTCGGCGTCGACCTTCATGCCGAACGCGTGGCCCCGGACCTCGGCGATGGTGCTGGCGTCGACGGTGGTCCGGGCGCCGCCCGGGGCCTTCACCAGGTGATGTACGACCGTGGCGTCATCGAGGTAGAACGTGATGTTGATCGCGGCCTCGATGGGCGACGGGTTGTACATGTTCACCCACGTCCGGAACGGCGCGTTGGCGTTGCCCTCGGCGAAGTAGCGCGTCGAACGGCTGTCCGGGTGCCCGTTGCTGTCGTACTCCTCCTTGTTGGTCTTGCCGTCGCCATCCGGATCGGCGGTGGCGTCGCTCGCATCGTTGGGATCCGTGCCGTAGAACTCCTCCCACACGTCGGGCATGCCATCGCCGTCGGTGTCGGTGGTCGGTGCGGTCGGGTCCTGCGGATTGGTCGGATCCGGCGGCGGCTGGTTCGGGTCGGTCGGGTCGGTCGGCGGCGCCGGGTCGGCCGGTCGCTCGTACGGCGTGTACGCGAGCGGCACCGTGCCCTGGCCGCCGGGCAGGATGAGCTGCACATCCAGGGCGACGCCCGCCGGCAGCACCGGCGTGACCGCGCTGACCACGTTGTCGGACTCGACGACGACGGCCGGGGCCGGCACGCCGTTGATGAGCACCGTCGGCGCGACGGCGCTGGCGATGCGGGCCGTCTGACTGACTGCCGGCGCAGGCAGCGTGAAGCCACCGCCGAAGACGCGGATGTTGACGCCGCCGGGCGCGGGGCCCGTGGCGGGGTAGATGTGGGTCACGTAGAACGGCGGCGGCGTCACGGTGAACGTGAACGTCTTCTGCACCGTCGTCGTGCCGTCGTTGACCGTCACCGTGATGGTCGCGACCCCCTGCTGGCCGACGGTCGGCGTCAGCGTGAACGTCGCGGTCGAGCCGCCACCGTAGGTCACGGCGCTGGCGGCCGCGATGCCGGGGTGGCTGCTGGTGACCGTGACGGTGACGGTGTCACTCTCGCCGCCACCGCCGGAGATACCCGTGAGGGTGATCCCCTGCGGTCCGGCGGTCCACATGACGCTGCCGTTGCTCGGCTGGGCGAGGGTGGGCGCATCGTTGACGGCCGACACGCTCAGACTGACGGTCGTCACCGCGCTCGAGGCGGTACCGTCCGTGGCCTGGTACGTGAAGCTGTCCGGTCCGAAGTAGTCGCCCGAGGGCGTGTAGGTGAAGCTGCCGTTCGGGCTGAGCGACAGCGTGCCGTGCGCGGGCCCGGAGACGAGGATGGCGGTGATGAGGTCGGCATCGGCGTCCGAGTCGTTGGCGAGCACGCCGGCGGCGGCGTTCCTGACCAGTGAGCCGTCCTCGGCCACGGTGTAGCCGTCGGCCACGGCGACGGGCGCCGTGTTGGCCACAAACAGGTCGTTGTCGGCCGCGCTGTTGTTGTTCAGGTCCTGGTCGGTCGAACCGCCGGGGGCCGCAATCGAGGCCGCCATCGACAGGGTGCCGCTCAGGCCGCTGACCGTGCCGGTCAGGGTGTACGTCGCCGTGCCTCCGGCCGCCAGCGTGATGGTGTCGCTGATGGAGCCGGACCCCGACGCTGCGCCGCACGCGCCACCAGCCGACGCCACACAAGTCCACGTGACGTTGGTCAGGGTGCCCGGAGGCGTCGCCGTCACGATGGCGCCAGTCACGGTGGTCCCGGACAGGTTCTGCGCCGTGATCGTGTAGGTCGGCGTCGCGCCGTTGCCGATGCTGCCGGCACCGTTGTCGACCGACATGCCGAGGTCGACGAGGGTGTCGGCCGTGACCGTCGAGTTGACCAGCGGTCCGAGGAGCTCGGGTTCGCCCGTGCCCGAGATGCCGTAGTTGCCGGCACCGATCACCGTGCCGTTGGAGACGGCGCCGACGTTCACCGTGACATCGAAGCTGTACGTGGCATCCACGGCGAGCGTGCCGATGTTGCACGTCACGACCCCGCCCGACTCCGCGCAGGTCGCGCCCGGATCGGAGAGGCTGGCGAACGTCGTGTTGGCCGGCATCGCGAAGCGGACGACACCGCTGCCCAGTGCGCCCGTGCCCTGATTGCGTGCCGTGACGGTGTAGGTCAGCGGGCTCGAGGCATTCACCTGCGAGGCCGCCATCGCCACCACGCTCGGGCCGGGGATCAGGGAGCCGAAGGCGTCGACGTACACCCAGCCGGCGTGACCGCCCTGTGAGCATCCCGCCGCCACGGCCTCGAGTTCGATCTCGTCGCCGACCGCCAGGCTGGCGTTGCCGGGAGCGATGTCGGCGACCTGCCAGTCCGTAAAGGTGTAGCCGCCGTTGACCTGCCAGGGCACCCCCGGCTGGTTGGCGTAGGCGAACGACTCGTACAGCACCGCATCGGCGCGCGACTTGTTCCGCACGACGATGTAGAAGTACGCCTGTTGGGTGGCACTGTGCGCGCCGTCCGAGAGGACGGGCGCATAGGCCAGCCGCACGTGCACCTTGCCGTCGAGCGCGTCCACGTCCGATGGCTGCACGACCGTCGACTGCTTCAGCACGTTGGCGTTGCGATTAGGGTAATTGACGCCGGGGTAGTTGATGACTGCGGCGTGGTCACCGAACCGCGGCACCTGCAGAGCGCCGCCGGTCTCCGCTACTGAGATCGACAGGGGGCCGCCCCCGGGACTTCCCACGACCGAGGTCCAGTCCACCGCCGCCGTGTTCGTCATGTTGATGCTGGCGTAGGTGAACGGTGGCCCTGCAAGGCCGTTGTTGCGGAACACCGACTTGGTCCAGCCGTTGAAGTCACCGGCTTCGAAGCCACCGTTCGTGAACAGGGCGAAACCGGCGCTCGTCCAGGTGGCCAGAAGTGCCAGCGTCAGCCACGCACGACGTGGTCGCAGCTGAGAGAGAAAGCGTTGCATGAGGAGTCTCCACGAGGCGGGGGGAAGAACTGCAAGCCCGGCCATTCCGGTCACACAATCGGTTCGTTCCCCGGTGGCATGAGTCGGCATGCGCACCTGGATGGCGTAGGCGCACTCCCACAACGTTCGTTAGCAATGTCATACGTGATGGCCGGACACTACCGGAAGGTGGGGCCGGAGCCCGACCATGGGGGTCGTCCATCTGTCGAATGTATGGATGGAACGCGTTCCGTGAGAGTAGGCTATCGATCGGAGGCGGGATGCAGGCGCAGGGACTGGCAACAGGGTGGCTCACGGGGACGTCGACCGACTGTCGCCCCGGGGGCGTCCCGCCGAGCCGCCCCTGGCGCATGGTGCTCCTCGGACCCCCGGGCGTCGGCAAGGGCACCCAGGCCGCGCTCATCGAAGCCGCCATCGACGCCTGTCACCTCTCGACCGGCGACCTCTTCCGCGCCGCGGCCGCCAGCCACGTGCCGCCGTCCCCCGCCATGCAGGCCGCCCTGGCCGGCATCGCGCGGGGCGAACTGGCCTCCGATGGCATGGTCATCGCGCTGCTGCGCGAGCGCGTCCACTGCCTGACCTGCCCGCACGGGTTCCTGCTCGACGGCTTCCCCCGCACCGCCCCGCAGGCCACGGTGCTCGAGGCCCTGCTCGACGAGGCGTCGGTGGCGCTGGACGGGGCGGTCTACCTGCAGGCGCCAGACGCCGTGATCATCGAGCGACTGTCTGGCCGGCGTGTGTGCCGGACCTGTCGCCGCAGCCACCACCTGGATCACCATCCGCCTTGCCGGTCCGGCTGCTGCGATGCCTGCGGCGGCCAGTTGTACCAGCGCGACGATGACGTGCCGGCCGCCATCGCGGTGCGCCTGGCGCACTACGCACGCACCACACCAGCGCTACTGGCCTTCTACCAGCAGCGCGGACTGCTCCGCACCGTGGACGCCACGGGCACCCCGCACGACGTGTTCGCGCGGGCCGAGACAACGATAGGATGGCGGCTCGGGGTGCAGCCGCCCGTCACCCCCGCGCGTCACCCCGCACAGGACGCCTGAGACCGATGGCCAAGACAATCGACATCACCGAACTGATTCTCCGCGACGCGCACCAGAGCCTGATGGCCACGCGCATGGCCATCGAGGACATGGTCCCGGCGTGCGAAGACCTCGACAAGGCCGGCTTCTGGTCGGTCGAGTGCTGGGGCGGCGCCACCTACGACTCCTGCATCCGCTTTCTCAACGAAGACCCCTGGGAGCGGCTCCGCACGTTCCGGCGGCTGATGCCCAACTCGCGCCTGCAGATGCTGCTGCGCGGCCAGAACCTGCTCGGCTATCGCCACTACGAGGACTCCGTTGTCGACCGCTTCGTCGAGAAGTCGGCCGAGAACGGCATGGACGTCTTCCGTGTCTTCGATGCGCTGAACGACATCCGCAACCTGAAGCGCCCCATCGAGGCCGTGCGCCGGACTGGCAAGCACGCCCAGGGGACCATCTGCTACACGACCAGCCCGCTGCACGACACGGCGCACTTCGTCGACATGGCGAAGAAGCTGGTCGACCTCGGCGTCGACTCGCTCTGCATCAAGGACATGGCGGCCCTGCTCAAGCCGCAGCCCGCCTACGACATCGTCACGGGCATCAAGGCGGCGTGCGGCGCCGACATCCGCGTCCACGTGCACGTGCATGCGACGACGGGCGTGACGATGGTGAGCCTGATGAAGGCCATCGAGGCCGGCGCCGACTGTGTCGACACGGCGATCAGCTCGATCAGCCTGGGCCCTGGTCACAATCCGACCGAGAGTCTCGTCGAGATGCTCGATGGCACGGGCTTCGACACCCAGGTGGATCGCGGCCGGCTGCTGTCGCTGAAGAAGTACTTCGCCACGGTCCGTCCCCGCTACAGCGAGTTCCTGTCGAACATCACCGGTGTGGAGACCGAGATCTTCCAGAGCCAGATCCCGGGCGGCATGATCTCCAACATGGAGAGCCAGTTGAAGCAGCAGGGCGCTGGCGACAAGATGGACGAGGTGCTGGCCGAAGTGCCGCGCGTGCGCAAGGACGCCGGCTATCCGCCGCTGGTCACCCCGTCGAGCCAGATCGTCGGAACGCAGGCCGTCTTCAACGTGATGATGGGGCGCTACAAGGTGCTCACGGGCGAGTTCGCCGATCTGATGCTCGGTTACTACGGGCACACCATCGCCGAGCGCGACCCCGAGGTCACCGCCCTGGCCGAGGCGCAGGCCAGGAAGCCGGTGATCACCGAGCGCCCCGCCGATCTGCTGCTGCCGGAGTGGCAGCAGCTGCGTGACAAGGCGCTGGAGCTGAAGGGCTGCAACGGCACCGACGAGGACGTGCTGACCTACGCGATGTTCCCGCAGGTCGCCCCCAAGTTCTTCGGCACGCGGGACCAGGGCCCGAAGAACCTGGGACGTACCACGGTGGTCACCGTGCCGGCCGACGCGCCGCCGGCACCCGACCCGGGCACCGGGCCCGTGCGCGAGACGATCACGTATCAGGTCACGGTCGACGGCGCCTCGCACACGGTCACCGTCGCGCCCGCGTAGGGAATGCCGCCATGCCGGCAGGCCGGCATGCCGCATGCACATGAACCCGAAGGCCCACGGCCGAATGCCGCAGGCCGAAACAGAGAAGACGTGACATGTCAGCCGACACGATGAAGGCCAAGGTCGAGGAACTGCAGCGCCGCCGCACGGAAGTGATGCTCGGGGGGGGCGCCGACAAGCTGGACAAGCACCGCGCCTCGGGCAAGCTCACCGCGCGCGAGCGCATCGACGCGCTGGTCGACTCCCACTCCTTCCAGGAGACCGGGCTCTTTGCCAAGCATCGCGCCACGCTCTTCGGGATGGAGGGCAAGGACATGCCGGCCGACGGCGTGGTGACGGGCGCGGCGTCCATCGGCGGCCGGCTCGTGCACGTGGCCAGCCAGGACTTCACCGTCGCGGGCGGCTCGGCGGGCGAGGTGCACTCGATCAAGGTCGCCGAGAGCATGGAGCACGCGCTGCGGGCCGGCTCGCCGTTCGTGTTCATCAACGACTCGGGCGGCGCGCGCGTGCAGGAAGGCATCGACTCGCTCTCCGGCTACGGCAAGGTGTTCTACACGAACGTGATGCTGTCGGGCGCCGTGCCGCAGGTGTCGATCATCTGCGGCCCGTGTGCCGGCGGGGCCGCCTACAGCCCGGCGCTCACCGACTTCATCATCCAGACGCGCCAGGCGCAGATGTTCATCACCGGGCCGCAGGTCATCAAGCAGGTGACCGGGGAAGACGTGACACCCGACCAGCTGGGCGGTCCCGAGACGCACATGGTGAGTTCGGGCGTCACGCACTTCATCGCGGAAGACGACACGCACGCGATGTTGCTGTGCCAGAAGCTCCTGAGCTACCTGCCCTCGAACAATCTCGAGGACCCGCCGGTGGCCGACCATCCCGACGTGCGGGTGGATCCGGATCCGGCCCTGCTCGACGTCGTGCCCGTGGATGGCAAGCAGGGCTACGACGTCCGAAACGTCATCGCCCGGGTCGTCGACTCGGCCGACTTCTTCGAGGTGCAGTCCGGCTATGCCCCCAACATCGTCGTCGGGTTCGCCCGCGTGACGGGGCGTTCGGTGGGCATCGTCGCCAACCAGCCGGCGGCCATGGCCGGCGTGCTCGACATCAACGCCTCCAACAAGGCGTCACGGTTCATCCGCTTCTGCAACGCCTTCAACATCCCGATCGTGACGTTCGTCGACGTCCCGGGCTTCCTGCCGGGCGTCGAGCAGGAACTGGGCGGCATCATCCGGCACGGCGCGAAGATGCTGTTTGCCTACTCGGCGGCGACGGTGGCCAAGATCACGGTGATCCTGCGCAAGTCCTACGGGGGGGCCTACCTCGCGATGTGCGGCAAGGACCTCGGGGCCGATCGGGTGTTCGCCTGGCCGACCGCGGAGGTGGCCGTGATGGGCGCCGAGGGCGCGGCCGAGATCGTCTTCCGCAAGGAGATCAGCGAGGCCGGAGCCGACAAGGCCGCCCGC
>LNFM01010218.1_pt1 | contig 13322 bp, 14 predicted proteins | sample 596031 | NCBI WGS metagenome assembly LNFM01 (sample SAMN04254537, study PRJNA301005) | activated carbon metagenome | isolation source: dual media filters at the Ann Arbor, Michigan drinking water treatment plant | place: USA: Ann Arbor
GGTGGCGATCAGGCCCACCACCGACCAGGGCTTCAGATGTGCGACGAAGCTGACTACCGCCTGCGTCGATCGTGCCAGCAGCGCGCGTCGCGTCGCCATACCGGCGAGCAGCGGCAGTACCACATAGAGCACGGTGGAAAGTACCAGCGTCTGCCATGGCACCTCGATGTTGGTGACGCCGAGCAGGAAAGCAGCGATGGGTGCGAAGGCGAAGACCATGATGATATCGTTGACCGATACCTGAACCAGCGTGTAGTTGGCATCACCCTTCACCAGCTGGCTCCACACGAACACCATCGCGGTGCAGGGTGCCACCCCGAGCAGGATCATGCCGGCGATGTATTCGCTGGCCGACTTGGGATCGACCCAGGGGGCGAAGACATATTGAAAGAACAGCACGCCCAGCGCCGCCATCGTGAAGGGCTTGATGAGCCAGTTGACGGTCAGCGTCAGCACCAGTCCGCCGGGGCGCCGGCCGACATGCTTCACGGACGACCAGTCGATCTGAATCATCATCGGGTAGATCATCACCCAGATGAATACCGCCACCACCAGGTTGACGTGCGCGTACTCGATCGCAGCAATCAGCTCGAAGGCGGAAGGTATGGCCAGGCCAAGGCCGACTCCGGCGAGGATGCCCAGGCCCACCCAGACCGTGAGGTAGCGTTCGAAAAGTCCCATGGGTACTCCGTTCAGCTGCGGCCGATGGCGTCGAGCGCCGATTGGAGGGCGGAGCGGTCCATGGTTTCTATCGGCAGCGCGAGCAACTGCTGCATCCGATAGCCGAGTGCCTGGCGGGTCAATTCGAATGCGCGACGCTTGCCTTCGTCACCGCCGTCGGCATTCGACGGGTCGGGATAGCCCCAGTGCACTTTCACCGGCGCTCTGCCCGGGCTCCCGAGGAAAACCGGGCAGGACTCGGCCGCCGCGCTGTCGCACACGGTGATCACCACGTGCAGCGGTGGCGCATCGTTGCACGTGAACTCGTCCCAGCTCTTGCTGCGCACCCCATGGGTATTCACGCCCGCTCGTTCGAGCGCCTCGATGGCGAACGGATTGATCCGGCCGCTGGGTGCACTGCCGGCGCTGTGCGCCTGAACATCATGCCCGAGGCGCGCCGCGAGATGGTTGAGCATCCCTTCGGCAAGCACGCTGCGGGCCGAGTTGTGGGTGCACAGAATCAGTACGTGTGCGGTCATGGGTTCAGCAGCACGAGGATTTGACGGCGACGCCCACCGGTTTGCCGCGCGGGGTGGGGGTGCAGCAAGCTGTTGCCTCGGTGGCGGCCGCGGCTGCCGCGGGGGTAGGCGCGCAGCAGGCGGCGCCAGCCTGAGCGGCTTCGCGAAACACCGGGATGTCGCCCAGGGTGTGAAACTGTTCCCACGCGATTCCCTGTGGATCGGTCACCCAGTGCTTCTCGCTGCGCGCATAGCAGCACGTCGTCTGGCCTTCGTCGAGCAAGGCCATGTCGGCGGCCGCCGCACGGCCCTTCAGCTCGTCGAGCTCGGAGGCATCGTCCACCTGGAAGCCGAGGTGATCGATGCCGGGCTGCGCACTGCGCGTGGAGATGGCGAAGTTGATGCGCGGGTCGTCGAGCATCCATTTGGCGTAATCGGCCTCGACCCGCGTAGGTTCGGCGGCAAACAGTTTCGAATAAAAGCCGATGCTGCGAGCCAGATCATCGACGTGCAGGTGGACATGAAAGCGTTTCATCGTGGTCTCCGGGAATTAGCAGTGGGTTCGTCGCCGCGGCGCAGGGCTCGCACACGTTCGGCCCTGACAGCAGTGATCGGTGAGATAACCGAGCAAGGCATTCATATGTTCGACGGACGGGCGGTAGAAGAGATTGCGGCCATCGCGCTCGACGGTGACCAGGCGGGCATGCATCAGCTCCTTGAGATGAAAGGAAAGCGTGGAGGCAGGGACGTCGAGCAGCGCCGACAGCGCGCCCGGCGTCAACCCCTCGGGTGCCGCGCCGATGAGGGCGCGGAACACGCGCAACCGCGCGCCCTGAGCAAGGGCGGCGAGGGCAGTAACAGCATCGTTCTCTTCCATGTTTCGATAATTACGGAAAAATAGATGGGTGTCAAGCTCAATGGCCCCGCGTCCTGCGCGCGTTGCCGAAGCTGAATGCCACGGTGGTGCTGGAGATGTTGAACTCGCGTCCGACCTTCGGACGGCCGGACATGCTTGCCAGGTGGGGCCTCGACTGCATGAGCGATGCGCGGGTCGTCGGACTCGGCGACCGTACTGATGGCCGTCCGGCAGGCCGGTGACGGTAGCCATGGACATCCTACGCGGTGTCATGGCGACGGGGGCGGCGAGGTGCCGCTCCCCGGTCGTCGCTATCAGTGCGTCGATGCGGCGGCGGACGGCGTCGCCCCGCGGCGGTGGCCGCGATGCTCCGGCCCGGTCGTTCCTCGCTCGGCGGCACGCTTGCGCATCTCGTCCCGCATCGCGGTGGCGATCTGCTGGCGCTCCTCGGGCGTCGTGGCGGAGCGCATTTTCTCCATGGTCGCCGCGCGCTCCTCGGGGGTCATCATTGGATTTGCCGCTTGCGGGCCTTGATGCCCCCCATGACGCATCATCCTCGGGCCGTGACCATCGCGCATTCCGTGCTGCCGTAATTCGGCTTGCTGCCCGGCTTGCATCCCGCCACCCATCCCGGCACCCATGCCGCCTGGATGAGCAAGGGCCACGGCGCTGGCGACCATTGTGAGCGCAATCGTGATTCCGGCGAATGTCTTGTTCATGATCGATTCCTGTTCATGTCGGTTGATATGTAGTGTCGACTTGCGAACGCTGAACCTGTGCGCACCGCAATTGAGATCATTAGCGCATGAGCAGGTAAGCAAGCTGTTTCGGGCAAGTGCGGATTGGTATCGCCGGCTTGCAGTTCGGCCGTTTGTTACGCGGCGATACAAAGCCGCCCGCGCAGAGTGGGCGATGAGACGCCTCGCCACGAATGGCGCAGCGGCTAACCTACCGTGCTCAAGGGCGGGCAATCGATGGAGATCGGATCGTCGAAACGGCAACGGCTGACTGTCGATATTCAGCCTACGTGTTTTCGGCGTATGGATGGCAGTGACACGACCGCTTCGCTGAGATCCTTCGATTCGGGCTGCAACGTAACGTGTTCGATGTCGTAGCGCTCGTCGAGCAGTTGCCTCACGTCGCGCATCACGCGAGGCCAGGATTGCATGTCGCCGATCACGATATGGGCGGAGAGCGCGATCCGATTCGACGAGAGCGTCCAGACGTGCAGATCGTGCACCGACCGTACGCCGTCGACTGCAGCCATCGAGTGGCCGATGTCGTTCAGCGACAGATCGAGCGGAACGCCTTCCATCAACGCGTGAAGGGCCTCACGCAGCAGGCGCAGGCTCGATCCCAGAATAAGCACGCAGATCGCCACCGACAGAAGCGGATCGATGGGCAGCCAGCCGGTCGTCCAGATCACCACGCCGGACAGCAGGGCTGCGATGGAGCCCAGGAGATCGCCGAGGACGTGCAGCAACGCGCCGCGGGTGTTCATGGTCTTTTCGCCCCGGGAGAGCAGCCACGCCACGAGTACGTTGACGAGCAGCCCCACCGTGGCGACCAATGCCACGCCTTCGCCAGAGATCGGGTGCGGGGCTTGAAAGCGCCGTACGGCAGCGACTGTAATGGCGATGATAATGGCGAGCATGAACACGGCGTTGATCAAGGCAGCGACGATCTCTGCGCGGCCGAGCCCGTAGGAGTGGCGGGGCGTCGGTGGTCGGCGTGCCAACCATGCTGCGAGGGCAGCGAGTCCGAGCGATGCGCTGTCCGTCACCATGTGACCTGCATCGCTCAGCAACGCAAGCGAGCCGGTCCACCAGCCTGCGACAGCTTCGACCGCGGCGAAGGCAAGCGTAAGCACCAGCGCCCAAACCAGCGTGTGTCCGGCGGGGCGTGCATGATCGTGCGTATGCGCTTCCATGGGGGGGGCTCAACCTGGTCAGTGGGGTGTGGCGGCGGAGTTCGGCTCTCGGAGACGAGACGATGTTCGCAGCGACTATACTCCGCGTTCTACGGTGTCGGAAAGTTCAGTCCCCTGCACGATAGTCTCGAACACGGTGCCGACGGACTCGATATTCTCGTGCAGCAAATCGAGGCCCCGTCGACGCTCTGCCGGGCTCATGCGATCCCCGATTCGGGGCAGAAGCAGGTCTCGATCTTGGAGCGTCGGGGTTTTTCATCGAAGGCCTGATTTCGGGGAACTCACGCGACGGTTGCCTGATCTGGATCAACCCATGAAGACGCGTCTGTCGCTGAAATCCCGTGTAGTTGTTCGGAGTCCTTCCGATCGATATGCCCGTGAGCTGGTGCGGGGATCGAAGGGTCGGATGTGGGCGCCCTTGTCGGCTCATCCGCCCGCGGAGGCGTTGCTTCCAATCGCGTATGATCGGGGCGATCGCACAGGGGGAAGCGCTGAGGTTCGTATGGATGCGTCGTCCAGAGTGGCATTGATCCGGGGCACGGGCGATGTGGCGTCCGCGGTCGCGGTGTTTCTGCGGGCCGCGGGCTTTCGCGTAGTGCTGCACGATGATCCCCGCCCGACTCATACCCGGCGCGGCATGGCGTTCGCCGACGCGTTGTACGACGGTTGCTCCCGGTTGGTCGGCGTTCTCGGCAGGCGCGTGCGAACGCTCGACGATCTCCCCCATATGGTCCGCTGCGCCAAGGCGCTCCCGGTTACGTCGATGCCGTTCGATGCGGTGACGGAATGCCTTCGGGCGCACGTTCTGATCGACGCGCGCATGCGCAAGCGAAGCGTGCCGGAATCTCAACGCGGCCTTGCGCGAACGACGATCGGCCTCGGGCCGAACTTCGAGGCGGGTGAGAACATCGACATCGCGATCGAAACCGCATGGGGAGCGGAACTCGGACGCCCTGTACTCACCGGTCGCACCCAGGCGCTTGCTGGGGAGCCGATGCCCCTCGCGGGGCACGCCCGCGATCGCTACGTTTACTCCCCCGCAGCCGGAGTATTCCGGACAAGGCGCGCCATCGGGGATCTCGTGTCGGCGGGTGATTGCGTCGGTGACATCGATGGGATTCCGATCTGCGCGCCGTTGACGGGCTGCCTGCGTGGGCTCACCCACGATGGAGCGAGTGTTTCGGAGGGTACGAAGATCGTCGAGGTCGATGCGAGCGCGGACGCGAGCCGCGTGTTCGGCCTGAGCGAGCGTCCGCGCCGGATCGCGCGAGGGGTGTGTGAGGCACTCGGGGTCGAGGTGCTGACTGTGGGAGAGTAGTTGTTCGAGGGCCCGAACACTGTATCGCTACGACGCTTGTCGAGGCGATTGAAGGGCGGCAGGCGCCGCGCTACGAGGTAGCGTGAACGTTGCGATCAGGCCGCCGCCTGGCCGATTGGCGAGCCGTAGATCTCCCCCGTGCGCGTGCGCGACCTGCCGCGCGATGGCGAGTCCCAAGCCGGTCCCGCCCGTGTCCCGATTGCGAGAGTCATCGAGGCGATAGAAGGGTTCGAAGACTTTGTCGAGCTCGTGTTCGGGCAGCCCCGGGCCGGCATCGCTTACGCAGATCGTGAGCTGCCGCGTGTCGTCTTGCACGGCGACGTGCGCCATGCCGCCATACTTGATCGCATTGTCCAGCACGTTGCCCAGGGCGCGGCGCAGCTGCAGGCGCTGTCCCGGGTAGGGGGCCACGATGGTGCCCTCCACGGTGACTTGCGCACCGGTTTCCACGCGGTCCGCCTGCAATGATTCCAGCATGGCCATCATGTCGAGTGGTCGCACGGCCTCGCTCGCGTCTACGCCGCGAAGAAATTCGAGTGACGATGCGACCATGGCCTCCATGTCGCCCAGGTCGGAGTCGTACTTCTCGCGCAGGTGCGGATCGTCGAGCAGCGCGGATCGCAGCCGCAATCTCGTGATGGGCGTCTTCAGGTCATGCGACATGGCCGCAAGGAGTTGATTGCGGCTTCGAAGATAATCGATGAGCTTCGCCTGCATCGTATTGAAGGCCCGTGCTGCACGAATTACTTCCGCCGGGCCGGATTCGGTCAGGGGCGGGCTGTGAACATTGCGCCCGAGTTCCTCTGCAGCGATGGAAAGCGTTGCGAGGGGGCGAGTGGCCCAACGCACGGCGATCACGGCCACGATCAGGGCGGCCATGAGCACGATCGCGAGGGTCCCGAGTATCCGGTATGACCAGTGTAGGGTCTGCGCGGGCTGCCCCGATTCGAAGGTCACGACGCTGCCATCGCGCAAGCGTACCTGTGCGAGCAGCACGACGCCCGGTGTTGCGAGGTAGTTCATTCCCGGCCCGCGCATCCCGCCACTGCCCTCCATGTACCCCGATCTCATCGATGAGCCCATGGGGTAGCCGTCCGGCTGCGCCTGCCCCTTCCACTGCTGGCCCTTTCCCATCGGGATCTGAGCGACCACCCCGTTCTCGGTGATCCGTGTAGCGAGCACGCGAGCGTCGCCCAGCCGCCGTCTCAGCATCGTTTCGAACACCGCCGCCCGCGTTCCGGCTTCCGCCTTTGGAATCGGCGCTCGCTCGAGGGTGACGGATAGAGGCGGGCGGCTCAGTACCTGTGCAATACGCCTGCGCTCGGCAGCTCCGACGGACTCGAACAAGTCGACGATATCGACGATCTGCTGCGCCGCACGCATGCCGCTTGCCTGAATCAGCAGTTCGCCGCGCTCGTGCATATGAATCGCCAGGCTCAACAGCTGAGCGATGACGAGCACCGTCACGACGACCAACGCAAGACGCCCGGTCAACGTGCGCGGTACCAGATGCAGGCGCATCAGGGATCCGCCGTTACCGGGACCGCAAGCACGTAGCCCTGGCCACGAACCGTCTTGATGAGCTTCGGCTCCTTGCCGTTGTCGTGCAGACGATGCCGCAGACGGCTCACCTGGACGTCGATCGCTCGATCGAAGGGGCCCGCTTCGCGTGCGAGCATGAGGTCGATCAATTGATCGCGAGTCAGCGTTCGGTTCGGATGCTCGAGGAAAGTACGAAGCAGTCGAAACTCGGTGCCGCTCAGATCGACCAGTATTCCGTCCGGGGACGTAAGCGTGCGTGTCGCCGTATCGAGCGACCAGCCTGCAAAGTGCAGCAACCGGGCGCGATCGGGCTGGAGGTTGTCGGGCATCGAGCGCGCGCGGCGCAGCACGCTCTTGATGCGGGCAAGCAGTTCGCGCGGATGAAAGGGTTTGGGTACATAGTCGTCGGCGCCCATTTCCAGACCCACGATGCGGTCGGTTTCCTCCCCGCGGGCAGTCAGCATCACGATCGGCAGATTCGAGTGCGCGCGCACATCGCGACAAAGCGACAGTCCGTCTTCGCCGGGAAGCATCAGGTCGAGAACGATGAGGTCGGGCGGTGCGACTTTCAGCGCGCTGCGCATGCCTCGGGCATCGGCAACCGCCGTTGCACGCATCCCGTTCTTCTCGAAGTATGCGAGGAGCAGATTGCGGATCTCGGCGTCGTCGTCGACGATGAGGATGTGGTCCTGCGTCGTCATGGGGCGGTTACGGATGGCACTTCAATGGTCATGAGGGCGCTGACATTCATCGTTAGAAGTGTACTCGCACGAGCACCTCGGCCCGCCGTCGATTCTGGCGCGTCCCGTAGTCGGTATCTGCACCTCCGCCGAGGAAGATTGCACGGGCTCGCAGTTCGATGTTCTTGAATCCAGTGTACGCCAGCTCGGGCGAGATCGTGTAGCTTCTGTCTGCCGCACTCACGATCGCCGTCAGTGCGGGCGTGAAGTAGAGGATATCGAACGGCTCCTTCTGGCTCACCCGGAAATAAAGATAGTCGCGAAGGGGCGTCTGGCGACCGTAGGTCGAACTCAGCGAGACTGCTCGCGAATAGAGCGGTGACGCCGGGCCCGCTAGCAGCGCTCGTTCAGCGTAGGCGAGATAACTCTGATAGTCGTCCTCCGCGTAGCCCGCACCGTTGCGATAGTACTCGGCGATGACAGTCGTTTCCCGCTCGGTGAGGTAGCGCAAGCCGAGCAGCCAACTGTTGACGGTCTGCGTGCGGCTTCTCACTTGTCCTGCAGCCGTGATGGTCTGGAATGCCTGATCCCTGATGCGCGCGAACTCGCCGTGGATCTCCAGGTTCGAGGTGAGGTTGCGCGAGAAGTCCACCCCCATGCGGGGACCGCGGCTGCCGCGGCCGACGTAGTAGAAGTCGATATCGGTGTCGCGGTAGAGCAGGTAGAGTTTCGCCGCCGCGTTGGTATGGCCCGGACGGCCGTAGCCGCTGTTCAACGATGCGCTCACCGGCAGCAGTACGGGCGTGAAGGCGATGGTCTTGAGCGGGCCATCGAAGCTTTGCACCAGATCGGCGGTCAACACGGTGTAGCCTTCTCGCGCAAGCTCGGGATCGGTGGGATCCTTCGGGCGCTCGACGAACCCCACCGGATTCCAGGCGTAGCCCTTGCCCCATTTGAGCACGGTCTTGCCGGCGTCGATCGTCACGCCTGGCGCCGGCTTCCATGAAAGTAGAAACTCGTCGAAGCGATGCTCGGTTTCGCTGCGCAACTGATCGGTCGAATAGTCGGAGTGGGACCGCGCGGACAGGAGCCAATCGCCGACACGCGCCTTGCCGGTCAACTTCAGAGTACCGGTTCCGCGATCGAGATTCGCGCGTTGCGGCAGGTCGGCATAGGTGAAGCGGTAGAACGGGGAACTGCGATTGAGATCGAAGTGATCGGCCTTCAGCTCCAGGTATCCGCCCAGTTCGAACGGTTTCCTGGCGTAGTCCGATGCATCGAAGGTGTACGCCGATTCGCCGCCATGAGCGAGGGTTGCGACGGCGAGCGCGGCAGCCGCCAGGAGGAACTTCGAATTCAACGCCGCAGTTCCTCGACGCGGTGCATGTTGGTCAGGGTGAACAGCTCGTCGGCGGCTAGTCGCTTCTTGATGCCCGAGTAGAGCATCACCGAGACGTACCCCTTGAACAGCGGACTGTCGGTCTCGACCACGGACGGTCGTCGAATGCCGCCGCCGAAATCCTTGATGTCCTTGAAGTGCAGCGTCTTGATGAGCATGCCGCTGGCCGCGTAGGCCTCGATCTTCACGGGCAGCAAGACCTTGCGGTCTACCCACATCTTGAGCCGATCGTAGGCGATCTCGTTGGTCTTCGCCTTGAGCATGAGGATAAGCGTGTCCTTCTGCTCTTCCTCGATCTTCGCGTCGTACTCGACGGCATAGTCGAGCCGCAGGATGTCCGCATTGTTGAAGACGCCGCCGATCACGGATTGAAGGCTGGTGATTCGCACCGGCTTGCCGACGTTGGGGATGTAGAGCCACATGTTCTCACCCAAACGCAGGGTCGTGCGGCCCTTGTCGGCCGCGGGTTCGAGGAACAGCGCCAGCATCTTGTCGCGGCCGCTCTTGACGCTGTAGAGCACGAATTCCTTCTTCGCGCCGCTGGGCTCGATATTGATGAGCTTGCGATACATCTCGTAGGACTCGGGTTCGAGATTCCTGTCCACCTTGCGCAGGATTTCGTTGCCGTCTAGGCTCGCCGCAGCCAAGGGCGCAGCCGACAGCAGGCTGATCAGGATCAGTGCGATGCGTATCATGGGAGTGAAGCCTTTCGTTAACGAGGCGATGCGGTCACACGTGACGCAGGGCCTGTACCGGGTCCATGCGTGAGGCTTTCCAGGCGGGCTGCAAACTGGCCACGACAGCGACGACGATGACCATCAGGGATATCGTTAGGACGTCGGTCGGCGCGATGGCGGCGGACATGACGAGGCCTTGTTGCTGACCGAAGCTGTAGGTGAACTTCGCCGCGTTGACGGCGAAGATCGCGCCGACGCTCAATGCTGTCCCCGCGACGGCGCCCAGCACACCGAGAATCAACCCTTCGGCGATGAAGAGCGACAGCACGCTTCGAGGTGGCGTACCGATGGCAGAGATGGTGCCGATCTCACGGATCCGCTCGTACACGGCCATCACCATCACGTTCATCACGCTGATGAGCACGATCGAGACCAGCATGATCTTGATGAACAGCGTCATCAAGTCGATCATCTTTGCGATGTTGTTGAACGGGGTCAGCATCTGCCAGGGGTGTACCTCCAATCCCATGCCGCCGGCGGCTTTCTTCTGCGCGGGGTCGGCCTTGCCCTTGACTGCACCGAGCGCTGTGGTCAGCGTATCGGCCATGCGCTCGGCATCCTGCGGGACCCTCAGGCGAATGGCGATCTCGCTCACCTCGGGGCTCGACATTCGCAGCAGCTCCCGGGCGTCTTCGATGTGCACGTAGCCGTCGCGTCCGCCGGGGCCCGTTGCGCTCTCCAGTTCTCCGCGCACCACCAGCGATTTGCCGTTCACCGATCCGTCTTTGTTGGTCGCGATCAGAACCACCGAGTCGCCGATCTTGACCTGCATGCCGCGCATCAGGAGGGCCGGCACCAGGATCTCGCCTCGCTGCAGGAACGTGCCTTCCGGGCGTCCGCCGCGGATCCGCCCGGCCAGCAAAGGAGTGACGGTGACCTCACGCGCGGGGTCGACGCCGACGATGCGTATGTTCGTGGTCTCGGCGAAGTTGCTGAACGCGCCGCCGAACTTGATGCGGGGAGCCCATGCATCGATACCGTCCATGGCGGATAAGGCAGTGCCTACCTTCTCGACCAGACCAGGAGACATGTTGAGATTGTTCGGCAGACTATCGATCGAGGCGACGTAGCCACGTCGATGTACCTGTACGTGGCCGAGCATCGAATCGGTGATCTGGCCGACCATCATGGTTTTGAACGATCCGGCAACGGCGACGAACACCATCACGGATACAATGCCCAATACGACCAGCGCGGAGGTGAGGAGCGTTCTGCGCCGATAGCGCATCAGGTTGCGTGCAGCGATTTTGAGGATGTTGCCCATGGGTGCGCTTCCTAGTGATCGGTGCGAAGCAGGCGGCCGTCTTCGAGCGTGAAGGTCGTTTCCGCTTCGGCCATGATCTTTGGGTCGTGCGTGGAGAAGACGAAGGTCGTGCCGAACTCCGCGCACATGCTCTTCATCAGACTGATGATGCGGATCGCCGTATCGTGGTCGAGATTGGCGGTGGGTTCGTCCGCAAGCACCAGCTGCGCTTTCGATACCAGAGCGCGGGCGACCGCGATGCGCTGTTTCTGTCCGCCGGACAACTGACCCGGATATTTGTTTGCCTGATCCGCAACGCCTACGGCCTCGAGCATGGCCATCACACGTTTGCGGCGATCGTCGGGTTTCCAGCGCTGCACCATCACGAGCGGATACTCGACGTTCTCATAGGCCGTCAACACGGGCAGAAGATTGAAATCCTGAAACACGAAGCCGATGTTGGTGCCGCGAAAATTGGCTGCAGCCGAGCGGTCGAGCGCCGCCACTTCGGTGCCGAGTACGCTGAGCGATCCTTCGCTCGGACGGTCGAGGCAGCCGATCATGTTGAGCAGCGTGCTCTTGCCGCTGCCGGAGGGGCCGACGAAGCAGACGAACGAAGCGGGCTCGATCGCAAAATCGACGCCGCGAATGGCGTTCACGATCACGTCTCCGGCGAGGTAGTTCTTCGTGAGCGATTGGGCTTGAACCAGGCTCATGCTGGGGTTCCTTCGTGGATCTTGTTGTTCACCGATGATCCTATCGGTGCGCGGATGCAGTCGGCTTGCGAAGAATCAACGGAGCCCGACTTCAGGGCGGATGAGCGCACGCACGCAAGCCGCTACACGCCTCGATTGAAGCGCAAAGGTGTAAATGAAGCATTGGCGGCAAAGGGGCGTTTGGTATCGCCGCATTGCGAGGAATGAACTGTTACGCAGCGATACAAATCGGTGGTCGTCTCGAACTAAGCGTCTTTCGAATCCATGCCCGGATCGTCTGTGAGCAGTTCCTGGTCACACCCGCTGGGACAGACCTGTCCGTCGTCAAAGATTGGAATCGGGCGGATGTCTTGGCACCACGAGGATGGTGGTCTCTTTGGTGATGTTCCTGCGCCAGAGTGGAAAAGTCCGGACTGAGCCATCCAGTGTCCTGTGTCGGCGATTCGCGCCATAAAAGCGCCGAGGATCGACGCCATACTTTGTCGGAAATCGTCGCCAGGTGTCCAGGCTGGCTGCGGTTTCCTTCGCGTCTGACGCCGATCTCGACACTTTTACCATGGATGGGATCGACGGTAGCGACTCGCACTTATGCTACGAATCTCCGACACAGGACACCAGGCAAGTGGCGCGTAAGCGACTCACGAGCCCCTGTCTTTGTGCGAGAAGGCGGATAGTGCGGTGCTGCGTGTTGGTTGCCGCCGGATCGACGATAGGGAAGACGATCTCTGCAGTTTGACGGAGTCGCTGGCATCGGAACGGCGCGTAGCGATCATCGACTTTCGCCTTGACGCTCGCTGGTGTCCTGAGGGAGGAGCATGCATTCTTGCTCGATCAGTACTCTTTCATCTTCCAGGTCGATTGAAGAATGGGTGGTTCTTATATCGCTGCGATTGGAATAGTCGAGCGCGCATCAGGATCGCGACCTGCGAGAGTTTTCCTGTCGATTGGATTTCAGCGGGTGGGTCCGCTGAGAAGGGCTGCTGTAAGGCATCGCGGGGTTCGGCGCTTGACGATTCAATACAAGTCGGGCTAAGTGCGTGCTAGGTGAGCCCGGTGTGGAACACCCTGTATTGGAGCGTCGAGAATGCTCGAAAGTCGATGACTCGAGTTAAATCCGACTGGCCTTGCCGCGACGTAGGCTGCTGAAAACGATGATCCCTAAACCAGAGAGGAACATTGTGTAGGACAGTGGTTCCGGGATGGGCGCGCTGTATTCCACGACGTAGAAGGCGGTGGTGTCGGGTCGGTCGTTCCACATCCCGCCACCCCAAGGGTTGTTGAAAATCGCATAATCTTCGTTGCCGACATTGTTGGGTTCGCCCGGTCCCCAATTGGTATAGGTTAACAGTTGACCGGTTTCGGGGCCGCTTACCCAGCGCCATTCGCCCTCCACCGTCACATCGCTTGCTCCGAGCCAGGTCGCGCTGGCTTGGGTTAGTCCATGAACGAATTCGTTCTCTGCGGCCGATCCGATCGTCACAAGATGACCTGCGAGTCCAAGGTGCGTGCGGGTTTCGGCTTCGGCGACAGCGTCGTGGAAGGATTGCGCAACGGTTATATGCTCATACCAATGACCATTGACTGCCCACTGAGTAGGGGCCGCTGCAGCGGCTGTCGCGGACAGCAGTCCCAGGGACAAGAAGATTGATGCCAGTTTCACGTTGCGCTCCCAAGCATTGGACGAATTGAGCGGGGGACCTGTTGTTTCCGACTACCGAGCGAT
>LNFM01020717.1_pt1 | contig 13321 bp, 18 predicted proteins | sample 596031 | NCBI WGS metagenome assembly LNFM01 (sample SAMN04254537, study PRJNA301005) | activated carbon metagenome | isolation source: dual media filters at the Ann Arbor, Michigan drinking water treatment plant | place: USA: Ann Arbor
CATCCGGGCGGTCGAAACGATCGGACAGCGCCTGCCAGGCGGGGCGCGCATCGGCGTCCGCTTCCAAGGGCCGGATGTCGCGGCTCGCGATCTCGAGCGCGTCCACCGCCTTCTGCAGCCGCGCCAGCACGTCGGCGCGTTGCGCCACATCCGCAGCCGCGCCGCTGGCGGCCGGCGATCCCGGAGCCTGCCGCGTCAGGCCATCGAGCCTGCCGAGCGTCTGACGCATGTCGGCCAGAAGCAGCTCGCGCTGGGCCGGATCGGCGCCCGCATCGGCCTGCCGCTGCGCGGCCCAGGACCGCAGCCGCTGCTTGGCTACCGACAATTCGACGAAGGCCACGTGGATGTCGCTGGCCACGCGCCCGCGCAGCACCTGGTGGTCGGCCTCGCCGAGCCGCCAGAGGGCCGCCGCGCCTTGCAGGGCCGACGCCAGCCCGAGCCCGGCCAGGGCCAGCGTGAGCTTGGTTCTGAACATGCGCCATTGTGGCCGCGGACACAGGCCACCAGCGTTGCGCTGCGCGAGAGTTCATGCGGTGTTCATGTTCCGTTCAGCCCCCCGTCATCCGCAGTTCAGGCCGGGTTCATCACGCCCCGATGCAATGCCTGCTCCCACCACAACGCACCGGAGTGCACACCATGAAGTTCCGTTCCGCCGCCCTCGCCTCTGCCCTCATGCTGGCGCTCGGCACCGCCGCCGCGCAGGCCCCCGTGGTCAACAAGTCGATCACCGAAACCGAAGTCCTGGCCGCGCAGCGCGCCTGGGGCGATGCCCTGGTGGCGATCAGCACCGCGCACGAGCGCCAGGGCGCCGCCGCCGCGCGCCGGCTGGCCGAGCAGGTGATCGACGGCGCCTACGGCTATCAGTTCGGCCCGGTGCTGTTCAAGCCGACGCTGACCGAGGCGCCGCAGACCTTCCGCACCACGCGTGCTGGCGCACTGGCCTACTTCGTCGGCGCCCAAGGACACCGGCTTCGCCCTCAAGGGCTGGCGCAAGGTGGACGTGAACAACGCGGCGATCTTCATCGCCGGCGACGTCGCCACCTCGATGGGCAACGTGTCGATCACCGACAAGGACGGCAAGGTTACGACCGTGGACAAGACCTGGAAGTTCCTCAAGGACGACAGCGGCAAGCTGCGCATCGTTGTGCACCACTCGTCGCTGCCGTACCGCAGCAACTGATCGCTCGCGGCCGGCGCCCCATGCCACCATGGGGCCTTCTCCATCCGCCGGACGCACCATGCTGATCAACTGCGCTGCCTACCACGACGGCCGAAAGCTCGCCGACATCGACCCGTCCGGCATCGCCGCGCACCTGCGCACGCCGGGCGCCTTCGTCTGGGTCGCACTGCGCGACGCGACGCCCGAGGAGCTGGGCGCGATGCAGCAGCAGTTCGACCTGCACGAACTCGCGGTGGAGGACGTGCACCATGGCCACCAGCGGCCGAAGATCGAGGAGTACGGGCTGACGCTGTTCGCGGTGATGCACCTGATCGAGCCGAGCGCTGCCGAGTGGCAGCTCGGCGAGGTCGTCGTGTTTGCCGGGCCGAACTTCGTGCTCTCGGTGCGCAACCGCAGCGGCCAGGGCTTCCTCGGCGTGCGCGAGCGCTGCGAGCGCGAGCCCGAACTGCTGCGTCACGGCTCGGGTTTCGTGCTCTATGCGCTGATGGATGCCGTGGTCGACCGCTACTTCCCGCTGCTCGACACGCTGGAGACCGAACTCGAGGCGGTCGAGACGCAGATCTTCGACCGCGGCGCCGCGCGCCCGAACGTGCAGCGGCTGTACGAGCTCAAGCGACGCGCCACGCTGCTGCGCCACGCCGTGGCGCCGCTGCTGGAGATGGTGGACAAGCTGCATGGCGGGCGCGTGCCGGCGGTCTGCCAGGGCACCCAGGAGTACTTCCGCGACGTGCACGACCACCTGGCGCGCATCAATGCCTCGATCGACACCATCCGCGACACGATCGGCACCGCGATCCAGGTCAACCTGTCGATGGTGACCATCGAGGAGAGCGAGACCACCAAGCGGCTGGCCGCCTGGGCGGCGATCTTCGCCGTGTGCACCGCGATGGCCGGCATCTGGGGCATGAACTTCGAGCACATGCCCGAGCTGAAGTGGCGCTTCGGCTATCCGCTGGCGCTGGGCCTGGTGGCCACGGCCGCGTTCCTGCTGCACCGGCGCTTCCGCCGCGCCGGCTGGCTGTAGCGCCGCGGCTACTTCTCGCGCACCAGCAGCAGCGCCGTGCGGCAACGCGAGGCCACGCGGGTCGCGACGGAGCCCATGCTGCCGTGTCGCGACGCGCCGAAGCCGAGCGAACCCATCGCCAGCAGATCCAGCTTGCTCTTCGTCGCCTGTGCGGCGATCGCGTCGCCCGGCACCGGCCCGACCAGGCGCACCTCGGTGGCCGTGATGCCGGCCTGGGCGAGCAGGTCATGGGCCGGCTTGAACACGTTCTCGAACGCGGCGTTCTGCATGGCCTCGGCTTGCTCCGGCTTGATGCCGGTGGGCACGTCGCGTTCGATCCAGCCCGGCACCGTGATCTTCGTCAGGTCGGGCACGACGTGGATCAGGCTCACCGAGGGCGATGCGCCGAACAGGTCGCGGTGCCCGGCCACGAAACGCGCGACGGCCAGGCCGTAGGGGCTGCCGTCGAGGGCGATGCCGATCTTCAGCGAGTCCCGCTTTGGGGTCGGGGTTCCGCGCAGGATGAGCAGCGGCTTGGTGCACGAGACAGCCACGGTGCTCGCCACCGAGCCGAGCAGCAGCTTCTTCAGCCCCGTGTCACCGTGCGAGCCCATCACGATCAGGTCGGCCCGATCGTTGGCAACGATGGCCGCCAGCTCGTGCGCGACGGAACCGACAACGTACCGCGCCGCGGTGTTCGCCCCGGCGCGCTTGAGCGCCGCCGCCGCGGACTTCAGCACCTTTGCCGCTTCCGTCTCGTGGTACGAGTAGACGATTTCCTTGCCCAAGGCACGCGCGGCGCGCAGCGGCACCGGGGTCTGGATGTTGACCAGCTCGACGTCGGTCGGGCTCTTCAGCAGCGTGGCGCGCGACGCGACGAAGGCGATGGCGGCCTTGCTGTACTCGCTTCCATCGACGGGCATCAGGATGCGCATGGGGACTCCTCGGTGTGGTTCAGTGCAATGTAGTTCAGGCGGCCCATGCAAGCGGCCGGGTGGATCGGTCGGCCTCGACGAGGTCGCGCAGCGAGCGGCAAGGGCAGGGGTTGCGCGTGCCGAGCCAGTTCGAGCAGAGCGGCGATCACGAGGCGGGTTTTCTTGGCGATGGGCATAGGTCCGGCGGCGGGTGCCGGGTCAGAACTTCTCGGGCCTCAACACCTCGACATCGGCAACGAACAGGACCATCGAGTAGTTGTCGTAGTAGCGCTCGCGCAGCGCCTCGGTGATGGCACCGGCGGTCGGCGCGTTGCACAACACCTCGATGCGGATGTTGGCGTGCGGGCCCCAGGTGGCGTCGCGCCGGCCGCGGCTGCCCTTGCCGCGCGCGTCGGTCACCGTGTAGCCGCGCGCGCCCAGTGTCTCGAGGTCGCGCAGCAGCGTGTCCTCGAGCGCGGCCTCGCACACGACGGTCAGCAGTTTGCGCATGCCGGACTCCACGTTGTGCCTCGTGCACTCACTGTACGGCCTGCTGCGCGAGGCGGTGGTACAGCGGGATGCCCACCAGCAGGTTGAACGGGAAGGTGATGCCCAGCGCGGCGCCGATCGACAGGGCCGGATTGGCCTGCGGCACGGCCAGCCGCATCGCCGCCGGCGCGGCGATGTAGGACGCGCTCGCGTAGAGCGTGGCCAGCAGCGTGACGCCGCCGACAGACAGGCCCAGCAGCGCGCCGGTAGCCACGCCGAGGCCGGCGGAGACGAGCGGCATGACGAGGGCAAAGACGATCAGGAAGGGCCCGGCGCGGCGCAGTTCGCCGAAGCGGCTCGCTACCACCAGGCCCATCTCGAGCAGGAAGAACGCGAGCACGCCCTTGAACAGATCGAAGAACAGGCGGTCCAGCGGGACGATGCCGCCGGGGCCGGCGAACCAGCCGATCGCCAGCCCGCCCAGCAGCAGCACGATGCTCTTGCCCGCGAACACCTCGTGCAGCACCTTGCCCCAGGGCGTGCCGGGCTCGCCGCGCCGCGCCAGCAGCACGCCGATCACCAGGGCCGGGAACTCCAGCAGCACGAGCAGCACGGTCATGTAGCCTTCGGCCTCCTGGCCAAGGCGCGTCAGGTAGGTCGTCCCGACCGCGAACGTGACCACGCTCACCGAGCCATAGTGGCCGGCGATCGACCCGGCATCGGCGCGCGACAAGCGGCCCAAGCGGCGCAGCACTGGGTAGGCTGCCAGCGGGATCAGCGCCCCGACGGCGACCACCACCAAGGCGGGAAGCGCGACGGTGGCAAGCGGGTAGCGCGCCAGTTCCACCCCGCCCTTCAGGCCGATGGCCAGCAGCAGGAAGATGCTCAGCGACTCGTAGAGGACCCCCGGGATGCGCAGGTCCGAGCGCACGAAGCCGGCCAGCGCGCCGAGCAGGAAGAACAGGATGACGGGCTCGAAGTGCTGCATCGTGTGGTGTCGGCACCGGCAGGCTCAGCGCACGCTCACCGGACGATGAGCACCGGCACCTTGCCGAGGTGCACGACCTTGTAGGCCACCGAGCCGAGAAACAGCGACTCGGTGGCGGTGAGGCCGCGCGAACCGATCGCGATGCCCCGGCTGCCGAGCGCTCCGGCCAGCGCCACGATCTCTTCGGCCGCCTCGCCCATGCGCACGTGCACGTGCCACGGCACGCCGGCCTCGTCCAGGCAGGCGCGTGCCGCGGCGGTGGCATGCCAGCCCCGGCGCGGCAGTTCGACCTCGGCGGCCTCCTTGACCAGCCAGCCCTGGACATGCACCAGGTCGATGCCGGCCTGCGGGTTTGCCTCGATCAGGCGGGCCGCCATGACGACCGCGCGCAGCGATCCTTCCGAGCCGTCGACGGCAACCAGCCAGCGGCCGCGCTCGGACGACCGCGCCTCCGTCGCGCCCTGCCAGTCGATGGCGATCAGGCGGTCGACTTCGTCGCGCTGCGAGCGCTCGGGTACCGGTATCGGGGTGGAGAGCGAATGGCTTGTCATGGTGTGTCACGCGAGAGTTTTCGAGCCGAGAGCTTGAGGCTGAGGAGCACGGAGATCAGGATCACCGAGCCGACGATCGCCAGCGACCACTGCACAGGCATGTGGAACCAGGGTGCGACCAGCATCTTGCCGCCGACGAAGACCAGCACCAGCGCCAGGCCGTACTTGAGCAGGTGAAAGCGATCGGCCAGGTCGGCGAGCAGGAAGTACAGCGCACGCAATCCCATGATGGCGAAAATGTTGGAGGTGAAGACGATGAACGGATCGGTGGTCACAGCGAAGATGGCCGGGATGCTGTCGACGGCGAACACCAGGTCGCTGATCTCGATCATCACCAGCACCAGGAACATCGGCGTGGCGTAGAGCAGCCCATTGATGCGGACGACAAACTTCTCACCGTGAAAGCCCGGCGTGATGCGCATGTGGCCGCGCATCCAGCGCAGCAAGGGGTTCTTCTCCAGGTCGGGCTTGTGCTCGGCGAAGACCAGCATCTTGATCCCGGTCAGCACCAGGAAGGCACCGAACACATACAGGATCCAGGCGAATTCCTGCACCAGCCAGACGCCGGCCAGGATCATGCCGGCACGCATGACGATCGCGCCCAGCACGCCGTACAGCAGCACGCGCCGCTGCAACTCCGGTGGCACGGCGAAGTAGGTGAAGATCATCACGAAGACGAACATGTTGTCGACCGACAGCGACTGTTCGATCAGGTAGCCGGTGACGAACTCGAGCGCCTTGCGATTGGCCATCTCGCGGCCCGCGTTGGCATCCAGGTACCACCACAGCAGCGCGGCGAACGCAAAGGCCATCGACACCCAGGCTGCGACCCAACCGCCGGCTTCCTTGACGGACACGCGATGCGCCTTGTTGCCGCCCAGGACGAACAGGTCCAGTGCAAGCATCGCGAGCACGAAGACGATGAAGCCGGCCCACATCGGGCCGGTGGCAAAGGATTCGATGTTCATGCGCTGAAACTCTCAAGCGCCTGCGGCGCCGTACTTGATGACTGAGATCGCGCTGGCCGACCCTGCGCGGTCCGATCGGCGCCGGAGCGGGCGCGTGCGACCCGCAGCAGACCGCCGGCATCGACGATGTCCACCGTGCGGCCTTTCACGGCGATACAGCCGCGCGCCGACAGCGCGGCGAAGGCGCGGCTGACCGTCTCGTGCGCGACGCCCAGCAGCCGGCCGATGTCTCGGCGGTTGACGCACAGCTTCACCTGGCGCATGGAGTGCCCGTTCATTGCCATGCGTCGCGACCAGTGCAGCAGGAAACGCGCGAGCCTCGCATCGGCCGGCACCGCCGCCCGCACTCCGGCCAGTTCCTCGAAGCCTGCCTGCTGCATGCTCAGTGCTTGGTGCAGCGCGCGATCCAGCGCCGGCGCCCGCTGCAGCCACGTGAACAGGTCGGCCAAGGGCACGACGCCGACGCTGGACGGCTCCAGCGCGCAGGCCGCCGAGGTGTAGCGGCCCAGGTTGACCGCGCCGTAGCCGAGCACGTCGCCGCGCCGCGCAAAGCCCAACACCTGCTCGCCGCCGTCGGCGTCGGTGCGGTAGCACTTGAAGGTACCTGTGCGCACGACGTAGATCGCGTCCGCCGGTCCGCCTTCATGGAACAAGGCGCCGCGGGGCGACAGGCGGCGCAGCGGCACGGCGAGCGCGCATCCGCGCTCCGCGTCGACGCTCTGCGCGCCGAGCAGCCCGAGCAGGTGTGCCGTGGCACCCTGCTGTCGATCGGCCGCTTCTGCAGTTCGCGGCGGCGGCTTTGGCGGCGCAACGCGCCGAGCCGTGTGGGGAAAGTCCAGAGTGAGTGTCATAAGCAGATCCTGATCAGCGCAACCTGAGCCCGTGACCGCTCTCGGCAAGCGCACCGCGCGGCCGCACCTGGAAGTCCGAGCCGTAGAGCAGTGGTTCGAGCAGTGCCTGTTCGTCGGGATGAAAACGCCAGCGCTCGACGGCCGCCAGCAGCAAGAAGGACTCACCATCGTCGATCTGCCGATCAGCTTGCACCACGGCCGAGCACAAGCGCAGCACGACGCGCCGCTGGGCCACGTCCTCGACCTCGTCGAGCACGTGATCGAGCAGGTCCGCCGAGATGCAGCACTCGCCGTCGGAACTGGACCGTTTCAGCAGGTCGCCGCAGAGATCGCTGATCACCTCGTGCCACTGCGGCCGCGTCAGGCGCAACAGCCCGGGCGCGTCCAGCGCGTCGAGCGTTGCCGTCTCGACAGCCTTGATCCTGCCATTGGCAATGAGCGCAAGCGCCACGATGCGCGCGGCGGCATGCGGGCTGTTGACGGGGTACGGGCGAAGCGAGATCTCGTCGGTGTTCATGGGCGGTTTCCCTTGGACAGTGTGTGAAGGAGATGGTCGATGATCGATGGACGCAGTCGTGGAACACGTGGCGCGGCCGGCGCCAACCCGCTCGGCGCACGGTTGCCGTTGTCCCGCTGACTGCACCGCGCCTGGACCCGTGCACCGGCGGGTTGGACATCTGCGCGGCGTTCGGGTGGCGACATGGGAAGTTCGTGCTGCGTCACGGTGCGTACTCTCGAATGCGTGGCCGGCGCTGTTCCCGATCACGGACCCACCGGCCACAGGAGGGCCAGCCCGGTACCCACCGCCACCGGTACACCGACGCGCTCCAGCAGCGGCGCCTGAGCGCCCACGATGACCTCGACCGGCACCTGGGCACGAGCGAGTTCTCGACCGCACGAACCAGCGGACTCTTTCGTGTCGTCCCCACGACAATGCGATCGCACCGCAGGCGGCGTGCGGCGTCGGCGATGCGGTCAAGGCGGCACCCGACTTCGGTGTGGACGTCGTGAGGCACGCCCGCCTCGTCGAGCAGGCGCCGGGCGGGTGCGAGGGCTTCGTCGGCACGCTCGCGGTGGAAATCGGCCCGCAACTCGCGGCTCACATGACGTGCGACGTACGCAGAGAACGGCGGCTGCACGTTCAGCAGGTGCACGTGAAGACCCGCGTCGCGCCGGAACTCGTCGATCGCGTGACGGACGGCGAGAAGCGCGCTTTGCGAACCGTCGCAGGGCAAGAGGATCGTGGCCATGTCGATGTCTCCGGGTTGAACGCGGCGAGTTGCCGGGTTAGTCGTTGCTGCTGCCGAACTCGATCAGCGCCGACAGGCCGCAGGTGTTGCGCAGCCCACGGTTCGTGCTGAGTACGCTGGCGGCGCCAGGGCGGGAGACTGCGACGGGAGTCGCCTGTCCGGCACTCATTCGTGGCCTCCTGTGGGGTGCGTGGAACTCGGTGCATCGCCGCCGGCCCGCTCGGGCGCGGTGCTGCGACGGGATTCGCGGCGGCCTTCGTGCCGGCGGTCGATGTGCTTGACGACCACGCGCCCCACGCGGTCGGCGGCGCGGTCGATCACGGCATACAGATCGGCGCCAATGTCTTCGATTGCGGCCACCGGGGCGTCGAGCAGGTGCACCTGGATGCGGCAGAACTTATCGACCCCGCCGCGCGGTCCGTTCTCGTCGCCGACGCGCACCGACACGCGCAGGATGCGGTCACCGTGGCGCGCCAGCACGAAGCCGAGCCTGCGCCGGACATAGTCTGCCAAGGCTTGCGTGACGGCGAAGCCTTGGCCGTGGATGTCGACGTTCATCTGGCGTGACCCCTTCTGCTCGCCGAAGTGGCGACGAAACTGCCTGAAAAGCAGATTGTTCGAGTAGTTTCTTCCGAGAAAACCGGATAATCAGTCAGGCCCCCAATTTCCCCCCGACAGCCTCGCCGATGAACTACAAACACCTTCACTACTTCCTGCAAGTGGCCAAGCTGGGCGGGGTGCTGCGCGCCAGCGAGCAGCTGCACCTGTCACCGCAGACCATCAGCGGGCAGATCCAGTTGCTTGAGGAGGCGCTGGGCACGCCGCTCTTTGCCAAGAGCGGGCGCGGCCTTGCGCTCACCGAAGCCGGGCGCATGGTTCAGGGCTACGCCGAGGACATCTTCTCGACCGGCGCCGAGCTCGAGGAGGCCGTACGCGACTACCCGAAGAGCGGGCGGCTGCTGGAGTTCCGCGTCGGCGTGGCCGATGCCGTGCCGAAGACGATCGCCTGCAGGCTGATCGAGCCGGCGGCTCAGCTGCCCGAACCAGTGCGCATCGTCTGCCGCGAGTGGAAGCTGGACACCTTGCTGGGCGAACTGGCGCTGCACCGGCTCGACCTCGTGATCTCCGACGCGCCGATCCCGTCAACCACAAGCTGGGCAGTTGCGGAGTGAGCTTCTTTGCCGCGCCGTCCTTGGCCAAGGACAGCAAAGGCAGTTTCCCGAGGTGTCTGGACGGCGCGCCGCTGCTGATGCCGGCGCAGGAGTCGGCGGTCGGTCAGCGCCTGCGCGCCTGGTTGCAGGCGCGCTCGCTGCACCCGCGCATCGTGGCCGAGTGCGACGACAGCGCCCTGGCGAAGGAGTTCGGACGGCGCGGCATGGGCATCTTCGTCGGGCCGACGGTGCTGGAACGCGACATCGAGAAGCAGTACGGCGTGCACGCGCTGGGCGCGACGCCGGAAGTGTCAGAGGAGTTCTTCGCGATCTCGGTGGAGCGCCGCATCACCCATCCCTGCGTGACCGCCATCACTCTGGCGGCCCGCACGGAGCTGTTCGCGCCGCCGGCGCGCAGGCGTGCGCGACGTTCCGACACCTGAGCGGTGACCCCCTCAGTGCGGCCGGTCGTGGAGGATCGCCTGGGTGACCATGGACTGGGAGATGCGCCAACGGGCCAGCACATGGCCGTAGACCATCCTCTGGCCGTGATCACCGCGGCAGCCAGGCGGCACAACAGGAGCCGCTCGCGTGGTTCGTCGACGCGGTCCAGCATCGCGTCGATGTAGTCCAGTGCGGGTGCCCGCAACCACGAACACTCGCACAAGCTCGAGCCGATGTCGTCGAGACAGCCTTGGGCCAGTTCGACAAACCGCTCGCGGCGGATGCCGATCCGGCTGAACGCATCGAGTTCCTCGAGCGCGCGCATCTCGCGCGCGTCGACGCGGCCATTGGCCGCGACCATCAGCGCCAGCACCCCCGCAGCGGACTCGCTGGGCAGCACGTTTCTCCTGGACATGGCCTCGGCTCCTTCGTTGGTTGCTCGGCGGCTTTGCCGATCTCGGTGCTTTCGTTGATGCTCCAGCGGGCTTCGAGGTTCCGCGGCGACGATGCGAAGCGCCGAGCGAATTGACTTACCGCAATTCGCGGCCCGCTCGTCGCCGCATAGTTTGATCTTTGCTCGTGTGCCCTCCCCGTGCGCTTGCGTTGGGCGTCCTGGCGGAGTTGGCCGCGGTCTTGTGGTCCGCCGAACCAAGGTAGATCCCCGAATGCTGGTGGTTCTACCTCATGCATGGCACGCAAGGCCGCACGCTGTTCGGCGCGCACCATGGCCGCGCAAGTCAACACCTCGCGCGACCGCTCGCTCTCGGCGATGCATCATCGATCAGCTCGGCACGCGCGCCACCGTCCACGAACACGACGTTCCCGGTCATAGCCGTCCCCAGTTGCCCACGAGACCCGCAGCCACCGAACCCACGTCGTCGATGGTGGCGAGGTGGTGCTTCGGTACAAGCAGCGCCGCCTGTGCCAACAATTCGTCGAAGTGCTCCATTCCGGAGGGCCCGGGGGTCGGCACCGGTCCCAGCGACAACGCGTGGACGCGAATCCCTTGAGGACCGAGTTCTCGCTCCAGAGCGAGAACCACGGCGTCGAGTGCCGCTTTCACCGGCCCCATGACATCGTAGGGTTCGATTTCCCGTTGTGCGCCGTAGAAGGTCGTCGCCAGCAACGTTCCTCCCCGGCTCATCAACGGTTCAGCGAGCTGGGCCATGCGGACGAATCGCGCGAAGCCGGCGGCGGAACTGTCGATAAGCCGGCCACGTTCTTCGTCCCTCGGGGCATGGGCCACGGCATGCAGCGCGAAGTCGAGGCGACCCCATTGGCGGCGGATGGCGGCGAAGACCGCCTCGAGTTCGCCCGGAGCCTGCGGGCTGCAGGGCATGACGATCGGGCCAGCGAACTCCTCGAACGGGCCAGCACTGCTTTCGGGGCGCCCGTGGGTGTGGGCGATCGCCAGCTCGGCTCCGCTGGCTCGCAGCGCCGCGGCGCAGCGGTACGCGATGCCCTGAGCACCGGCGACGCCGAGCACCAGCCCCTTCTTGCCGGCAAGGCGGGAGGCGGCAGGCCAGGCACGCTCCCGGTTCGGCAGGAACGTGGTTCCGGTCCTGCGGTAGCGCAACCCCGGGGTTGACCGCTCCACTACACGCTCCCGCTGATGTACTTCTGCATGGCCCGCGCTTCATTCAGGACTTCATCCAACCGCAGTTCAACCAAGTCGCGGATGGTCACCATGCCGACGAGTTTCGCGTCCGTGACCACGGGCAGGTGTTGGATGTCCCTGGAAACCATCAGCGCCATGATGCCGGCCGCGCGATCAGTGGGTGCGCAGGTGAACACCTTCGCAGTCATCAGGTTGCGTACCGGCTTGGACAACAGATCGGGGCCCAACCTTGCCAATCCGCGCACGATGTCGCGCTCGGAAACAACGCCCTCGAGCGTTGCGCCGTCGCTGCTCACGACCAAGGCGCCCGTTTCCTCAAATCCGGGGGATTGAAGGATCTGGTCGATCGTGGCATCTGGTGCGACGGTCGATGTCGTGCGCTTTGGCTGCCTATCGAGAATCCGCTGAACAGTCACGTCGATTCCTTGCACTGGGCAAATTGCCCCCGAGCAAAGCCGGGAGCTTCGGTTTGAGATCCGCTCAGCACGGCCGATCGTGGTCGTCTCATGACTTCTCCTTCTGAGCACTGCAGGCGGCGCGTGGCAACATCATCTAGTGGTTGCCATGATGTGTGTAAACTCGAAAGATAAGTGCATATGATTCGGAAAAACAGGATGATCTGCTAAGGGCACGGTGCGCGCTGGCACCGGCGTAATTGATGCCGTTTCGGCCCAGACGCGATGCGCGTCACTCGATCGCTGAAGTACCTGAGCCGGTACAAGGCTGCTATCGCTCACTTGGGCCATGGGCCTGACGGCCGATCTCTTCGCCGTGATGGGATATGGCATCAGCGGGCGAGACATCGTGCCGCAGTTCGGCGGAGTATTTCTCCTGTGCAAGGCCTCGCACGAAATCTTCGTCGAGGCGCGTGACCAGCACGGGCCCGGCGAGGCACCGGTGATCACGGCCACGGCGAAGAAGGCCATGTTCTGGAGCATCAACGGCCAGATTGCCGTCATCGACATCGTGTTCTCGTTCGACTCGGTCATCACCGCGGTCGGCATGGTGAACCAGATCGGCGTGATGCTGGTCGCGGCCAAGCCCATCGGCGAGTTCGTCGACCGCCATCCGTCGATCAAGGTGCTGGCGCTCGCGTTTCTCGTGATGGTCGGCATGGCGCTCACCGCCGAAGCCTTCGTCGCTCAGCCGTCGAGTCGTTGCTGCACGCGGTGATGCAGTTCCTCGGTGGCCGGCGTCGTCCCCAGCACCGGGCGGGCCATGGTCTCGAGGTCGTCTTCGATGCACTTGCTCAGCCTGGGCAGATCCGGGATGTAGAGATCCTCGTCGACACGTCGCGCGACGGCAGCCAGGTCATGAAGCCACGCCGTGTTCAACCCGGCCGCTGCGATCTCCTGGCCCAAGTCAGGCACCTCGCGATGCGGGTGCGACGCGTGTGATGAGGCCGACTGCAGGACGGTTAGGTAGACCTTGAGACGGTCGTTGGCGGGCAAGGCCGCCTTGACCCAAGCCGGCAACATCAGTCTGTGCTGGCCGAGGGAGGCAACCGCTTGGGTCTTTTGCATGGGGTTCGATTCGTGACAGCTGAATGGCTGGTTCAGCCTCCGGCCTCGGCATGACAGCCGTGTGGCAAGGCCTTCAAATTCTTCCGAAGGATTGATGCAGAGCAATTGCGATCGCGTTCCACAACCAGCGCTACCGGGGGAATGGCGTTCAACCTCCAAGAACGATGAACTCCACAGCGTCACGACCGGGAACGCATACTGATGGCATGCGGCCGCGGATGGACGAGCAATGGGGATCCGCGACGCCGCGCACACCGGAGAACCTGCATGGACCTGCTCAGGACGGCCGTGGTCGACATCACCACGCTGGTGGCGGCCTGCCACGCATTGAAGTCCGTTCCGGCGGAGGGTCAGGAGGTTCTGCAACGCAAGCTGCGCAACCGACTGCGTC
>LNFM01015040.1_pt1 | contig 13316 bp, 11 predicted proteins | sample 596031 | NCBI WGS metagenome assembly LNFM01 (sample SAMN04254537, study PRJNA301005) | activated carbon metagenome | isolation source: dual media filters at the Ann Arbor, Michigan drinking water treatment plant | place: USA: Ann Arbor
CGGTTCGTAGAGGGTGCACGCCGCGCCATCGCGCTCCAACCTGGACGCGATCGCGCGCGGCGGCAATTCCCCAACCTTGCGGGGGCGCCGCCGGGCCGGCGGTCATACGACACCGAGCGCGCGCCACGCGACGAGATGCGTCGCGAGCCGCCCGGCGATCTCCGCGGCCAGCGCATCGCGCGCCGGGGCATCGGCGCCCTGTGGCGCGAGATGACGCGCCAGCGCCCCGGCCTCTGCCGGCAGGCCGGCCTGCAGCGCCACGATCGCGCCGAGGTCGACGGCCGATGCAGGGACGCCGCTGCCCAGCCCGAGTGCCACGGCGCCGAGCGGGGTGCCGCTCGCCTCTGCCTCGATCCCGTAGTGGTGCAGGATCGTCCGGTTGCACCGCGCGGCGCGCGCCGCCAAGCCAGCGTCGGCCGCGGCATCGCGCCACAGGGGATGGGCGATGAAGGTCTCGGTCAGCATGACCGCGATGTCGAACACCGAAAGGCCATCGGCGCCAGGCAGCGCGGCCAGGTCGGCAAGGCGCTTCGGCCCGCTGGACAGCGCGCCCAGCAGCGCCGCCTGCTGCGCCGGGGACAGCGAGGCGCTGCCGGCATGGGTTGGCAGCCGCACCGTCGCCCGGGCAGGATCGCCGCCCAGCGCCAGGATGATATCGCCGAGCGCGTTGCGCGGCGCCGGCCGCCGCCCGCGCACGAAGATATCGAACCGGAAGCGCCGGTCGAGAAAGGCATCGAGCCGCGTCTGCGGGTCCATCCATGCCGGCAGCGCCGCGAGGCCAGCCTGCTGCGGCGGGCGCAGCTGAAGCTCGGCCATGCCGGCCGCCGGCCGCACCGGGCCCGCGTAGTCGAGCTGCGCACGGGCGAGGTCGCGCGCCAGGTCGGCCTGGAAGACCGGCCGCCAGAAATCGGTGAACCACTGGTGCGCCATGTAGTCCGGCGAGGCCTTGGCCCGCGCGACGATGCGGTCGAGTTCCGCCGCCGGCGGCAGGTGGGGCGAGCCGATGGCGCGGATGCGCCCCAGCACCGCCAGCGCATGCGCGCCGCGTTCCGCCGGCGTGCCGGGCACGCCGCGCACCGCGTCCTGCAGCAGGCGCTGCAGCGCGATGTAGGGCGCCTGGGCGGGCAGCGCGTTGTAGCCCATCAGCACGATGCCGCCGGGCTTCACCCGCGCGCGCAGCAGCGCGAGGATCCCCTCCCGCACCACATCCGGCACCCAGGTCCAGACGCCGTGGCACAAAACGATGTCCGCTTCGGGCAGCAGCCGTGCGGCGCGCGCCTCGTCGAAGCCGGCGAGGTCGGCCTCGATGAAGCGGGCATTGTCGAGCCCCGCATCGGCGGCGATCTCCTGCGCCTCGGCCACATGGGCGGGCTGGAGGTCGAGGCCGGTGACGTCCCAGCCCGGATTGGCCGCGGCCAGGATGATCGGCGTCAGGCCGCGCCCGCAGCCGATGTCGAGCACCGAGAGCCGGTCGCGGTCGCGCGGCGCCCAGGCGGCGCCGGCCAGCGTCACGGCCAGGTGCAGCCGCGCCGGCGCGACGATCGGGTCGAAGGCCGCGACGTAGCGGACGTCGGTGGCGCCGTAATGCGCGCTGGAGTCGGACATGGCGATCCTCGTGGTCCGGGACGCGTCAGACGACGCCGATCGCACGCCAGGCCGCCAGATGGCGGCTCAGCGTGTTCTCGATGCTGCGCTTGACCGCATCCACCGCGTCGGGGTCGTCCCGGCGCTGCACCAGCCGGTCCGTCAGGTGGTCGGCATCGGCCGGCACGCCCATGCGGATCGCCGCGACGATCGCGAGGCTGGTCATGCCCATCACGAAGGCGCTGCCGACCGCGGGCACAACGGCGCCGAGCGGCGCATGGCTGGCGAAGGCCTCCGCACCCAGGCGGCGCGCGATGGTGTCGTTGCAGCGCGTGGCGCGCCGGGCGAAGGCCGGGTCGGTCGGGACATCGCGCCACAGCGGGTGCGCGGTGTAGGTCTCGTACAGCATCAGCGCGATGTCGCGCTCCGACAGGTCCCGGCAGGCCGGCAGCGCCGCCAGGTCGCGCAGGCGCTGCGGCCCCTTCTCCAGGGCATCGAGCAGCGCCGCGTTCTGCGCATCGGTCAGGCTGGCCAGGCCGGTGCGCGTGCCGAGCGTCATCACCGCGTGTTCCGGATTAACGCCGAGTGCCAGCCGGATGTCGCCAAGGGCAGTGGCCGCGGCGGGCCGGCGGCCGCGGACGAATATGTCGTTGCGGAAGCGCCGCTCGATGAAGGTATCGGTCAGGATTTCCTCGGGCATGGACGCCGGCAGCTGCGCATACCCCTCGCGCTGCGCTGCGGTCAGTTGCAGCTGGTGCAGGGCGGCCGAGGGCCGCGACGGCGCGCCGAATTCGATCTGCGCGGGCCCGAGGTCGCGCAGCAGGTCGGCGTGGAAGACCGGGCGCCAGAACGGGGTGAACCATTCATGCGCGGCATAGGCCGGCGCCACCGCGGCGGCTTCGAGGATCGGGTCGAGCACCTCGGCGCGCGGCAGGTGCGGCGACCCGCCGTCGCGCATGCGCCGCAGCACGGCGAAGGCGGCCCTCGCCTTCTCGGCGTCGCCGCCGGGGACCCCACGCGCCGCCTCCATGAGGAAGCGCTGCATCGCGATGCAGTCGGCGAAGCCGGGCAAGGCGTTGTAGCCCATCAGCAACAGGCCGCCCGGCGCCAGGCGCGCCTTCAGCAGCGCGACGATGCCCAGGCGCACCGGGTCCGGCACCCAGGTCCAGACCCCGTTGCAGATGACGATGTCGACCTCGGGCAGCAGGCGCACGCTCGCCGCCTCGTCGAGCTCCGCGATGTCAGCCTCGATGAAGCGGGCATTGTCGAGGCCTGCCTCCGCGGCGATCTCGCGCGCCTCGGCGACGTGGACAGGCTGGAGGTCGAGGCCGATCACCTCCCAGCCGGGGTTGGCGGCCGCCAGCAGGCAGACCGTCAGGCCGCGCCCGCAGCCGATATCGAGCACGCGCAGCCGCTCGCGGTCGGCCGGTTCCCAGTGCACATCGGCGAGGGCGAGGGCGAGGTGCAGCCGCGCCGGGGAGGCATCGACGCCGAAGGCCGGCAGATAGCGACTGTCGGCGCCGCCGTAGCGGCCCTTGGCGTCCGTCACGCGATCCTCCCTAACGGCAGCCTAGCGATCGCGCCGGCATCATACGACGTCCCGCGGTTCGAACAGCGCGTCGCGCGCATCGGCGCGGCGCGGTCGCGACGCCCCGGTCCAGGTCGACCAGCCGAGCTGGGCGCCGCCGCCGGCCCGTGCCGTCGGCACCTCGTCCTTGTGCAGCACGAGGTTGACCGCGAAGGCGGTGTCCTGGCCCACGAACAGGCGCGCGAGTTGCGTGATGCGCTGCCAGGACGGCGTGCCCGGCAGCAGGGCGTCGAATTCCGCGCGGGTCAGCGGGCCGAAGCGGATGATGAAGCGTGCCTGCGCGTCCCAGACCTGCGCGCCGGCGGTCGCCGAGACCCCCAGCGCGCAATGCTGCGGCGCCGCGCGGCCCTTGGGCATGCGGGTCTGCTCGGCCTCGGGCAGGCGGATATAGCCGCCGGCGAATTCCTCGATCTCAACCCGCCGCCCGGTCTCCGCCTGCAGCATGGCGCGCAGGCGTTCGGCGCTGCGCGTGCGCGAGGCGAGGTTGCCGGCGTGATAGAGCAGGTCCTGCCGGTCGACGCGCATCCGCCCGTCGAGATGGCCCGTGCCCATGCCGATGGTGGCCGACAGCGCATCGGTGGTCGGCTGCGGGTTGCGCGTCGGGCGATACTTGGCGCCGGCCTTGGGGAACAATCCGACGCTGCGCCGCGCCACCATGTCGAGGAAGGCGTGCAGCGCCATCGACCGCTTGCGCTGTTCGGTCGCCACCATCGCCGTGTGGTGGCGCGGCAGCACGCCGCCGGCGCCAACCAGGCCGAAGGTGCCCAGCGTGAGTTCGCCTTCCTCGGGCTTGGCCTGCAGCACCGCGCCGGCCGGCATGGCGAGGCGCGCCTGGCTGCGCAGGCGGAGCGTCTCGGGCTCGTTTGCCGCGGTGCCGGAGGCGTGCAGCGTCACCGCCACCGCCTGGTCGAGGTCGAAGCGCGCCGGTTCGCGCTTGAGCCGGTCGACCGGAGAGAGCGGCGCGAGCGCCGACGAGGGCGGCGGTTCGGGCGGCGGGCGGGACGCGGCGACCGCCTGTTCGGTCGCGACCGCGAGATCCTCGAACGCCGGCAGCGCCTCCGGTGGCGGCGCCGGCGGGGGCTGGGCGTCGTCCTCGGGTGCCGCGCCGCTCACAGCAGGGTCCGGGTGCCGCTGCGTGCCGGGAAGCGGGCGACCACGCCCGGCCGCCCGCGCAGCGCGACCTGCGTGCGGGAGAAGGCATTGACCGAGACCTGAAGCGCCAGGAAACGCTCCAGCACCTGCGCCAGCGGATAAAGCCCCGCCGCGACCCAGGTCTGGGCATCGAAGGTCAGCGTCACCTCGAGCCCGCGCGCGAAGGCGCCGGCCCGCCCGCCCGGCAGCCGCGCGACACCCGGGCGCGTATCCACGGTCACCAGGGACGACAAGGCGGCGCGCGTCTCGGCGGTGTCGCGCAGATCGTGCAGGCGCAGGATCTCGCGCAGCGCCGCCGCCCCCGCCTCCCCGCCCGTCACCGACAGGTGATTGAGCGCCAAATGCGAAATCAGCCGCCAGGCGCCCCGGTCGTTCAGCCCCGGCCGCAGCGTGGGCGTCGGCGGCGACAGGCAATCGACCGCCGCGATCGCCGCGCCACCCTGCGAGACGCGCAGCCGCGGCTGGCCGGCGCCGAACGGCAGCAGCGCCGGCAGGTCGCGGTTGCAGCAGGACGCCTCGATGGTCAGCACGCCCTCGGCGAGGCGTGCGGGGTCGAAGCCGGCATCGCGCAGTTCGATCCAGGTCTGGGTGCCGGTGATGGGCGGCGTGGCACCGCGGCGGAAGGTGACGTAGTTCGCCTCGGCGGCCGTGGTTTCCTCGGCATCGGCCTCGTTGCGCCCGAGCCGGTAGAAGGGCAGCACCGGGCGGCGCACGCCATCGGGGCGGCTCTCGCGCACGGCGTCGATGGCATAGACCTCGAGCGCGGCGGGGCGGCGGGCGTCGGGCACCACCATCCACTCGGACTGCGTGCCGTCCAGCGCGATGGGCTCGCAGCGATGGGGGAAGATGTTGATCGCCGGCGTGCAGCCCAGCGCGACGTTCTCGGGGCCGAGCACCCGCTCCAGCTCGGGCATGGCGCGGTTGAGGTAGATGTAGATGTCGAGCCGGTCGCTCTCCTGGAGCAGCGTCCGCGCCTCGAGGCCCGTGAGGTCGAGGTAGAGGAACTTCTCCGGGAAGGCGAACCACTCGGTGAGCATCCGGTAGCCGGCGAAGGCGCGGTTCGGCCAGGGCAGCGCCGCTTCGTCGTGGCCGAAGCCACCAGGCTGCAGCCGGTCGGGGTCGAGCAGCGTGGGCCGCGGGTCGGCCGGGCTGTCGGCCAGCGCGATACCGACGCACGACGTGCAGAGCAGTTCGTGCAGCAGCGCCGGCACCGCGCCCACGCCGCGCAGGTGCAGCCGCAGCCGATCAAGCCCGATCTTCGAGAAGGTGGCGTCCGGCGTGGTCACCCGCAGGCCGATGCGCAGGCAGGCCAGCGCGGCCTGCACGCGGTTGTTCGCGGGGGCCGCGATCGGCTGGCCGGCGAGCTTGAAGGTCTCGATCGCGACCGGCCAGATGGTGACGTCGTGGCAGGTCTGGAAGCGCACGGGTTCGCCGCGCACCGGCTCGGTTTCCAGCATCAGGCCGCGCGCCACGCGCATCGGGCCCTGCGCATCCGGCGCCGGACCCAGGCGCAGCGTGGTCATCGACGGCACCGGTGCCAGCAGATGCGGCGAGAGCATCTCGAGCAGCGTCTCGCTGAATTCGGGCAGCTCGTCGTCCAGGCGCTGCTGCACCCGGGCCGACAGGTAGGCGACGCCTTCGAGCAGGCGCTCGACATAGGGGTCGTCTACCGCCTCGGGTGTCACGCGCAGCCGCGCGGCGACCTTCGGATAGGCGTCGGCGAATTCGCCGGCGAGCTTGCGGATCGCGCCGAGTTCCCGGTTGTAGTAGGGCAGCAGGCTCTCGGACACCGATCAGTCCTCCCGCACCGCGACGTCGAGCGTGGTCGGGCGCACCAGGGTCTCGAAGGAGATGTGCTCGGGGACCGGGTCGGTGCGCAGCACGGCCTCGATGCGCAGGCGCAGCACGCGGTCGATCGATTCACGTTCCTCCTGGCGCAGCTGCACCTTCACGTTCATCAGCCGTGGTTCGAACCGCGTGATGGTCGCCTGGATTTCGCGCGACAGAGCGATGCGGCGGTCTTCCTCGGTGAAGGACCCTGCGGTCGGGTCGGGCACGCCGTAGCCGATCGGCGAGAGCGGCAGTTCGGCAAGCCCGGGCAGCGGCGGCAGACGGCGCCGGCGCGCGTTCAGCAGGGCTTCCAGGTCGCGGCGCACCGCGAGGCGCAGCTGTTCAACCGCGAGGGATTGGGACAGCGGCGGGTCGCGCGGGCTGTCCGGGTCGGAATCCAGCAGGCGGTCGAGCAGCGGCAGGCGGATGCGCGGGCTGGAACGGGTGTCGCTCATTGTTCTGGCCTCAGGCGCCGGCACCGCCGTGCGGCGGCTTGGCTTGCGCGCCCCGCGCTGGTGTGCCGGGTGCCGCGGTCGGTCCGGGCGCGGCCGCGCCGTGCGCTTCCCGCCCGAGGCAGGGCCTCGGGCCACCAGTGCGGGTGGCGACGGGTGTGGCCTCCCTGTGATCGATAGCGGTAGGCACGCACCATCAATCGAAGGCCAGTTCGTCGAGTTCGGCGAGCGTCTTCGCCTCGTCGCCGACCAGATATTCGCGGCCGCCCAGGCCGCGTACCAGGCCGGCATTCTCCTGCCATTCCGTGCCACGGCCCAGGCGCAGCGGGCTCGGCATGTCGCGGGCGGTCCAGGGATAGACCACCGGGATGTAGACCACGCCTTCCTGGCCGTCCTTCATCTCGATGGTGCAGCGGCGCCAATACAGGTCGCGCGGGCGCTTGGGCGCATCGAAGGACAGCATGCGCAGGCGCTCGGTCGGCACCCACATGTATTCGCCGCCGGCGGTGTGCACCTCGATCATCGCGGCAAACACGTCGTCCACGTCGCGGAAATCGTCGAAGGCGACATCGCCGACCTTGCCGGTGACGCGCGGGCGCAACGATTCAATCTCGAGCGCCGCCGCGGCCGCGCCGGCATGGTCACCGGCGCGCAGCAAGGTGATGGCCTGCGCCGCCGCCTTCTGCGCGTCGGTCGGGTCCTCGCCCTGGAACTTGGGCACGCGGCCTTCCATCAGGACCTGGCGGCGCACCACCTCGCCGCGGATGAGCTGGCGGAACTCCATCACGGTCGGCGAGGGGGTTTCCTCGAGCACGGCGTCGAGCGAACGGTCGGCCCGCTCGAACTCGCCGGCGAAGACCAGCATTTCCGCGAGCAGCCAACGCGCGCCGGCCTCCCGCGGGGCTGCCTTGACCGCGGCGGTCGCCGCCGCCACCGCCCCCTCGATGTCGCCTGCCTTGAACGCTTCGCCTGCCGTGGTCATGCCGCTTGCCTCGCCGCCTGGAGATCCGTCACGAGGCGGAAGGCCGCCCCCACCTCGTCCAACTGGTAGTGCGGCTGCAGCATCACGACGCAGCCGAAGACGCCCGGTTGCCCGGTCTTTTCCACCACCTCGACGCGCGCATCCCTGAGCGGGTAGCGCGCGCCGGTGTCGCCGCCGGCGGCCGAGATGTTCGTGAAGCCTTGCAGCCATCGCTGCAACCGCCGTTCGATCTCGTCCGCGGTCTTGAACGACCCCACCATGTCGCGGCCCATCAGCTTCACGCAATGGGCGAAACGGCTGACGCACAGCATGGCGTTGAACTGCGCCGAGAGCCGCTGGTTCGCATTGGCCGCCATCGATGTCTCGCCGCTCATGCGCGGCGGGCGGTGGATCGACGGCGTGGCCGCGAAGGATCCCTCGGGCAGCAATTCCAGGCCGATGAAGGGCACGAAGCCGGCCTCGACCGCCTGGCGTTCCTGGTCGTCGGTCAGCGCCACCTCGACCGGCGGGCGCAGGCACGCATCGCGCGGGTCGCCGGACAGGCGTTCCGCCGGCAGGCCCTCGATCACGCCGCCCGACGGGTCGCGGTTGACCGCCGCACCGCGCACATCGGCCGGCCAGGAGGATCGCGCGAAGGCACGCACGGCTGCGGCGGCCAGCGCGTAGCCGGCATTCATCCACACCCGCGAATCCGATCCCGCTGCGTGTTCACGGTAGCGGAAGCGGTCGGCGCGGGTGCCGTCATCGGGCCACGGCGCGCGGCCCAGCGCGCGCGGCAGCACCACCGACAGGAAGCGGCTGTCCTCGCGCCCCTGGAGCGAGCGCCAGCGCGTGCGGTCGGCCGCGCGAAGCACGTCGGTCAGGTCGGCCGCGGCCCCCAGGCCGGACCAGCTGTCGAAACCCAGCAGCGCCGGATGCGCGGCGATCGCCGCCGGCGCGAAGGCGGCCGCGGCTACGCCGGCCAGACCATCGAGCCCCGCCACGTCGTCGGTCGGGCTGCCCGGGCCGGGTGCGTGGCGGACCTCGTAGTCAGCGACCAGCATGCCGAAGGGTTCGCCGCCGGGCGTGCCGAATTCGCCCTCGTAGACCATCTTGAACAGGGCGGACTGGTCGAATTCCAGCGCGCGTTCGAAGTCGCGGCACAATTCGGCCCAGCGCGCCGGCAGGAAGCGCAGCTTGACCCGCGCGCCGAACGGAACGCGCTCGCTCAGCCACGCCATGCCGCGCCAGGTTCCTTCGAGGCGGCGCAGGCGGTCGTGGTGCAGCACGGCATCGAGCTGCACGGCGATCAGCCGATCGAGCGCCGCGATGTCACGATCGACCGCTTCCTCGAGCCGGCGGATGGCGCTGCGACGCCCACGCGGCGTGCCATCGTGATCGAGGATGCGGGCAAGGTGGTTGCCGAACCACGCGGTCATGCAGGCTGCGGCGGAGCGGTCGGTGATGAAGGCCGCCACGGCCTCCGCCCCGCTCGCGCCGGCGCCCTGCCCGAGGAAACGCCCGGACAGGACGATGGCGCGCAACGCGACGGGCGGGTCAGGTGCGGTTGACGGCGGCATGGCGCCGTTCCTCCCTGCCCCGCCCGGCCGCGATCAGGCCTTCTGCGGAATGCGCGCGACCATGCGCATGGAGGTGCTGAGTTCCTCCATCTGCAGCCACGGCCGCAGGTAGGCGACGGCATTGTAGACGCCCGGCTTGCCAGGCACTTCCTTGACCTCGATCTTGGCCTCGCGCAGCGGGTACTTGGCCTTCATCTGCTGGTCGGCGTTCTGGCTGGTGTTGACGTAGTTCTTGATCCCTCGACGTCGGTCGCCTCCATGAAGGAGCCGATCTTGTCGCGCGCCATCACCTTCAGGAAGTGGGCGAAGCGCGAGGTCGCCATGAGGTAGGGCAGGCGCGCGGAGATCGCCGCATTCGCCGTCGCCTCGGGGCGGTCGTACTTCTTGGCCTTCTGCACCGACTGCGCCCCGAAGAACACGGAGTAGTCGGTGTTCTTGTAATGGCACAGCGGCAGGAAGCCGAGGCCCGAGAGCTCCGCCTCGCGGCGGTCGGTGATGCCGATCTCGGTCGGGCACTTGGTGTCGCTGTCGCCGTCATCCGAGGTGAAGACGTGCGTGGGCAGGTTCGACACCTTGCCGCCGCCCTCGGCGCCGCGGATGGCGACGCAGAAGCCGTACTGCGCGAAGGCGTCCGTCAGCCGCGCGCCCATCACGTAGGCGGCGTTCATCCAGCAATAGTCCTGGTGCTCCATTGCCTTCGGCTTGCCGGCGGCGTCGTAGGGCGCTTCCTCGTAGTTGAACTCCTCGACCGCCACGGTGGCCGCGCCGTAGGGCAGGCGGGCGATGGTGCGGGGCATCACGAGGTTGAGGAAGCGCGCATCCTCGGTGTCGCGCAGGGCGCGCCACTTGGTGTACTCGGCGGTCTCGAAGATCTTGGCGAGGTCGCGCGGCTTCGACAGTTCGCGGTAGTCCTCCATGCCGAACATCTGCGACGACGCCGCCGAGATGAAGGGCGCGAAGGACGCCGCCGCCACCGAGGAGACGAGGCGCAGCGTCTCGATGTCGTCGGGGTGGCTGGTCCATTCGTAGTCGCCGATCAGCGAGCCGTAGGGCTCGCCGCCCGGGGTGCCGAACTCGTTCTCGTAGATCTTCTTGAACAGGTTCGACTGGTCGAACTCGACCGCCTTCTGCAGGTCGCGCGACATCTCGCGCTTGCTCATCTGCAGCATGCGCAGCTTGAGCGACGTGCCCGTCTCGGAGTTCATCACCAGGTAGTGCAGGCCGCGCCAGGAGCCCTCGAGCTTGCTGAAGCGCTCATTGTGCATGATCTGGTTGAGCTGCGTGCTGACCTTCTGGTCGATCGCGGCGATCGCGCGCTCGAAGGTCTGGCTCAGGTTGCGGCTGAAGGTCACGGTGCCCTTCAGCGCTTCCTCGGTCAGCGCCTTGATCAGGTCCTGCGCGCGGTCGCGCTCGGTCTGCTTGGTCGCGCCGATGACCTGGTCGAGAAGGCCAAGGCCGCCTTCGGTCTCGGTGGTGGTGGTGGCGCCGGCCGGAGCCGACTGCGTGCCGCTCATGCCTCAGCCCTCCTTCTTGTCGAGGCCGAGTTCGGCCGACAGCTTGTCCAGCTTGTCCTTGTCCTTGAGCACGTCCTCGAGGAGGCTTTCCAGCTCGTCCGAACGGTCCACCTTGGACATCAGGTCGCGCAGCTTGGCGCGGGTCTCGAGCATCGCCTTCAGCGCCGGCACCTGCTCGGCCACCTTGGTCGGCTCGAAATCCTCGAGCGAGCGGAACTTCAGGCCGACCGACATCTGGCTGCCGTCATCGGCCAGCGTGTTGTCGACCTTGATGTTCAGCCCCGGCTGGATGCGGGCCATCACGTCGTTGAAATTGTCGCGGTCGATCTGGACGAACTTGCGTTCGGCCAGCGGCTTCAGCGGCTCGGTCGGGTCGCCGGCGAAGTCGCCCATGATGCCGACCACGAAGGGCAGCTCGCGCTCGATCTGCGCGCCCTCCGTCTCGACTTCGTAGGTGATGTGGACGCGCGGCTTGCGAACCCGCGCGAGCTTGTCATGCACGCTGCTCATCAGCTTCCTCCTGAGGGCGAGGTCCGATGCCCAAGGGTTTCGGTTCGCGAGAAGATTACGCAGTCAGCCTGTTCCGGGTCAACGCATCAGGATCACAGGACAGCGGTGATCCATCAGCGCCCGGTCCGACCGCCGCTTCGGCGAGGCTAGCACGGCGCGCACGTGACGCCAGCGGGGATCGCACGGTCATTCGTCGGCCACCCTGATACCCAGGGAGGTGAGCATCAGCTTCCGCACCGTCGCATCGGGCAGAACCTCGGCCAGCAGGTCGGGCAGCGGCATGCGCGCCCGGCGCACCGCGTCGTCGAGCGTGAACGCGAGCGGCGAATGCGGCTCGGTCTTGCGGAAGAAGGTCGCGATCTCCTCCAGCGCGCGGATCGCATCCTCGCGGGTGCGCATGACGCGCGGACCGCCCGCCGCCACCGCCACGCCGCCCGCGGCTGCGCCGGCGGCACCTTCGGTTCCCTCGGCCACGGCTTCGCCCTCCTCGGCGGGAGCTTCGGGTGCCACCGGGGCCCCGGCAATCCGCACGCTGATCTCGATGATGGCGGTCAGCGCATCGCCGACGCGCCGCGTCGACGGCGCATCGCTGCCGAACCGGGCACCGACCGCGGCATCGAGCGCCGCCCAGGCCGCCGCGGCGGCGCGCGCCGCATCGCCGGCCGCGCGCACCGTCGCCACATCGGCGCGGGCCTCGTTCTGCAACGCGTCGAAGTCGGGCATGCCGGCCTTGATCCGCGCCGTCTTGCGCGCCTGGTCGGCCAGCGCCGCGGTCTCCTCGGAACGCTGCCACGTGAACAGATCGCAGTCGGAGCCGTCGCCGCGGCGAAACAGCGTGTAGTTGCGGATCGCAGCCATCAGCGTGCCGTCGGAGCCTTCGCCGGACAGGCCACCGATCGGCGCGCCGCGGCCGTCGATGCCGTCCTCGTCGTCCAGGCGCGGGAAGCCGTTCTCCCAATACTGATCGCACAGGCCGGCGATGACCGCGGCGCCATCGGCGAGGCCGCGCAACCCATCGAGGCGCACCAGCGCCTCGGTCATCCAGGACGCGATTTCGAAGTCCTTCGCCTTGGACCCGAGGCACTCGATGCCGAGCTTCTTGACCTCGCGCCAGGCGCCCTGAACCGCGGCCGGATTGGCGTCAGGATCGCCGCCATCCATCGCCCGCTCGCCGGCGCGCGCGTCGTTGCGCTGCGTTCGAATGCGCTGATACAGCGAGGTCGGAGAATAGTCGGGGCGCAGGTCCTCGCCGGCACCCTCCCCGGTCGCCAGCGGCGCCAGCAGGCTGTCGATATCCAGTACGCCTTCACCCATTCTCAACCCCCGTGTGACGCGCCTTACACCGTGCGGCCAGGGACCGCGGCACGCCACGCTAGCATGCTGGACTCGTTTCGCACGCCCCCTTACCGTCCCGCCCGCGGACGGAACGCCGTGCCGCCTTGCGAAGAAAATGGGGTGCGTCCGGCATGGTTGCGATCGACCTGAAATCCCTTGTCGGGCGCATGAACGCGCTGACCCGCCGGCAGCTGGAGGCGGCGGCGGGGCTGACGCTGTCGCGTACCCACTACAACGTCGAGATCGAGCACGTGCTGATGAAGCTGGTCGAGACCGGCGGGTCGGACGTGGCCGCGGTGCTGCGCAAGGGCGGCGTCGACGCCGGGCGCGTGGCGAACGAGATCACGCGCGCGCTCGACAAGTTCAAGACCGGCAATTCGCGCGCGCCCGCGCTCTCGCCCGACATCGTCACCTGGCTGCGCGAGGCCTGGCTGCTGACCAGCCTGGAATCCGGCAGCGCCAAGATCCGCTCGGGCCACCTGCTGGCCGCGCTGCTCAACGACGACACGCTGGGGCGCACGATCAAGGAAAGCGCGCCGTCCCTGCTGAACCTGCCGGCCGATGCGGTGCGCCGCAACCTGGGCGAGATGGCCGAGGGCAGCGAGGAAGCCGCCGAGGCCGCGAGCGAACCCGCTGGCGGTGCGCCCGGCGGCGCGCCGGCGGGCGACGCGCCGCGATCGGGCGGGCCGCTCGACCAGTACTGCACCGAGCTGGTCGCCCACGCCAAGGCCGGCAAGATCGACCCGATCCTCGGCCGCGACGGGGAGATCCGCCAGATGGTGGATATCCTGACGCGGCGCCGGCAGAACA
>LNFM01010220.1_pt1 | contig 13314 bp, 5 predicted proteins | sample 596031 | NCBI WGS metagenome assembly LNFM01 (sample SAMN04254537, study PRJNA301005) | activated carbon metagenome | isolation source: dual media filters at the Ann Arbor, Michigan drinking water treatment plant | place: USA: Ann Arbor
ATCTCGCGGAGGCCCTCGCTGGGCTTCGCCCCCTCGGGCGAGCCCCACCCCGAGGTGCTCCGGGTCCGCGACGTCGAGGGGGGCGACGAGGACGTCGCGATCCGCATCTACGGCGAGCCGGTCTCGTCGCTGGCCTGGCACCCGGGCGGCCGCCGTCTCGCGACGGCCGGCGCCGACTCCACCCTCACGCTCTGGGACGTCCCCACCGGCCAGCCGGTCCTCCGGCTGACGGGCCCCGAGAACCCGACCGCGCTGGCATGGTCGGCCGACGGCCGACGTCTGGCCGCCTCAAACCGCGCCGGCAAGATCACCGTCTGGGAGGCGACGGGCCCCGGGGAGCCCTCGCCGACCCGATCCACCGTTCCCCCGCACGGATCCGAACAATGAACACCTTGATCAAATCAATGACGATCCTGCCGGCCCTGGTCACCCTCCTCGCGCTCGCGGGGTGCGGAGGGGGCGACCGGGAGGCCCACCTCGCCGAACCCGCGACGGCCGCCGCCGCGACCGATACGGCGAACGTTGCCGCGAACGCCCCGAAGGAAACCCCGCAGCCCCCCTCAGTCCCGGAGACGCCGGAAACGCCGGGCCCGACCGCCGAGCGGACCGACCTGCCCGGCGATGACCCGAAGGAGGTCGCTCGCGTCTTCCTGGAGACACAGGACGAGGCCGTGCGTACGGCCCTCATGACCGAGAAGGCACGCCGGGCCCACGAGGAGAACAACTTCAAGTGGCAAAGGAAACCCGACCAACGCTTCGAGTTGGGCGAGTCGCGGATCGACGGCGACACCGCCGAGGTGGCAATGAAGGGCCCGGGACCTACCGGCCGCACGGAGTCCGGGAACCTCAAGCTGCGTCGGGAGGGCGGCGCCTGGCGCGTCTACGCCACGACCATGAACGGGACGGATGAGCATCCCGAGATGACTATGGATTTCGAAAACCCGATGGCCATACTCGGCGAACTGGGGGCGGCGCTCTCGGAGATGAGGGACGCCATGAAAAACTTCGGCGAGATCGACCCGGAGGCCGAGGCCCGCATCGAGGCCGAAAAAGTCTCGAAGGTCGCCGCGCGTTTCGAAGCGGTCAAGGCCGTCGATCCCGCAGCCCTCCGCACCTCCTGGACCGTCGATCTGGCCCTCGACGGCCGACCGGCCGGTGAGGCGATCGCCGAGTTGGCCGCGCCGCTGGGCCTGAAGCTCGACCGCTCGAAGGCCCCGGCCGACGCGATCGACGCGCCGGTCACGCTCCGGGCCGAGGGCCTGACCTACCTCGAAGCGATCGAGCACGTCTGCCGGGCGGTCGGGCTGTACGCGACCTACGGGCCCACGCCAGGCGAGGAGACCCCGACGGACTTCGAGGGGGACGCGGTCACCCCCGTCCCGGGCCCTCGTCCCTGGCCGGTCACCTTCGCCGGGCCGTTCGTGATCGAGGTGACCGGCGTGGATCAACAGCCGACCGCGACGGGCAAGCTGAAGCTCCGCATCCTCGGCCTGGGGCTCCCGGCCGCGGTTCTGTCGGTCTTACAGGAGGGCTCGCTCGCGTTCTCGATCATCTCGAATTTGATCAAGGTCGAGAGCATTACTGGAACTGGTGGGCAAACGCTACTCGTTCCGCAACCCGTCTTCTCGTCCACCAAGACGTCGGGAACGACCTTCTTCGAGCATAGGTTGGATCTCTCGATGAAGGGGCTGCTCCGCAACGTCACCGCCATCCAGTCTGTCGAGGGACAGATTACGATACCGACCCCGACCCTGATCAAGGAGGTGCGGTTCGACACGCTCCGGCTCGGCTCGACCCAGGAACGCGACGGCATCAAGCTCTCGATGACGGGTGAAGAAGGACAACTGCCCTTCCAGTTCAAGGTCGAGGTGGAGGGCAAGGCCCAGGGGACGTTCGAGGCCGTGCGACCGAACGGCGAAGGCCCAGAGTCCTCCGAGGGTACCAACTACTGGTGGCTCGCCCGGGACGCGGGGGGACGGCCGCTCGGGGGCGGCGTGGAAGACCTGCCCTTCACGGGGATGGGCCCAACGATCCGGGGTGATCAGCCGCCCACAATTTTCGAGTTGAAGCTGGTCGAGTCCGAGAAGAGGGTTCCCCTCACCTTCCGGATCGAACAAGTGCCCCTCAAGGACTTCGGGCGCATGCCCGCGGCCCTGGAGGCGCTGGACTATTCCGGGCACGAGGCCCCTGTGTCTGCCGTGTTCGTGGAGTTCCTGGAGGGAAGGCCGGCGATCGGGAACGCCCGCCCCTACAAGATCCGGATCGCCAATCATTCGAACAAGGACGTCAGCCGCCTCGTGCTGGATCGCACTTTTTTGGACGCCGAAGGGAAGCCGCTCGGCCACACTTCGCCCGACAACTTCGACTTTGAGCCGTACCTAGTCGCCAAGCGGGATACGAAGGAGCTGAAGAAGTCCGGGTTCTTCGTCCCCCAGGGGGCCGAGAAGGCCGTATTCCGCGTGAGGGAGGTCGGCTTCACCGACGCCACGACATGGAAGGCGGAAACCAGGTGAGTTGAATGATCTGGATGGACGCCGGTGCCGCCGTGTCGACAACCGGCCCGAGATCATCGTCACCCTGATCGGCCAGGAAGGCCAACAGCCCGAGCGACGGGCCGGGGGCTCATGCAGGGTGCGAAAGAGCTTTAAGAAATCGTGCGAGTGCGCAGCCAATTACAGAGTCAAAGGTCAGGGCCCCGGCCGCGGCGGCCGGGCATCCGTGCCTGGCCGCCGCAACCGGGGACCCTTTTGTCTCGCACACGAGGATCAGGCCGAAGCGCGTTACCGGTCAGCGGCGGGGGAACCGGGCGCCCGGCACCCCCTGGCGGAGTTGCGAGAACTGCGAGAGCGGGCCACGGGGGACGCCCGTAGGCGTCAGCCGGTTCGGAACGAACGTGCGCCTGGCCTGGACCTGCGGGGCCTGTCGGGGCACCCTGGGCAACCGGGCCTGGCTGATCGTCTCGCTGAGCTGGCCGGGTCGCCGATAGGCGGCCCAGGGGTCGACCGCAGGCTGGGCGACGGGCCGGGCCGGGACCGCCGGAGTCGGTGTGGGAGTCGGAGTCGGGGCCTGCGGTTGACTGACCGGGCTGACGTTCCCTGCGGGGACCGGGTTCCCCGGGGCCGTCGCGACCGGCTGCGTCGGCACAGGGGTCGGCGTCGGAATGGGGGTCGGCATCGGAACGGGCGTCGGCCTCGCAGGGGTCGGGGTCGGCGCCTGGGGGGCGTTGGGCCTCACCGGACGCTCAGGAAAGGTCCGCCAGGGGCCGGCGTTGGGGTTCTGCGGGCCCGGGGTGGGCGTGACCACCGGGGCCGGCGTCGGGTTGATCGCGGGGGTCTTGACGTTGACCCGGTTGAAGATCATGGAGACCCCGCCGCTGTCGTCGCGGACCGAGACCTGCACCGTGTACCAGGTGTCGGGGTTCCCGTTGTACTGGTGGACCCCCTTGACGTCGTAGCCGCCGTTCGCGTTCGGAACGACCGAGACCGGCTCGACCGTGCCGTCGCCCCAGTCCACGGTCGCCGCATAGCCGCGCGGGGTGCTCTCGGCGAGGTTCGGGACGAACGACACGATGGTCCCGTCGACCGGCTTGCCCGGTTCGACCGTAATGAGACCCTGTGTGGTCGGCCGGATGATCGGCGGGGTGAACGTCGGGACGCTCGCCAGGCTGATCCGCGAAAGGGTCGCCCCCCCTTCATCGAGCCAGAGGCTGCCGTCATTCCCCCAGGCGGTCCGGAGGACCGGGGTGCCGGCCTCGTCGACCCGGTCCGGGAGGACCATCGACCGGCCGTCGGGAGTCATCCGGCCGACGAGCGCCCCCTTCGACTCGGAGTAGGCCCCCGTGGCCGTCGGCAAGAAGGTGAACCAGAGGTTGCCGTCGGAGGCCGTGCCGAGGCTCGTGATCGTCTCCTGGGCCGGGAACGCCTTCAACTCACCCGTCGGGCTGATCCGGTTGAGGCCGCCCATGCCGAGGAACCAGATGTTGCCGTCCGAGGCGGTCGTCAGGTGGGCGTTGCTCAGGTCGATCGCGGACCCGTCGGCCGGTGCGGGCAGGTCGAACCGGCTGACCTCCCCGTTCGGGGTCATCTTGCCGATCTTCTCGCCGTCGACGAACCAGAGGTCCCCGGTCTTGCCGAGGGTCAGCCAGTTCACCGAGGCCGCATCCTTGAGGGGGAAACGGGTCGGGCTGCCTTCGGCGTCGAACTTGACGATCGCGTAACCGTCGACGGGGTTGGAGACGGCGACCCAGAGGCCGCCGTCGGCGCTGGCGACGGCCGTGCCGGGCCGGTCCCCCGGGGAGGGGAGCGGGTATTCCGTCACCGCGCCCTTGGGCTCGATCTTGCCGACGTTCCCCGCGCCGGGCGTCGCGCCGTCCGCCGAGGGGGCCTCGGTGGCGGTGTACCAGACGGTCCCCGTCGGGGTGGGGGCGAGGGCCCCGATCGTCCTCGGGGTCTCGACGTCGGGGAGGTCGAACGCGGAGCGGAACCCGCCGGGGGTGACCCGGCCGATCTGGTCCACTCCGGAGCCGTCGGCGTTCCGCTCGGCGAACCAGGCCGCGCCGTCGAAGTTCACGGCCAGCGCGCCGACCCTCACGCCCTCACCCAGCGAAATGATGTCGTTGATCGCCCCGGTCAACAACTGGCGGGCCTCCAGGCCCTCGACGCCGGGCGTCACGCGCCTCGCCGTCCGGTCGTTACCCCGCACCGATCGCCCGCCTTGACCCGCCAGGTTCCGTCGAGCGTCCATGAACAAGACCCTTCCCCGAGATGGAGACCCAGGCGCCCTGGACCGGTGAGAACCGCTCCCGGTCCGGGGGCACACCGTGGCCGCCTTCGTTGTGAGCCGTCCTCGCCCCCCGTCAGCCGGGCGGTTCGGACCGAGACAGTTCTCCCATCGGCCGCCGACCCTCTCGGACTTTTGGGTTTTTCCGAAGATCGCGGTCACCCTGATTTCGCAGCTCTTGACGACCAGGGGTTCTGGCGAATCTGGGTGGACATGCCTCCACGACCTCGGCCTGATGGGGCAAGAGGAACGGCCGGGTAAGGCGGCCGCGGGGCGCTGGTAATCGTGGTGGGGGGCGGTTACGCTCCCTCGGTCGCCGCCGGACTCCGGGCGTCGTGGGGGGCCGGAGGCTTCGAGAGGACGTGCCGGGACCGTAGACTCATCCAGGAAGGGACGCGCCGATGGAGAGCCCCAACGTTCCCGATCGCCCCGGCCCCCACGCCGGCTACGCCTTGTTGCTCGCCCGGGTCGACCGCCTGGAGAGGACCGTCCGCAGGCAGCGGCGGGCGGCCTTTGCGCTGGGGGTCGTTTGCCTGACCGCCGTGGCGGGGGCGGCGGCCCAGGTGAGGGACGTCTCGGTCCGTGCCACGGTCGTCGAGGCGAGCCGGTTCCTGGTCCGCGACGACCGGGGACGGGAGCGCGCCCGGCTCTCCGTCGGTGAGGACAACTCGCCCCGACTGACGCTCCACGACGCGGAGGGGCGGGTCCGGCTCCAGGTGAGCATCGGGCCCAACGGCAGCCCGGGCGTCCGGCTCCTCGACGCCGCCCAGAAGGCCGAGGTCGGGCTCGCCGTGAGCCCGAACGGCCGCCCCGGCCTGATCCTCAACGACCGGGACGGCCGGAGCCGGGCCGGGCTCTCCGTGCAGGAGGACGGCGGGGCGACCCTGAACTTCCGCGACGCGAAGGGGAAGCCCCTCGTCGTCCTCGAAGCCGTCCCCGGCGGCGCCCACGGGCTCACGCTCCGCGACGAGACGGAGAACCTCCGACTCTCGGCCGTCGTCCTCCCCGGCGGGCTCCCCGGCCTCAACATCGTCGACGCGGAAGGGAACCTCCGGGTCGCCGTCCAGACTACGGCCGACGGCGAGTCGCGGTTCCGGGTCCTCTCCGGCGAGGGGAAGGCGCTCTTCGAGGTCCCCGCGGCCCCCCCGGCTGCCCAGGCCCCCCCCTCTCCAACCGAAACCGGCCGAGAGTGACCGAACCCGAAAGCCGGGTGATTGACGGGCAAGCCCCGGGCTGTTAGAGTCCTCATCCGCCGGGACGCATCGGCGCACGTTCCTCACGCAACGTCTTCATCCGTACCTTATCCAAATCCGATCCGCCCCGAACACGTTCCGGGAAGGCTTCCGGTACGACACCGGACCGCCTGTGCAGCCAGGGACGGCTGCCCCGGTTGCGGCGGCGACGCGCCCCGCCGTGGCCGTTCTTTTCCCGGGTCAGCCCGCGACGACGCGGTGCGGCCTGTCGGCGTAACGGTCGAACCGTTCGATCGATCGTCGGATCAAAACGTAGGCCAGCGCGGCCGAAGCGACCGGTACGCCGAGGAGCCCGGCCCACGCCGCGGCCCGGGGGGCCGCCGTCAGCGTTGAAAGGGCGGTCGCGGACCGAACTGGCATGAGCACGACGAGCAGGTACGGGACGTGGACCGCGGTGACCGCCAGCGCGCCGAGGGCCGACGCCGTGACGGCCGTCGAGGGCTCGCCGGGGCGGACGGCCAGCCAGACTCCCAGCCCGAGGCCGAGGGAGACCGCGGCGACGAAGTCGGCCGCGCCGAGCAACGCGCCGAGCGGGTGCGTCGCCCCGCAGACCGACCCGACGAGCCAGACCGCCAAAAGAATCGCGGCGAACTTCCACTGCCCGCGGGACGCCGCCCGGAGCTTCCCCCCCACGATCTCGGGGCCCCCCAACGGGGTCGTCAGCAAGGGGAGCCAGGTCCCCTTCTCGCGTTCGGTCGTGACCGAGCCCGCGACGGTCGACGTCACCCCCAGCAGGCTGGCGAGCGCGACGAACGCGGAAACCCCCTGGATCATCGACGTGAAGGCGTCACGTCCGGCCGTCCCCGGGCCGGAGAGCCAGGTCTCCTCGAACGCGGGAACGGCGAGCCGGGCCACGATCCAGGCCATGCCCAGCGGCACCGCGAGGGCGGCGAGGACCCCCACGAGTTGCAGCAGGAGCACCAACACGACCCGGACCAGCGTTAGGGCCTGCCGGAACAGGAAGACGGGACGGAAGCCCGGCCGCCCCTGGGCCGGGAGGAGGTACTCCCGCCAGTAGATCGGGTCGTCGCCGCAAACGGGGCGGGCGAGGGCGTCTTGAACCGCCGGGGCGCGGCGGGGATCGGACCGCTTCAGGCCGAGGACCGCGACCGCGAACGCGACGGACCCCACGATCGTCTGGGCGAGGACCATCGTCGCGATCGGCGGGCCGGGGGCCGGCCCCCCGGGGGCGACCACCCATTGCCACCGAAAGCCGAGCGAGAGCGGGCTGGACGTCCCGACCCAGCGGCAAGACTCCCGGACCAGCCAGACCAGCGCCGCCCAGAACGGGTCGGCCGGCAGGGGCAAGAACGCGAGTGCCGGCGGCAGGATCAGCCAGCCCCAGACCCGGACCGTGGCGGCGGCCCGCGCGTTCCCGGCGCGGGCGTAACGGTCGGACGAGACCAGCGAGATCGCCCCCATCGTCACGGTGGTCGACAGCACCGCCAGGACGTGGAGCGCGGCGACCCCCGGGAACAGACCGGCCAGGTAGGCCGCGAACGCGACGAACGGCACCCCCACGAGCGCCTGGGAGACCGCGGGCGCGAGCCGGCCCGCGAGCTTCGCCAGCACGACCTCGGTCCGGGTCAGCCGGGTCATCAACAGGAACGGCAGGGTCTGCCGCTCCCGCTCCTCCGTGATCGCCCCTCCCACGAGCGAAGGCACGAGGAACGCCAGTGTCAGCACCTGGAAGACCGCCAGGAGCACCAGCGACAAGGCGCCGAAGTTCTTCAGGCCCGCGGCCGGGAAGACGCTCCGCTCGAAGACGTCCCCGTCGACCGCCACGCCCCCCGCCGCCGACAGGACCACGCCGAGAAGCACCGCCATGACCAGCCGGCCGGCGAAGACGTCGCGCCGGCCGGCGGCGGCCTTGAGTTCCCTGCGCAGGACGGGCGCCGGGATCATGCCAGGCCGCCCTTGAGGACATCCGCCATGAGAGGACCGCCTTCCGGGCTTGAACCGTGGAGGGGGGACGATGTCGCGGGGTCAGCGGACGGCCGTCTGTCCGCCCGCCTGGATGCCCCGGATGTAGCCGAGCAGGTCGGCCAGGTCGGCCGGCTTCAGCCCCTGCTCCAGCCCCTCGGGCATCACCGACAGGCCGGTCGAGACGATCGCCTCGATCCGGTCGCGCGGGACGACGTCGGTCGCCCCTTCCGCCCGCTTCAACGTCAAGGAGTTGGCGGTTTCCTCCGCGATCAGGCCCGAGACGATCCGGCCGTCGGTCGTTTCAATGTTGTAGTTGACATAGTTAGGCGCGACCTCCCGGTTCGGGTCGAGGACGTGGATCAACAGGTCCTCGGGGGTCCGCCCGGTGACGGTCGCGAGGTTCGGCCCGACCTCGTTCCCCTGCCCTTCGGCCCGGTGGCAGGTGGCGCAGACCTTCCGGAAGACCTCGCGGCCCCGGTCGCGGTCCCCTTCGATCCCGAGGGCGGGGCGGAACGCCTCGACGACCGCCGCGCGGTCGGCCCGGGTGGCGTTGCCGAAGAGGGCGCTCGCCCGGTCCTTCACCCCGGCGTTGGGGTGGTTGAGCAGAACCTTGACCCGGCCGGGGTCGAGGTCCGAGGCGCCGACCGACCTGGTCTCGACGGCGTCGAGCAGGGCGGCGAGCCGGTCGGGGCGTGCGAAGAGGGCCTCGATCGCCTCGCCCCGGACCGAGGGGCCGAGGTTCTTCCAGTGGTCGAGGATCGCGGGGGCGACCCGTCGGTCGCTCAGCGCGCCGAGGGTCTGCAAGGCGGCGAGCTGGACCGAGGTGGGCTGCCTGGCGTCGAGGAGGCCGGGGAGCGCCTCGAACGCCAGGTCGATCGGCCCGAGGCTGAGGAGCCGGACAGCCTCGACCCGCGACTCGGCGGTCGCCTCCGGTTTCACCGCCGCCGCCGCGGCCCGGGTGAAGACCGGGGCGAGCGTGGCGCCCGAGGGGCCCCGGAGGGCCTCCCGGAGCGACCCGCCGGCCCGCTGGAGGCCGCGGCCCAGGCCGAGGAGCGCCGACCGGGTGACCGACGGGTCGACCTCGGCCCCGGAGAACCGGGCGAGGACGGCGGCGACGTCGGCCGGCCGGTTCTCCGCCCCCACCAAAACGGTGAGGTCTTCGAGCCAGGGGCGGCCCGACGGCGTGCCGAAGAAGTCGGGAGACCGGGCGGCGAGCCGGTCGAGGAATGCGGCCGACCGGCCGGCGAGCGAACTCTGAACAGCGACGCGGGTCCAGCGGTCGCCCGCGTCGCGCAGGGCGATCGTCGCCAGCGCGTCCAGCGCCGAGGCCTCCGCGGCGGGCGCGCCCCCCAGGGCGATCGAGGCCTGGAAGCGGACCATGGGGTCGGGGTCGGCGGCGAGGGCGGCGACGGCCCCCCGCAGCGCGGGGGAGCCCCCCTTGAGGTGCGGCTCGGCGAGCTTCGCGGCCTGACCCCGGACGCCCGCCTCGGCGTCGGCGAAGGCCGGCATGAGGTCGGACTCGCCGAGCTGGCCGAGGACGTCGAGGGTCCAGAGGGCGTGCGTCCGGCCCAGCGCCGAGGGGCGAGCCTTCGCCAGGGCCTTCAACGGCCCAACGGCCGACGGGTCGTTCCGCTCGATCAGGAGCCGCTGGGCCGTCTCGCGCCACCAGGAGGCGGGGTCGGCCAGCAGCCCGACGAGTTCGGCGGTCGACGCGCCGGCGAGTTTCGGATGGCGCTTCTTGACGTCGCCGGGGGGGAGGAGTTCGTAGAGCCGCCCCCTGTCCTTGCCGCTGGTGAGGTCGAGGTGCTTCTTGATCGGCTCGGGGATCGAGAAGGGGTGCTCGATCGTCTCGCGGTACATGTCGATGACGAGCAGCGTCCCGTTGGGCGTGTTCGTGAAGTTGACCGGGCGGAACCAGTTGTCGGTCGAGGCGAGGAATTCAACCTTCTCGTCGGCCCTGGTGGCGAGGAACTCCGCGCCGTTCTCGGTGAGGACCTTGCGGTGGACGAGGTTGCCGCCGACGTCGCCGATGAAGGCGTTGCCGCGGTACTCTGCCGGGTAGGCGTCGCCCCGGTAGATCGTGACCCCGGTCGCCGAGGTGAAGAAGCCGCCGGGGACTAGTTCCGTCGGCGGCAGCCGCTTCTTCATCACCGGGTCGGCGGCGCGCTGGCGGGTCCGGACGATCCGCCAGGGTTCGAGTTCACTGATCCGGTAGACCGGCGCGGCGGCCCCCTCGGCGGCGATGTCGTCGAGGACCGCGCCCGGGACGAGGGCCGGGTTCCGTTCGAGTGCCGACGACGGCAGGATGATCTGCCGGATGTGGTTGCTGTTGTTGCTGGTGAACCGGTTCCCCCAGTCGTCGAAGGCGTGGCCGAACTGGCCGCCGCCGGAGACCGCCTCGAAGGCCGAGCCGTCGGGCTTGAACCGGAAGTCGCGCCCCCGGACGGAGACGGGCTTCGCGTCGGGCCGGGCGTGGTTCTTGATCTCGCCGCCGTTGCCGCCGCCGACGCCGTAGATCCAGCCGTCGGTCCCCCAGAGCAGACCGTTGACCAGCGCCTGGACGTTCTGCGTGCCGAACCCGCTGAACGCGGTCCGCTTCACGTCGGCGACGCCGTCGCCGTTGGTATCCTTGGCGTAAATGATCTCGGGGGGGACGGCGATGTAGACGCCGCCGTCGTAGGGGATGACGCTCGTCGGCCAGGAGAGGCCGTCGACGAAGATCGTGCTGGCGTCGAACGTGCCGTCGCCGTCCTTGTCGACGAGCCGCCGGACGTTGCCGGTCGGTGTGTTCTCGGGGTACGGGTAGCCCCGCATCTCGACGGCGTAGAGCGCGCCGTCGGCGTCGTAACAGACGTGGACGGGGTCGGTCAAAAGCGGCTCCGTCGCGATCGGTTCGAGCCGGAAGTTCCGTTGGAGCTGGAACCCCTTGAGCGCCTCGGCCGGTCCCCTGGGCGGGATGCGCGGGAGTTCGCCGGAGAGGTCTTCGTCGTCACCCCGGAGGGTGCCGAGTCCGGCGGCGAGCGTCAGTGTCAGCGCGAGGAAGGCGCAGGGAAGGCGGCGTGTCATGTTGGCGGGTTCCCAAGGGGGAGGACCGTGGCGGGACTCGGCGCGGCGTCGTCGGGAGGGGCCGCCGGCCGCCTTCGCCTGACTGTGGGCGGGCGGGGCCCCTTCGGCCGGGGCCTGAACCACGAATTTAGCCGGTCCGCCCCCGCGACACCAGGGGAACCCCTGGCCGACGCGACGCCCGTCCCCGGTGGACCAGGGGGAGTGGGCGGCAGGGGGTGCGGGCCCGACAGCGTTCGACCCGGCCCCGGCGGCGGGCCCGGCCGGGCGCCATTTTTCCACACCCGGCCCGATTCCGTGTAGATTCTCCGAGGAAGACCGGACGCCCCGTAATCGATCCCGACGGCCGAGAGGCCCGGCTCATCGAACGCGATTGTATCGACATGACGACTAATGAAAATCCTGCACTGATGAACCCGTTCGACCTCGCTCTTGAGCACCAGAGGTCCGGCCGGTATGCGGACGCGGCCCGACTGTACCAGGGGTTGCTGGACCGTAACCCCGACGACCCTGACGCCCTCCACCTGTTCGGCGTGTTGCACCAGCAGTGCGGGCATTCGGGCCGGGCGGTCGAGTTGATCGGGCACGCGATCGCGCTACGCCCCGACGCCGCGGCGTTCCACAGTAACCTCGCCGAGGCGTACCGCGCGCTGAAGCAGCTCGACCGGGCGGCGGAATGCTGCCGGACCGCCCTGGCCCTTCAGCCCGAATACCCGGAGGCCGTCAACAACCTGGGCCTGGTCCTGCACGACCTCGGCCGCGACGAGGAGGCTCTGGGGCAGTTCGACGCCGCGCTCCGCATGCGGCCTGACTTCGCCTCCGCACAGAACAACCGGGGCACCTCGCTCCGCGCTCTCGGCAGGGTCGAGGAGGCGACGGAGGCCTACCGCCAGGCCGTCCGGCTCGACCCGGGGCTGGCACTGGCCCGCGCGAACCTCGGCCAGACGCTGACCGACCGGAGGGAGCCCGGCGAGGCTCTCCCGCACTGCCAGGAGGCCGTCCGGCTCCGGCCCGACCTGCCGGCCGCCCACAATAATCTGGGTAACGCCCTGTTGGCCCTGGAACGTTGGGACGAAGCGACCGGGGCTTTCAACGAAGCCGTCCGCCTTGAGCCCGGACTGGCCGTCGCCCACGCCAACCTGGGAGTCGCCCGCCAGCAAGCGGGCAGGCTCGACGAGGCCCTTCGGTCGTTCCGCAGGGCGGTCGAACTGGCCCCGGACGAGGGAAGGTTCCATCAGCAACTGGCCTCCGCGCACGCCCTGGAAGACGACTGGGGCTCGGCGGTGCTCTCCTGCGAGGCCCGGGTCCGCGTCGACCCCGAAAGCGCCGACGCACACTCCGAACTCGGATGGGCCTACCTCTCCGATGACCGACCCGTCGAGGCGGAGGCCGCGTTCCGCCGGGCCCTGGGGCTCCAACCCGACCACCTCGACGCCCTGCTGAACCTCGGGGCGCTCCAGGAAGAACTCGGCCGGATGGCCGACGCCCTCGCCAGCTATCATCAGGCCGAGGCCGCGCATCCTGTGAACCCCCTGCCCCTCGCCCGACGGGCGCTCCTCGACCGAAACCATCTCCCCGAGGGCGACCGCGACCGGCTCCGATTCCACCTGTATCAGCCGCTCGACCCGTCATCCCGCATGAACTGCCTGTTCGCACTCAGCCACGTCGCCGACGCACGGGGCGATTACGCCGAGTCCGCCGCCTGTCTCAAACCGGCAAACGCACTGGCAAAGCAACAACGCAGGGCGAGCGGTCAAGAGTACGACCCGCAATTGCACACCCGGTACGTCGACAGCTTGATCGCCGGGTTCACGCCGACGCTCTTCGAGAAGCTCGGCGGGGCCGGCGATGACAGCCGGCGGCCGGTCTTCGTCTTCGGGATGCCCCGCTCGGGGACGACCCTCGTTGAACAGGTTCTCGCCAGCCACAGCCTCGTCCACGGCGCCGGCGAACTGACTCTGGTCCGACGGGCGATGGACTCGTTCCCCCCGTCGGAAGAAAGGCCCTGGAACCTCGGGGCCGCTCTCATGAACCTCGGGGCGGACGACCTCCGGCGGTTGGCCCGACAGTACGGCGACGGGGTCCTTGCCAGGCTCGACCGGCAGAAGCCCGGCGCGGACCCGGCGCGGGTCGTCGACAAAATGCCCGAAAATTACCTCTACCTCGGCCTGATCGCCCTGCTCTTTCCGAACGCCACTCTGATCCACGTCCGACGGGACCTCCGTGACGTCGCCCTCTCCTGCTGGATGAAACAGTTCCGGAGTCTCAAATGGGCCGAGGACACGGACGACCT
>LNFM01011748.1_pt1 | contig 13313 bp, 11 predicted proteins | sample 596031 | NCBI WGS metagenome assembly LNFM01 (sample SAMN04254537, study PRJNA301005) | activated carbon metagenome | isolation source: dual media filters at the Ann Arbor, Michigan drinking water treatment plant | place: USA: Ann Arbor
ACAGCAAGGAGCGTCAAAAGGCCCTGGCGGCAGCGCTGGCGCAGATCGAGAAGCAGTTCGGCAAGGGCTCGGTGATGCGCCTGGCCGATGGCGAGGTCGCCGAGGACATCCAGGTCGTCTCCACCGGTTCGCTCGGGCTGGACATCGCGCTGGGCGTCGGTGGCCTGCCGCGCGGCCGCGTGGTCGAGGTCTATGGCCCGGAGTCGTCCGGCAAGACCACGTTAACGCTGCAGGTCATTGCCGAGATGCAGAAGATCGGCGGCACCTGCGCCTTCATCGATGCCGAGCACGCGCTCGACATCCAGTACGCGCAGAAGCTCGGCGTCAACCTGCAGGAGTTGCTGGTGTCGCAGCCGGACACCGGCGAGCAGGCGCTTGAAATCGCCGATGCGCTGGTGCGCTCGGGCAGTGTCGACCTGATCGTGATTGACTCGGTGGCTGCGCTCACACCGAAGGCCGAGATCGAAGGCGAGATGGGCGATTCGCTGCCCGGCCTGCAAGCGCGCCTGATGTCGCAGGCGCTGCGCAAGCTCACGGGCACCATCAAGCGCACCAACTGCCTGGTCATCTTCATCAACCAGATCCGCATGAAGATCGGCGTCATGTTCGGTAACCCCGAGACGACCACCGGCGGCAACGCGCTCAAGTTCTACGCCTCCGTGCGCCTGGACATTCGCCGTACCGGCAGCATCAAGAAGGCCGAGGAGGTGATCGGCTCCGAGACGCGCGTGAAGGTGGTCAAGAACAAGGTGGCGCCGCCGTTCAAGCAGGCCGAGTTCGACATCCTCTACGGCGAAGGCATCTCGCGCGAAGGCGAGATCATCGATCTTGGCTCCACACACAATATCGTCGAGAAGTCCGGCGCCTGGTACAGCTACGGTGGCGAGCGCATCGGCCAGGGCAAGGACAACGCCCGCGAGTATCTGCGCGAACACCCCGACATGGCGCTCGAGATCGAGAACAAGGTCCGCGAGAAGCTCGGCGTTGCGGTGCGTGGTGGCGTGGCCGAGTAGCGCCGGACGTCGCGCCGGTCGTCCAGCCATGGACGACGATCCAGCCAGTGCCAAGCCTGTCGATCGACGCCCGCGTCGGGAGATCTCCCTCCTGGCGCGGGCGTTGAGCTATCTCGCTCGCCGCGAGCACAGTCGCGCCGAGCTGGCGCGCAAGCTGGCATCGCATGCCGCCAGTGCCGAGCAGTTGAACCAGTTGCTCGATGATCTCGAAGCGAAGAAGCTGCTTTCCGAAGCGCGCTTCGTCGAGGTCCTGGCCCGCAGTCGAGGCGAGCGCTTTGGCGCGGCGCGTATCAAGCAGGAACTGCGAGCCCACGGCGTGCAGGCAGACCTCGTACGCAGCACCGTCAGTGAACTGCAAAAGTCCGAACTCGATCGCGCGCGGGCAATCTGGCAGCGCCGCTTCGGCTCCGTGGCCCCAGAGGCCGCCGGGCGCGCCAAGCAGATGCGGTTCCTGGCCGCACGCGGTTTCAGTGCCGAAGTCGTGCGCAAGGTGGTCGGCGGTCTGCCCGAAGACGAGTAGTCACCGCAGGCACCGGCGGCGGCGCCCCGCATGCGGCGCATGTACCGACCGTCGTCATCGTCTCCCCTCGAATGTCTCGCGCGGCCCTGCGTTCCTGGGGCTTTCACTTCAGCGATGGCATAGTTGCGACGAAACGTGTTGCCGCTCATGACCCGCGCGCCAGGTCGGCGGCATGAACGCCAACCCCGTCGAGATCCTGCCTTCCCAACATGAACGCGCAAGTACCTCTCGGCTTCGGCACAGCGCAGTCCCGCCGTGCCATCCTGCTTGAGCGCGCCGCCTACACCGCGGTGGCGGTCGTCGCCTCCACCCTCGTCACGGCATTGTTCTCGCTGCTCCTCAACGGCGCCATCCTGGCCAGCTTCATCATCACCGGCATGTCCTGCTCGCTGGTGGTCGCCTGGTTCATGACGGCCAAGGCGCAGGCGCTGACGGCGCAGGCCTCAGCTGCTTCGCTGCGCGAGGCGGCGCTCAAGGCCAAGGCCGAACGGCTCGATCTGGTGCGCGTTGTCATGCGGGAGGTCAATCACCATGTCAACAATCTTTCCAACAATCTCCAACTGATCGATCTGGAATACGCGCGCACCGCAAGGCTGACACCTGAGACGTTGACGGCGCTGAAGGCGGCGATCAGCTCGACCACGCAGGCCATCGAGACATTGAATCGCGCGGCGGAGTCCGACCCCGATAAACTGGTCGCGTCATCGGGCAGCCACCGCATCTGAGGCTGTTGCGCGGACGAGCGAGCCGGTCGTCGGCGCCGGCGGTTGACAGCGGTTGCGCGATCCTCGCACCGCGCAACAGAACGAGACTTCTCCATGAACGACCGCCACGCCCGCCCGCCCGTCGCCGTCAACGGCGCGCGCCTGTGGCAATCGCTGATGCACCTGGCCGAGCTCGGCGCCACCCCCAAGGGCGGTGTCTGTCGGCTGGCCCTGACCGACCTTGACCGCCAGGCGCGCGACCGCGTCGTGGGTTGGGCCAGGGAGGCGGGCTGTTCGATCCGAGTCGACGCCATCGGCAACATCTTCGCGCGCCGCCCCGGCAGCGATCCCGCGCGCGCGGCGATCGCGACGGGCAGCCACATCGATACCCAGCCCACCGGCGGCAAGTTCGACGGCAACTACGGCGTGCTGGCCGGCCTCGAAGTCGTGCGCACGCTCAATGACGTGGGCATCGCCACCGCTGCGCCGATCGAGGTTTGCGTCTGGACCAACGAAGAGGGCTCGCGCTTCGTGCCGGTGATGATGGGCTCCGGTGTCTACGCCGGCGCTTTCCCGCTCGAACACGCGCTGGCCGCGCGCGATCGTGACGGTGTCAGCGTGCGCGAGGCGCTGCGATCGATCGGCTATGCCGGCAACGCTCCCGCCGCGGTGGCCGACGGCGCGCCAGTGTTTGGCGCGTACTTCGAGGCGCACATCGAGCAGGGTCCGGTCCTTGAAGCCAGCGGTGACGTGATCGGTGTCGTCACCGGCGCGCTTGGGCAGCGTTGGTACGACGTCACCATCACCGGCATGGAGGCGCACGCCGGGCCGACGCCGATGCGCCTGCGCCAGGACGCGCTGCTGCCCGCTACGCGGCTGATGCAGCAGGTCAACGCGATCGCGCTCGCGCAGCAGCCCGATGCGCGCGGCACCGTCGGGTGGGTCGATGTCTTTCCCAATTCGCGCAACGTGATCCCCGGCCGCGTGCGCTTCACGGTCGACTTTCGCCACACCACCGACGCCGGCCTGGCGAAAATGGATGCCGAACTGCGCGCCGCTGCCGCACAACTCGCCAGCGAGACCGGCCTGCGCATCGAGGTCGACCAGGTGGTCTACTTTCCACCGCAGCCGTTCACCCCGACCCTGGTCGATGCGGTGCGCGCCGGCGCCCGCGCATTGGGCCTGCCGCAGCAGGACATCGTCAGCGGCGCCGGGCATGACGCCGTCTACGTGGCGCGCCATGCGCCGACCGCGATGATCTTCGTGCCGTGCAAGGACGGCATCTCGCACAACGAGATCGAGGACGCCAAGGAGGCGCACCTGACCGCCGGTGCGAACGTCCTGCTGCACGCGATGCTGGAGTGCGCGCGGTGAACCCGTCGTCTGTGTCGGCAGCGCACGTGATGCCGTGCTGACGCTCGTCGCCCGGCCGCTGACCGCAGCCGCGTTCGACCCGTTCGGCACGGTGGTCGAAGCGCCCAGCGCCGACGGCAGACCGATCAACGCGGGCACCAGTCAGCGCCACGACCTGGTCGATGACCTGCAACTGTCCGCCGCAGGCGGGCGCCCGATGCTCGCGGTATTTCGCGCGCAGGCGCGGCCGTTTCCGTTCAGCGCGACCGAACTGGAGTGCCACAAGCTTGGCAGCCAGACCTTCATCCCGCTGACCGGTGCGCGCTTTGTCGTCCTGGTGGCACCGCCCGGGGCGCACCCAGACTGCGATCACCTGGCGGCATTCGTCAGCAACGGCCGACAAGGCATCGTTCTGTCGCCGGGCACCTGGCATCACGCGTTGCTGGCGGTCGATGCCGGCGACTTCGCCGTGATCGAGCGTTCGGCGAAAACCGAAGACTGCGACATCGCTCGGTTGCCGGCGGCGGTCCGCCTCGACCTGCCGTAGTGCAGTGCTGAGCGGGTCTGCTCCGCGCTGAGTTCAGATCAGGCAGCAACATCACGACGCTGGGTTCCCGCCTGCGCGGGAAGGACGCGTGAACGTTTCTTCGCACGACGCTTCGCATCCTGGGGTGCACGGCCAGTGCAAGCTCGCGCTCAGGCATCGTACTTGCGCCGCGTGCGCTGGGCAGTCATCCCCGCGCAAGCGGGGATCCAGCGTCTTTCCTTCGTGGCACCGGCCGTTACTTCGCCATCGAGATCGTCGAGAAGTTCTGGAACCAGTTCTGCGCCTGCACGAAGCCCTGCACCTTGGCGCTCATCGCGCGTGCGTTCACATCGTGCGTGACCATCAGGAACAGGCGCTCGTTGACGAACTTCTCGTGCACTTTCTGCAACGCCGCGGTCTGCGCCGCCGGCTCGAAGGCGTTGCGCGCGGCCGCTAGCATCGCGTCCATCTCCTTCTCGCCGTAGTAGCCCCAGTTGGTGCCGCGCGGCGCCACCAGATCGCTCTGCACGTGGCGAACGAAGGCGGTGAACGGGTCCTGGATGAAGTAGCTGTAGTTCATTGCCACCGCGCCGCGATTGGCCGGGTCTTTCACGCCCGCGCGCCAGGCGGCCACCAGCGAGTTCCACTCCATCACTTCCAGCTCGACCTTGACGCCGACGTCGCGCAGGTTCTGCTGGATGAACTCATTCATCGGGATCGGCTGCATCATTCCCGATCCCGACGACGGGATCACCGCCTTGAAGGTCAGTGGCTTGGCGGCGGTGAAGCCAGCCTCGGCCAGCAGCTTGCGCGCGGCGGCCGGGTCGTAGCGCAGTTCATCCACCTTGCCGAACCAGGCATGGCCGGGCGGCATGAAGCCCTTGGCCGGGATCGACAGGCCACCCAGGAACTTGTTCAGTCCCTCGCGATCGATCGCAAGGTTGAGCGCCTGGCGCACGCGAGCGTCGCGGAACGGCGAGCCTTCGACCGACGACAGATGCCACACCCAGTTATGCGGGTAGGCGTTGGTCACGATGCGAAAGCCGGCGCTGCGCAGGCTGGGCGCTGCATCGGGCGGAGGCGCCTCGATCCAGTCCACCTGGCCCGAGCGCAGCGCGGCCACGCGCGAGTTGGCCTCGGGCAGCGGCACCAGGATCAGCTTGTCGAGCTTGGGGATGCGCGCCTTGTCCCAGTAGCCGGGGTTGGGCACGAGCTCCGCGCGCTCGCGCGGGGTCCAGCTCACGAGCTTCCACGGTCCGGTGCCCGACGGTGTCTTCGCGTACGCGTTCCAGTCGCGGTTCATCTTCTCCCAGTGCGCGGGCGAGGACATCGGGATCCAGGCCAGCTGGAACGGCAGGAACGCATCGGGCTCCTTGGTCACGATCTCCAGCGTCAGCGGATCGATCGCGCGATAGCTCGCGATCGACGGAATGCGCGTGCGGCCCTGCGCAGCCTGCTTGGTGTCGAACTGCGGCGCCTTGTCGTTGAGCAGCTTGTCGAAGTTCCACACGGCCGCGGCGGCGTTGAAGTCCGAGCCGTCGTGGTACTTCACGCCGGGTCGCAGCTTGAAGGTCCACTTGGTGCGGTCCTTCGGATCGGCACTCCAGCTCAGCGCCAGACCTGGCACCAGCACTGAGGGCTTGTCGGCGCTCGACAGGTCCCACATCACGAGCTGGTCGTACACCGTGTTGGCCATGAAGCGCTGGCCTTCGCCGCCCTGGTCGGCCTGGCCGGTCGTCAACGGGATGTCAGCGGCGGTCATGCCGATGCGTAGCGTGCCCTGCGCCAGCGCGGCACAGGCAGTGGCGCACAGCACGAGGCCGAACGTGGCGTGCGCCATCAGGCGGCGCAGTGTGTGCGTGCGTGTGGCGCGCACGGTGGCGGCGGCGGCGGACAGCGCGGCGTGCGCAGCCTGCTCGAACGCGACGGAGCGGTGCATGGCGTCTCCTGCAGTGGTGCAAGTCGTTGCGGCGCGCACCATGCGCGTGCTTCGAATCTCGCGAACGGACGTCGCATCACTGACGCGCAAGGCCTGTGCCACGCGCAGCTCCGCGCATTCCCTTGGTTCGCGCGGTGCGAGCGCGTATCGCAAGCGACCGCTCGCATGCGCGACGGCGCGCGTGAGACAGGACGAGGGAGGTCGCGGGCGGCGGGCGCGTTGCCCGCAGCCTCAGGCTGCGATCTTCTGCGCCAATGCGATCAGCGAACGGTCCGAGCCCGCTGGTCCGAGCAGCGAGATGCCGAGTGGCGCACTCAGGCGCGTCGACAGCGGCAGCGAGATCTGCGGCAGGCCGGACAGGCCGGCGATGCACAGCATCTTGATCGCGGCGTTGCGATAGTCCTCGAGCTCGGCCTCGCTGGCGGCGAGCAGCGGCGCGACATCCGGCATCGTCGGCAGCACCAGCACGCCATCATTGCCAAGTAGCGCCGACATGTGGGCGCGAAACCGCGTCCGAAACGCCTGCGCCTGCTCGACCTGCGCATCGGTCACCGCCTTCGACCAGGCAAAGCGCTCGGCCACGCCCGGCCCGAGTGGCGGCGCGTGCCGCTCGATGAAGCTGCCGTCGATCATCCAGCTCTCGCGGCCCTGCAGGTAGCGGAAGTTCCAGTACATCACGTCGAAGGATTCGAGCGCCAACGTGCAGTCGGTTGGCTTGCCTGTCATGGCAGCGATCTTCGCCAGCGCACTGGCGTGCGCGTCGGCCACCGCGGGCGCCAGCATTGACCACACGTCGGCGGGTTTGAGCAGACGCACAGTGGCGGGCAGCGGCGTGGCATCGGGCTGCATCAGCACGTCGGCGACGCGGGCGAAGGTGGTGACATCGCGCGCGAAGAAGCCGCAGGTGTCGAAGCTCGGTGCCAGATCCAGCACACGCGCAAGCGAGATGCGTCCGTGCGTGGGTCGAATGCCGTAGAGCCCGCAGTGGCTCGCGGGGGCGCGCACCGAGCCGCCGGTATCGGTGCCCAGCGCAACGTCGCACAGCCGGTTGCTCACTGCCGAGGCCGAGCCACTGGAGGAGCCGCCGGGAATGCGATCGTGCGCGGCGCCGTTGCGCGGCGTGCCGAAGTGCGCGTTCTTGCCGTTCATGCTGAACGCGAGTTCATCGGTGTGCGTCTTGCCGACGAAGTTCGCGCCGGCATCGAGCAGCGCCAGCACGGTGGGCGCGGTGGCGGTCTTGATGCCCGAGAGCGCCAGCATCAGCGGGTTGCCGCCGCCGGTGGGGTAGCCGGCGACATCGAACAGGTCTTTCGCGGCGAAGGTAAGACCGCGCAATGGGCCGGTGCCGGCGCTGGGCACGGCGACCGCAGGGTAGGGAACGAAGGCGTGCGCGGGGTCGTGTTGGAGCAGCATGGTGGGCGGGTCGGTGTCGGGAAGTAAGGAGAGCGTGTTGGCTGCGCGCTGAGCGGGTGCACCGGTCAGGAAGGTACGCCGAGGGCGGCTTGCAGGTACTGCTTTGGCAGCGGTGCGGCGTAGCCGCCGACCTTCGACGTGACCAGCCGCAGCGCGGCGAGTGCTTCGCCAAGCTTGACCGCGGCGGCCACCCCATCGATCACCGGCACGCCGTGCTCGGCGGACAGCGCGTTCGCCAGATCGGCCATGCCGGCGCAGCCAAGCACGATCGCCTCGGCGCGATCCTCGCGCAGCGCCGCCGCGATCTCTGCGCTGATGCGCGCGCGCGCCGGCGAAGCGGCGTCTTCGAGCCCCAGCACCGGCACCTCCGCCGCCCGCACGCGCGCGCAGCGCGTGGCCAGCCCGTACTTGACGAGGTTGTGTTCAATGGCCGGCACGCTGCGCGACAGCGTCGTGATCACGCTGAACTTTCCTGCCACCAGCGCAGCCAGATGAAACGCTGCCTCGCCGATGCCGATCACCGGCGCGCGCGCGATGCAGCGCGCGGCATCGAGCCCGGTGTCGTCGAAGCACGCGATGACGTAGCCATCCGCCGGTGTAACGGCCTCCTGACGTGCGATCAACGCCAACAGCGCCGGCACCGAGAACGCCTCGTCGACATAGCCTTCGATCGACGGCGGCCCATCGTCCGGATTGATCGCCTCGACCACCGTGCCTGCCGCCGCCACCGCCTGCGCTGCCGCGCTGATCTTGGCGGTCATCGACGCGGTGCTGTTCGGATTGATGGCGACGAGGCGCATAGAAAAATCGGGGTCAGGTACAGATTTCGTTGGACAAGGTCGAGGAGGCGGGAAACTGAATCTGACCCCGATTTGCGTTGTTCACAAGAGCGCGCTGCGCGTGGCGTCGGTACGCAGGCAGCGGGCGAGGTGATCGGCGCTGAGTGCCACCGGCGCGGGCTGGGTCTGGCGGCAGGTGTCCTGCGCAAACGCGCAGCGCTCGGCGAAGGCGCAGCCGGCGGGCAGCTGGGACAGGTCCGGCGGCGAGCCGCCGATGGTGACGAGCCGCGCTCCCTTGGCCATCGCGTGACCGTCGCCGCTGGCGCGGCCCTTGAGCAGGGCAATCGTGTACGGGTGGCGCGGCTCGCGGACGATCACGCGGGCGGGGCCTTCTTCGACGATGCGGCCGGCGTACATCACCGCGATGCGGTCGGCAACTTCGATCGCAGCACCGATGTCGTGGGTGACGAAGATGATCGACAGCCCGAGTTCGCGCTGTAGGTCGCGCAGCAGCAGCAGGATCTGGATCTGCACGGTGGCGTCGAGCGCGGTGGTGGGCTCGTCGGCCAGCAGCAGTTGCGGGCGGCAGGCCAGTGCGAGCGCGATCATCGCGCGCTGGCGCATGCCTCCGCTCATCTCGTGCGGATAGGCATCCAGCCGCCGCTCCGGACTCGGGATGCGCACCCGCTCGAACAAACCCAGCGCGCGGCTGCGCGCCTCGGCGGCCGACACCGGCTCGTGCCGGCGGATCGACTCGATGATCTGCTGGCCGACGGTGTACACCGGGTCGAGCGCCAGCAGCGGCTCCTGGAAGATCATCGACGCCACCTTGCCGCGGTAGTCGGCGAGCGCGCGCGGCGCGAGCGCCAGCACGTCGAGCCCGGCGACTTGCATCGTGCCGCTGATCTGCGTGCGCTTGGCCGCATGCAGGCGCAGCAGCGCGCGCAGCGTGACGCTCTTGCCGGAGCCGGACTCGCCGATCAGTGCCACGGTCTCGCCGCGCGCCACCGTGAGATCGACGCCGTTGACCGCGCGCACCGGGCGCGCACGTGCGCTGGCCCCGGCGCCGAAGGTGACGTGCAGGTCGCGCACGCGCACCAGCGGCTCCACCATCGGCGCTGCCACCGCCGCGTTCACGCGGCCTCCTGGGCGGCGGCAGCCCGCGTGTGCCCCGACCCGGGCTCGTGCATCAGGCAGGACACCGCATGCAACTGCGCCGTGTCCGACAGGCGCGGCACACGCTGCGCGCAGATCGACTCGGCCATCGCACAGCGGGTGTGGAAGCGGCAGCCGCTGGGTGGGTTGATCGGGTTCGGTGGGTCGCCGGCCAGCGGCGCCTCCTGCGTGCGGTTGTCCGGGTCCATCGCCGGCATCGACGCCAGCAGCGCCTGCGTGTACGGATGACGCGGTTCGCGGAACAGGTCGTCGGTGGGACCGAGTTCGGCCACCTGCCCGAGGTACATCACCATCACGCGATCAGAGATGTAGCGCACCACGTGCAGGTCGTGGCTGATGAAGACGTAGGTCAGGCCGAAGGCCTCCTTCAGGTCGAGCAGCAGGTTGAGCACCTGCGCCTCGACCGACTTGTCCAGCGCGGAGACGGCTTCGTCGAGGATGATCAGGCGCGGCTGCAGCGCCAGCGCGCGCGCGATGTTCACGCGCTGACGTTGGCCGCCCGACAACTCGTGCGGGTAGCGCTCGGCAAAGCGGCGCGGCTCCAGGCCGACCCGCGCCAGCAGGTCGCGCGCGCGCTCGACCGCCTCGCGGTGCGGCACGCCGTGCACCTGCGGGCCGAAGGCGATCGAGTCTTCGATCGTCAGGCGCGGGTTGAGCGACGAGTAGCTATCCTGGAACACCATCTGCACCTGCCGGCGAAACTCCTTCAGCGGCAGGTCGCGCGAGCCGACCACGCGGCCATCGAACACGATCTCGCCGGCGCCGGGTTCGATCAGATGCATCAGCAGGCGCGCGGTGGTGCTCTTGCCGCAGCCCGACTCGCCCACCACGCCCAGCGTCTCACCCTTGCGCACCGTGAAGTCGACACCGTCGACCGCGCGCACCACTGCGGGTGAGCCGTCGATGCGCTTGCCCTTCAACGGGAAGTGCTTGACCAAGCCATGTACTGTCAGCAGCGGCTGCGCCGGACCGCCGATATCGACCACGGCGTCGACGTCGCTCATTGCTTCACATCCATCGCCGAACGCAGGCCGTCGGACAGCATGTTGAACGAGATCGAGGTGATGAAGATCATCAGGCCGGGCAGGGCGGCGATCACCGGCTGCGTGTAGATGGCGGTGCGCAGCGTGTTGAGCATCAGCCCCCACTCCGGCTCGGGCGGCTTCACGCCCAGGCCGAGGAAACTCAGTCCGGAGGCGAGGATCATCGACACCGCGATCAGGCTGGTGGAGTAGACGAAGATCGGTCCGAGCACGTTGCCAAGCACGTGCACGCGCACGATGGTGAAGGCGTCGGCGCCCGAGGCGCGCGCCGCTTCGACGAAGTCGCGCCCGCGCACCTGCGTGGTCACCGCCTCGGCCACCCGCGCGATCGGCGGGATGAACACGATCGTGAGCGAGATCAGCGCGTTGACGATGCCGGCGCCCAACGCGCCCGACAGCGCGATCGCCAGCAGCACCGACGGGAACGCGTAGAACACGTCGATCGTGCGCATGATCACGGTGTTGACCGCACCCCCCGCGTACCCCGCCAGGATGCCCAGCCCCGAGCCGATCACGAACGCCGCCAGCACCGGGGTGATCCCCATGAACAACGACAGGCGCGCGCCCACCATCAGGCGCGACAGCATGTCGCGGCCGAGTTCATCGGTGCCCAGCACAAAGCCGTCGGTACCGACCGGCTTGAGGCGGCTGAGCATCGACGACTTGTACGGGTCGGCCGGGGTCAGGTACGGACCAAACAGCGCGAGCAGGATGAGCGCGAGCACGACCAGCGCCGCGCCCATCGCCACCGGGTCGCGCGAGAAGCGGCGCAGCACGTTGGCCCAATAGCCCGGGCTGCGCTCGAAGATCGGCGCCGGGATCTTGCTGGTGTCGATGGCGACGTTCATGCGGCGGGTTGCCTCGAGATGTCGTTGGGGAGCACCAAGCCGATGGATATCCGCTTGCGCGGGAACGGCACCGACGTCAACGGCGAATACCGTCGTCCCCGCGAAGGCGGGGATCCAGCGGCCTTCGCCAGGCCGCCGAACGACCCTAGGCCCCCGCCTGCGCGGGGGCGACGGAAGTGGAGAAGCTGCGGCGACAGCATCGGCTGGCTCCCGACTCCTGCGCCGGCTTGAGCGTCACTGACACGGTTCGCCGAAAGGCGCCGTCGTCCCCGCGAAGGCGGGGACCCAGCGACCGTCGCCGCGTCGTCAAACGACACAGGGCCCCCGCCTGGGCGGCGGCGACGGGAGTGCAGAAGCGGTGGAGACAGCATCATCCGACTCACGCCCGCGAAATCCGTGGATCGAGCGTGCTCTGCACGATGTCGACCACCAGGTTGAGCAGCACGAAGAACATCGCCAGCACCAGGATCGTTGTTGAGCAGGAACCCGGTGCCCGGCCAGCTGAACACGGTCTCGATCAGGATCGAGCCGCCGAGCAGATAGCCCAGCTGCAGCCCCATCACCGCGAGCGCCGTCGGCGCCACGTTCTTGACCACGTGCAGGAACACGCCGACGTCGGTGAGTCCCTTGGCGCGCAGGCCGATGACGAACTCCTGCGCCAGCGTATCCGCCACCAGCGCGCGCACGGTGCGGCTGATGATCCCCATCGGGATCACGCTCATCGTGATTGCCGGCAGGATCATGTAGCGCAGGTGCTCCCAGTCGAATGCCCAGTCTTCCGAACTGCCGGGGCCGGCGCCGGTGGCGGGCAGCCAGTTCAGTTGCGCGGCGAAAATGATCACCAGCACCATGCCGAGCCAGTAGTGCGGCACGCTCACGCCGACCACCGACAGGAACGAGGCGCCCTTGTCGACCCACGAGTCGCGGAAGTAGCCGGCGACGAAGCCGAACAGGCAGCCGAAGAAAAAGCCGATCATGGTGGCCACGCAGGCCAGCATCAGCGTATTGCCGACTGCCTTCATCACCTCGCCGGTGACCTCGCGCCCGGTGGCGATCGAGGTGCCGAGGTCGCCCTGCAGCGCTCGCCAGGTCCAGCTGGCGAACTGCTCCGGCAGCGAGCGATCGAACCCGTAGAGCGTGCGCAGTTGCGCCTGCAGTTCGGCCGAGGCATCCGGCGGCAGCACCGATACCAGCGGATCGCCCGGCGCCAGATGCACCAGGGCGAAGCACACCAGCGCCACGCCGAGCATGATCGGCAGCGTGTAGACGACACGGCGGGCAAGGTAGGCAAGCATGCAGGGCGTGCTTCGTGGGTCCGTGATCGGATCGGAGATCCGTGGTCAGCGTTTCAGAAGAGGCTGTCGGCGGCGGGCCGTGGGGCGAAGCCGCGCTCGTTGCAGTTGGAAAAGGGTCTGTCCCCCGGCTGCTGCGGAGCCCGCCCCCGCGTAGGCGGGGGACGACCCCTCTGATCAATCTCGATCGCGTGAACGTGTGACCGCGCAGCGGTCGCGTACACGCGATCGACCCTCATTCCATCGTCATCGTCGCGATGTCGATGAACCAGCTCTTCGGCTGCACCACGTTCTTGACCTTGGCGCTCATCGCGCGCGGGCCGACGTCATGGGCGATCCAGACGAATGGCGCCTCTTCCACCACGCGGGCATGCAGCCGTGCCAGCGCAGCATCGCGCTGCTTGTCGTCGAAACTGGTGCGCGCATCGGCCACCAGCTTGTCGATCTCGGCATTGCCGAAGTAGCCCCAGTTGTTGCTGACCGGCGGGAAGGTCTTGGTGCTGACAAAACGCACCATCGCGAAGAACGGGTCCATGGCGGCGAAGCTGACGTTGATCGCGTTGGTGCCGTTGGCGGTCGGGTCCTTGGCGCCGCGGCGCCAGTTGGTAAACAACGTGTTCCACTCGATCACGTCGAACTGCACGTCGAAGTAGCAGGCCTTCAGCGACTGCTGCACGAACTCGTTCATCGGCAGCGGCTGCATCTGG
>LNFM01010223.1_pt1 | contig 13311 bp, 10 predicted proteins | sample 596031 | NCBI WGS metagenome assembly LNFM01 (sample SAMN04254537, study PRJNA301005) | activated carbon metagenome | isolation source: dual media filters at the Ann Arbor, Michigan drinking water treatment plant | place: USA: Ann Arbor
ACCATGCGCTGGATCTCGTCCTCGGTGAGCCCGGAGCTCGCCTGGATCTTGATCTTGTTCTCCTTGCCGGTGGCCTTGTCCTTCGCAGACACGTGAAGGATGCCGTTGGCGTCGATGTCGAAGGTGACCTCGATCTGCGGCATGCCGCGCGGCGACGGCGGGATGTCGGTCAGGTTGAACTGGCCGAGGCTCTTGTTGCCGGCGGACATCTCGCGCTCGCCCTGCAGCACGTGGATGGTGACCGCGGACTGGTTGTCGTCCGCGGTCGAGAACACCTGCGAGGCCTTGGTCGGGATGGTCGTGTTCTTCTGGATCAGCTTGGTCATCACGCCGCCCAGCGTCTCGATGCCCAGCGACAGCGGCGTCACGTCTAGCAGCAGCACGTCCTTGACGTCGCCCTGCAGCACGCCGCCCTGGATCGCGGCACCCACCGCGACGGCCTCGTCCGGGTTGACGTCACGGCGCGGCTCGCGGCCGAACACTTCCTTCACCACGTCCTGGACCTTTGGCATCCGGGTCTGGCCGCCGACGAGGATTACGTCCTCGATGTCGGAGATCTTGACGCCGGCATCCTTGATCGCGATGCGGCACGGCTCGATCGTCTTCTGGATCAGGTCGTCGACCAGGCTCTCGAACTTGGCGCGGGTGATCTTCACCGCCATGTGCTTCGGCCCGCTGGCGTCCGCGGTGATGTAGGGCAGGTTGACCTCGGTCTGCTGCGCGCTCGACAGCTCGATCTTCGCCTTCTCGGCCGCGTCCTTCAGCCGCTGCAGCGCGAGGATGTCCTTCTTGAGGTCGATGCCGGAGTCCTTCTTGAACTCATCGACCAGGTATTCGATCAGGCGCTGGTCGAAGTCTTCGCCGCCGAGGAAGGTGTCGCCGTTGGTCGACAGCACCTCGAACTGGTGCTCGCCCTCGACTTCCGCGATCTCGATGATCGAGACGTCGAAGGTGCCGCCGCCGAGGTCGTACACCGCGATCTTGCGGTCGCCCTTCTTCTTGTCCAGCCCGAACGCGAGCGCGGCCGCGGTCGGCTCGTTGATGATCCGCTTCACCTCGAGGCCGGCGATGCGGCCGGCGTCCTTGGTTGCCTGGCGCTGGGAGTCGTTGAAGTAGGCCGGCACGGTGATCACTGCCTCGGTGACCGGCTCGCCCAGGTAATCCTCGGCGGTCTTCTTCATCTTCATCAGCACCTGCGCCGAGACTTCCGGCGGGGCGATCTTGCGACCGCGCACCTCGACCCAGGCGTCGCCGTTGTCGGCCTTGGCGATCGTGTAGGGCATCAGGTCGATGTCCTTCTGCACTTCCTTCTCTTCGAAGCGCCGGCCGATCAGCCGCTTCACCGCGTACAGGGTGTTCTTGGGGTTGGTGACAGCCTGCCGCTTGGCGGGCGCGCCGACCAGGATCTCGCCGTCGTCGGCATAGCCGATGATCGACGGCGTGGTGCGCGCGCCTTCGGCGTTCTCGATCACCTTCGGTTGTCCGTTCTCGATGATCGACACGCATGAATTCGTCGTGCCCAGGTCGATGCCGATGATCTTGCCCATGTTCTGTTCCTCTCGGGAATTCGTGGAAGCCTGATGTGTGGAAGCGTGTGGCAGGCCGGCCGGGGTTCCGGCTCAGCGTGCTGCCGATGCGGAGAAGCTTGGGATCGGGGGCGCGCTTTTCAAGCAGGAGCCGTGCCGGCCTCGCCCGCGCGGGCCTTCGCCACTGCGACCAGCGCCGGTCGGATCACCCGGTCGTGCAGCTTGAAACCCTTCTGGAAGACCTGCAGCACCGACTGTGGCGGCGCATCCGACTCGATCGCGGTCATCGCCTGGTGGTGGTGCGGGTCGAATTTCTCGCCGACCGGGTCGAGCACGGTCAGGCCGAACTTCTCGAACGCGCCCTTCAACTGCTTGCGGGTCAGTTCGACCCCGTCGCGCAGGGATTCCGCCGTGGCGTTGCCGGTCGCCAGGGCGGCATCGAGTGCGTCGTACACCGGCAGCAGTTCGCCGGCAAAGTTGTCGATCGCATACTTGTGGGCGCTGGCGACGTCCGCCTGGGCCCGCTTGCGGATGTTGTCCGCCTCGGCGCGGGCGCGCAGCCAGTTCTCCTGGTGTTCCTGCGCCTGCGCCTCAGCCTTCTGCAAGGCCTCTGCGAGGCCGGCGGCGTCTGCCGGCCCGTCGGCAGGCGTGCCGGCGGCGCTGCCCGCCGGGCCCTCGGGGGTATCCGGCTGGCCGGTCCGGGATGGATCGTGTTGCGACATCGGTCTGGCTCTCCTTGGCGTTTTCGGGCGGCGGCTGGGCAGGTCCGCCCAGGGTCGGATCCGACCCGCTCCGGGGTGAGTGGGGACTGGCGGGCGGAATTCAACCCCCCCCGTCGCGACCGCGGATCGTTTCTCGCCCGCGCAAAGGAGCGCATAATCACTCCATGGACAGGGAGTCCGCGGGGCAATAGTGTCCAAAGTCCCAAAAAAATCAGCAAGGATCGGCCGGTTCGAGATCATTCGCCCGCTGGGGCGCGGCGCAACCGCGACCGTATACCTCGCGCGCGATCCACGGCACGACCGCCAGATCGCCCTGAAGGTGATCAAGTTCGGCGGAGACCTCGAAGAGGGCGAGGCCAGGGTCAAGCAGCACCGCCGGCTGCGCAAGCTGTTCCAGACCGAAGGCGCGGTCGCCGGCCGCCTCGACCATCCGAACATCGTCAAGGTCTACGACACGGTCGTCGACGACAACACCGCGTTGATGGCGATGGAGTATGTCGAGGGCACGACGCTGGCCGAGTACTGTGCATTCGACAAGCTGCTGCCGTTGCCGAGGGTGGTCGGGATCATCTTCAAGTGCTGCCTCGCGCTCGACTATGCCTACCGCCAGGGCGTGGTACACCGCGACATCAAGCCGGCGAACATCATGGTCGGCCTGGACGACAACCCGAAGATCATGGATTTCGGGCTTGCGCTGAACGTGCAGAAGCAGACCGAACACGACTCGACGTTCGTGACGGGCGTCGGATCGCCGGCCTACATGTCGCCCGAGCAGGTCAAGGGCTATGCGCTCAACCAGCAGACCGACCTGTATTCGCTGGGCATCGTGCTGTTCATGATGCTCACCGGCCGGGTGCCTTTCCGGGCGAAGCACTACCCGGAGCTGATCTACAAGATCATCAATTCGGATGCGCCCTCGGTCAGCGCGCTCAACCCGGCGATCCCGCCCGAGCTCGATCCGATCGTCAAGCGGGCGCTGGAGAAGGACCTCTATTCGCGCTACCGGACCGGTGCCGACTTCGGCAAGGACCTTGCGTCTGCGCGCTACCAGCTGAAGGACGAGGAAGCCGAGAAGCTGAACAACCGCTTCGAGCTGCTGCGCTCGCTGCCGGTGTTCGCGCAGTTCGAGCGGGTCGAACTGTGGGAAGTCCTGCGCATCACCAGCTGGCGCAAGGTCGGCGACGGCGTTCCGCTGATGGAAGAGGGCAACGACAGCCGAACCTTCGGGGTGCTGATCGATGGCGAGGTCGAGGTGTCGCTCGACCACCGGCTGCTGGCGCGGCTGGGCCCGGGGGAAGTGCTCGGCGAGATCGCCTTCCTGTCGCCGGCGCAGGCGGTGCGCAGCGCCACGGTGGTCGCGGTGGGCGAGGTCACCTTCCTCGAGGTCAACCTCGCTGCCTACGAGCTCGCATCGGAGGAGTGCAAGGAGCACTTCCAGAGCCTGCTCGTCGGCGCGCTGATCCGGCGCCTGCGCAGTGCGAACGCGAAGGTGATGCAGCATGCGCCGCCCGCCCGCATCCCGCTGCCCAGCCTGCTCAACCTCGAACTGGTGCCCGAGCCGGGCCTCGATCCGTTGCCGGCAACCGGGGCGTTGCCGTGGCCCGGTCCTTCGGGGTTTCCCAAGGCGCGTCCGGGAGCCGGGACGCTGCCGCCGACCGCGCCGCCCGAAGCCCCCGCGCCGCCCGGGGATTCCGCGTCCCTGCCGGCCATCGACCTTCCCGAGGCTTTCGTGTCCGCGGCGAACTCCAGCTTCGGCACGTCGCGGACCCTGGTGCTCGCGCCCGATGGCCTGGAGGGCTCGACCACCGGTGCGACCGTGCGCAGCCGCACCCGCGAATCGCCCTGATCCCCGGTCGCGGCGTGGGTCAGTCCCGGGCGCCCAGCGCCAGTGCGCGCGCGCGGCTGCCTTCGTTTGCGGTGGCCGCCGCCTTCGGGTCGAATCCCGCGTCCACCCAGCCGGCCAGGTGCGTCGCGACGATGCCGGTCAGCGCGTGGATCCAGTCGGAACGATCGTTCAGGCAGGGAATGCTGTGGTACTCCTTCCCGCCTGCGTACAGGAATGTACTCTTGCCCTCGATCCCGATCTCTTCGAGCGTCTCGAGGCAGTCGGCGACGAAGCCGGGACAGACCACGTCGATGCGCCGCGTGCCCGCCCGGCCGAGTTCCTCGAGGGTTTCCGACGTGTAGGGCTTCAGCCATTCGGCCTGCCCGAAGCGCGACTGGAACGTGACCCGGTACTTCTCGGGCGGCAGGCCCAGGGCCTCGGCCAGGAGCCGGCCGGTCTTGTGGCATTCGCAGTGATAAGGATCGCCCCGGTCGAGCGCGAAACGCGGGATGCCGTGGAAGCTGATCACCAGCAGGTCGGGGCGGCCGTGCTCCGACCAGTAGCGCTGCACGTTCGCCTTCAGCGCCTGGATGTAGGCCGGATCGTCATGGAAGTGCTTGATCGTGCGCAGCGCCGGCGGGTTGCGCATCTTCTTCAGCACGTCGAAGGTCGCGTCGAACACGGTGGCGGTGGCACTGGCCGAGTACTGCGGGTACAGCGGGACCACAAGGATGCGGTCGCAGCCCTCGGCCATCATCGCGTGGATGCGCTCCTCGATTGACGGCTTGCCGTAGCGCATCGCGTAGTCGACGCTGAGCGGAGTCTTGACCTGCTCGCCGAGGTAGCCGGCCAGCAGCCTGGCCTGGCGCTCGGTGTAGACCCTGAGCGGCGATCCTTCCGGCGTCCAGATCATCGCGTACTTGGCGGCCGACTTCTTCGGGCGCGTGTTCAGGATGATCAGGTTGAGGATCGGCCACCAGATGAGCTTCGGTATCTCGATGACGCGAGGATCGGACAGGAACTGCTTCACGTAGGGCCGGAACGCGGCCGCAGTCGGTGCCGCGGGCGTGCCGAGGTTGACCAGCAGCACGCCGACACGCGGCTGCGTGCCGTGGCGATAGGGGACGGTACTCAATTCGAACCCGGGAACAGCAGTGGCGATGTCGGCATGGGCGGCATGGGTTGCATTCGCGGAGCGCGCGGAGGGAAAGGGCAGGCGTGCCCGGCCGCAGCCGGCGGGCGCAGGCCGGCGCGCGAGCGGTCAGCGGTGGCTGAGCGCACTGCCGATCAGCTTCGCGGTGATGTCGACGATCGGGATCACCCGTTCGTACGCCATGCGGGTGGGACCGATCACGCCCAGCGTGCCGACGACCTGGCCATCGACTTCATAGGGCGCGGTCACGATGCTGCATTCGTCGAGCGGCAGGATGCCCGATTCGCCGCCGATGAAGATCTGCACGCCGTGCGCATGCAGGCTGGTGTCGAGCAGGTGCAGCAGGGCGGTCTTGCGTTCGAACACGTTGAACAGGTCGCGCAAGCGTCCCATGTCGGTCGACAGGTCGGGGATGCCGAGCAGGTTGCGCTCGCCCGAGACCACGAGGTCTTCGGGGCTGGTCATCGCGGCGCTGCCGACTTCGATCGCGGCGTTCATCAGCGCGGATACATCCTGCTTCAGCGCGACGAGCTCGTCCTGCACGCGCAGCTTGATCTGGTCGAACTGCATGCCGGCATAGTGCTGGTTGACGAAGTTGGACGCTTCGACCAGTTCGGTGGCCGTGTAGTCGCGCGCGGTGGACAGGATCCGGTTGTGCACCTCGCCGTCGGGCGCGACCATGATCAGCAGCACCCGCTTGTCGGACAGGCGGAGGAACTCGAGGTGCCTGAACGCCTGGTCGCGCCGGCGCGGCGTCATCACGACCCCGGCGAAGGCGGTGAGCTCGGAGAGCATGTGCGATGCCGAGGTGACCAGCCGCTGCCGACTGTCGAGTTCGAGCTGGCCTTCCAGCTGCGTGATCTCGACCTGCTCGAGCGGCTTCACCCGCAACAGCGTGTCGACGAAGAAACGGTAGCCGCGCGGCGTGGGGATCCGGCCTGCGGAGGTGTGCGGGCTGGCGATGAAGCCCATCTCTTCGAGGTCGGCCATCACGTTCCGGATGCTCGCCGGCGACAGTTCCAGGCCGGAATACTTCGACAGCGTGCGCGAGCCGACCGGATCGCCATCGGCGATGTATCGCTCGATAAGCGTCTTAAGCAGCAGTTGAGCGCGGTCGTTGAGCATGGCCTGATTCTACCTACCGGACACCCCGGCGGGGCAACCCCGGGATTGACAGGCCTCGCGCGGCGGTCCCGGCTGCTGCGCCTGCGGCCGGTCGAGGCCGGTGCCGGCCGTTTGCGGTGCCGTCCGCCGGTGGTCTCCGTCGATCCCTGCTTGCCTGCCGAATGCGTGTGTTCTAATCCAGCCATGAACGATCCCGCCACCCGACCCGGACCCCGCCGGAGCGAACCATCGAGCCACGCTGCCGGCGCCGTGGCTACCGCCGCAGGCCAGCTGCCGGGCGGCCGATCGGTGCAGCGGACGCCGTCGCGCACGTTCGGCACGGTCGCGCTGATCGGCAAGTACAAGAGTCCGCTGATCGCCGAGCCGCTGGCCGACCTCGCGCGCCACCTCGCTGCGCGCGGGGTGGAAGTGCTGATCGACCGCCTGACCGCAGCCCATGTCGGCGGCGATTCCGCCAGTGCGCTGTCGCTGGAAGAGATCGGCCGTCGGGCGGGTCTCGCGGTCGTGCTGGGTGGCGACGGCACGATGCTGAACATCGCGCGTACGCTCGCGCCCTTCGGCGTGCCGCTGGTCGGTGTCAACCAGGGACGCCTCGGTTTCCTCACCGACCTCTCGGTGGACCGCATGGCGGTGGCCATCGATGCCATCCTCGACGGCCACTACATCGCCGAGTCGCGCATGCTGCTCGAGGCAACCATCACCCCGGCCGCACCGCGTGCCGCGGTCGACGTCGCGGCTCCCGGCGTGCCGGCCGGTCCGCCGGCCACCGTGCTTGCGTTCAACGATGTCGTGATCAGCAAGGGCGAGCGCGGCGGGATGATCGAGTTCGACGTGATCGTCGATGGCCAGTATGTGACGAGCCTTCGGGCCGACGGCCTGATCATCGCCTCACCCACAGGGTCGACCGCCTATGCATTGTCTTCCGGCGGTCCGATCGTGCATCCGTCGCTGTCGGTGATGAGCCTGGTGCCGATCTGTCCGCACACGCTGTCCAACCGGCCGATCATCGTGTCCGCCAGCTCATCCATCGAGATCCGCATGCAAGGCGGCAGCGAGGCGGTCGTGCGTTTCGACAGCCATTCCGACGCCGTGATCGGCAGCGCAGACCGGCTCCAGGTGCGCCGCTCCGACCATGACGTGATGCTGCTGCATCCGGACGACTACGACTATTTCCACATGTTGCGCGAGAAGCTCAAGTGGAGCGAAGCCCTGTAGCGATGGCAGCCCGCCCCGAGAGCCGCCGCGGCCCCGCGCTGCGTGCGCTGGCGATCCGCGACTTCGTGATCGTGGACAGCCTCGATCTGGAGTTCGAAGCCGGCTTCTCTGCGCTGACCGGCGAGACCGGTGCCGGCAAGTCGATCCTGATCGACGCGCTCGGCCTGTTGCTGGGCGACCGGGCCGATGCCGGCGTGGTGCGCCCCGGGCGCGACCGTGCCGAACTGTCCGCAGAGTTCGATATTGCCGGCGAACCGGCGGTTGCCGAATGGCTCGAGGCGCGTGAGCTGGCCGACCCGGATGGCGGCGCCTGCCTGGTGCGGCGCCTCATCGATGCCGGTGGACGCTCGCGCGCCTTCATCAACGGACGCGGCGTGACGCTGGGCCAGCTGCGCGAACTGGGCGAGCAGCTGGTGGACATCCACGGCCAGCATTCGCACCAGTCGCTGGCGCGACCGGCCGAGCAGCGCGCGATCCTGGACGGATTCGGCGCCCATGACGACCTTCTGCGCCGGGTCGCCACGGGCTGGCAGGAATGGCAGTCGGCGAGCCGGGCGCGCGAGGAGGCGGAGCGTGGCCAGGCCGAGCTCGCGCAGCGCCGGGAAGAGCTCGAGTGGCAGACCGCGCAACTGGCTGCGCTGGCGTTCGATGCCGACGACTGGCAGGCGGTCAACGCAGAACATGCGCGCCTGGGCAATGCGGCGGCGCTGATCGAATCGGCCGAGTACGCGCTCGCCGCGCTCGGCGACGGCGAGGGGTCGGCGCTCGCGCAGGTGTCGACCGTGCTGGCGCGGCTTCGCGACAGCGCCAGCGTCGACCGTGAAGCCGAGGCCGCGCTCGAGCTGATGGCAGGTGCCGACGCCCAGCTGAAGGAGGCGGCGCGCGAACTGCGCCACTATCGCGACCGGCTGGACATCGATCCGGCGCGCCTGCGCGAACTCGATGCGCGGATCGAGGCGGTACAGGATGCGGCCCGCAGGTTCCGCGTGCCGCCGGCCGAACTCGGGCTGCTCCGGGTGCGCCTCGAGGGCGAACTCAGGAAACTCGACCAGGCGGGCGACCCGCGCGCACTGGCTGCGGCCGAGGCGGCCGCCCGCACCGGCTACAAGGAAGCCGCGGCGCTGCTGACCCGCGCCCGGCAGCGGGTGGCGACCCGCCTTGCCCGGGCCGTGACCGAAGCGATGCAGACGCTGGCGATGGACGGCGGACGCTTCGAAGCGGTGCTGCTGCCGGTCGCCGGTCCGGGGGGCGCCTCGGCGGCAGGTCGACCTGTCGCCCGTCCTGCCGTGCGCGCCGCCGCGGTCGCCGCCGATTCGCCGGGCAGCAGCCATGGCGACGAGACGATCGAGTTCCGCGTGTCTGCGAATCCGGGCATGCCACCCGCGGCGCTGGCATCGGTCGCGTCCGGCGGCGAACTGTCGCGCATCAGCCTCGCGTTGCGCAAGGTGACCAGCGCCGCCACCCGGGTGCCGCTGCTCGTGTTCGACGAAGTGGATGCCGGCATCGGCGGCGGCGTGGCCGAGATCGTCGGCCGCCTGTTGCGGGATCTCGGGCGCACCCATCAGGTCATGTGCGTGACTCACCTTCCGCAGGTCGCTGCCAGCGCCCGGCGCCAGTATCACGTCGTCAAGCGCGTGGCCGGTGGCCAGACGGTGAGCCGTGTCGAGCCGCTCGACGATGCCGGACGCGTGGAAGAGATCGCGCGCATGCTCGGCGGCGTGCGCATCACCGCGACCACGCGCCAGCATGCGGACGAGCTGCTGCGCCAGGCACGCGAGGACGCGCCCGCCGACTGAGCGGCCAGCGGATGCCGGCCGCGGCGGTGCGGGCGCCGGCGATGCACGGACCCGCGATCAGGCGGTGGCCGCCCGATGCGCGCAATCCACGGTGCGGCATTCCGCGTACAGGTAGAGCGAGTGGTCGATGATCGCGAAGCCGCGCTCGGCGGCAACCTTTTCCTGGCGCCGTTCGATCTGCGGATCGTAGAACTCCTCGACCCGGCCGCACTGCAGGCAGACCAGATGGTCATGATGGCCGCCCTGCCTGAGTTCGAAAACCGCCCGGCCCCCCTCGAAGTGGTGCCGCTCGAGGAGTCCGGCCTGTTCGAACTGGGTCAGCACCCGGTAGATCGTGGCGAGTCCGACGTCGACGCCATCCTTCGCCAGCTGCCGGTACACCTCTTCGGCTGTCATGTGCCGGACTTGGCTGGTCTCGAACAGGTTCAGGATGCGCAGCCTCGGGGTGGTGACCTTGAGGCCGATCGTCTTCAGTTCTTCCGATTTGCCCATCACGCGTTTTCCGGGGTGCGGTCGGGGTGCGGGGGGCACCCACCTGATTCGGTATCATATACGACCTCGAATCCACTGCCGGCGCGTTTCGCTTCGGCCCGCCCGCGCCATGCCGCCCTCCACGCCGACCTTCATCCAGCCCGCCAGCAAGCCGGTCATTCCGCTCGAATCGGCCCTGCCGAATGCCCGCGCGTGCCCTGCCGGCATGCGATCGGGACGCGCGCTGTCGACCGCCGGGCTGCTGGCGCTCGTCCTCGTGCTGGGGGCCTGCGGGGTGCGCATGCCGCAGGCGTATTCGCCGCCCCTCCAGCAGGGCAACGTGATCGAGCAGGAGGCGCTGTCGAAGCTGAAGCCCGGCATGACGCGCTCGCAGGTCAGGTTCGTGCTCGGAACCCCGCTGGTGGTCGACGTGTTCCGCAACGACCGATGGGACTACGTCTATCTCTTGCGCCGGCAGGGCGAGGCGCCGCAGCAGCGCCGGGTCACCGTGATCTTCGACGGCGACCTGCTGGCGCGGGTCGAAGGCGACGTGGTGCCAGGGTCCGGAACGGTGCCCGTGCGCCCCGCGGCGAAGGCCGAGGCCGCGAAGCCGGAACAGAAGAAGGACCCGAAGAAGGACGGCGCGGCCGAACCGCAGCGCGGTTTCTTCGGTCGCATGCTCGATCGCGTCGGGTTCTGATCCCCGCCGATCCGCGCGCCACTATCGAAGACGAGGCAGCCGATGGACCGTACCCTGAACGTGGTGATCGCCGGTGCATCCGGCCGGATGGGCCGTACCCTGATCGAAGCGGTGACGCGTGCGCCGCAGATGCGCCTGCATGCGGCGCTCGACCGTGCGGACAGTCCGGCGATCGGCCGCGATGCCGGCGACGGGGCCGGCGTGCATACCGGCGTGACGATCGGCTCGGACCTCGGGCGCGCGCTCGAGGGGGCGCATGCACTGATCGACTTCACGTTGCCGGTGGCCACGCTCGCCCACCTGGATGCCTGTCGCGGCGCAGGCGTGTCGATGGTGGTGGGCACGACCGGTTTCGACGCCGGCGGACGCGCCCGGCTGGCCGAGGCGGGCAGCACGATCCCGCTGGTCTTCGCGCCGAACATGAGCGTGGGCGTGAATGTCGCGTTCAAGCTGGTGGAGACGGCCGCCCGCATCCTCGGCGATGCCTACGATGTCGAAGTCTTCGAGATCCACCACCGGCACAAGATCGACGCGCCATCGGGCACGGCCGTGCGCCTGGGCGAGGTGGCCGCTGCGGCGCTGGGTCGTGACCTGGACGCCGACGCCGTCCATGGCCGGGAGGGTGTCACCGGCGAGCGCACGACCCGGGAGATCGGGTTCCATTCCGCGCGCGGTGGCGACATCGTCGGAGACCATACGGTGTTCTTCGCCGGCGCCGGCGAACGCCTCGAGATCACGCATCGCTCGTCGAGCCGGGCCAATTACGCGCTGGGCGCGCTGCGTGCGGTGCGCTGGCTCGACGGGCGCGCCCCGGGCCTGTACGACATGCAGGACGTGCTGGGTCTTCGCGACGGCTGACACGGCATGAAGCCGTCGGCTGTCGAGGCAGTAGGCGGGGGGCAGGCCGTTCGCGTATAATTCGGCAAATTTTCCGCGGGACGGCGTGAATTTCCGGGCGTGTGCCGACGGATCCTCACGTGCCAGTCCCGCTTGCCATGTATGCGGCCCAGAGGGCCACTGCAGGGGGGCTTCAGGACCCGTCCGCACGCTGCCGCAAGGGCTGCGGGCGAGGGTGCGCGCCTCCCCCAGCGTGCCTGCCGTCCCAGTCTGGAGAGGTCCTGTCGTGTCAACCCGTCCGCCCGCCTTGCTTGCGCTTGCCGACGGAACGATATTCCACGGCCAATCGATCGGTGCGCCGGTCGAGTCCACCGGGGAAGTCGTGTTCAATACGTCGATGTCAGGCTATCAGGAAATCCTGACCGATCCGTCGTACGCCGGCCAGATCGTCACGCTCACCTATCCCCATATCGGCAACGTGGGGGTCAATCCGGAAGACGTCGAGTCGGCGCGTGTCTTCGCCGCCGGGCTCGTGGTCCGCGACCTGTCGATGGTTGCCAGCAATTTCCGCTCGACCCAGTCGCTCACCGGCTACCTCGAGGCGGCGGGCGTGCCGGGCATCGCCGAGATCGATACCCGCAAGCTGACCCGCATCCTGCGCGAGAAGGGGGCACAGGGCGGTTGCCTGGTCGCCGGCGCGACTGCCGGTGCAACCCTCGACGCCGACCGTGCCCTCGCCGCGGCACGCGGATTCCCCGGGCTTGCCGGCATGGACCTGGCGCAGCAGGTCACCTGCAGCGCGGCGTATCCGTGGACGGAAGGGGTCTGGGCGCTCGGCAGCGGTCACTCGACGCCGACCGATCCGCGTTTCCACGTGGTGGCCTACGATTTCGGCGTGAAGCGCAACATCCTGCGCATGCTGGCCAGCCGCGGCTGCCGGTTGACCGTGGTGCCGGCGAAGACGCCCGCGGCCGAGGTGCTCGCGATGAAGCCCGATGGCGTGTTCCTGTCCAACGGGCCGGGCGATCCTGAACCCTGCGACTACGCCGTGTCTTCGATCCGCACGCTGCTCGACCATGAAGTGCCCCTGTTCGGCATCTGCCTCGGGCACCAGCTGCTCGGCCTCGCCAGCGGCGCGAAGACGCAGAAGATGAAGTTCGGCCACCACGGTGCCAACCATCCGGTCCAGGACCTCGACACGAAACGCGTGATGATCACCAGCCAGAACCACGGCTTCCAGGTCGACCCGGACACGCTGCCGTCCACCGCGCGGATCACCCATGTCTCGCTGTTCGACGGCAGCCTGCAGGGCTTCGAGCGTACCGACCGCCCGGCGTTCTGCTTCCAGGGCCATCCCGAGGCGAGCCCGGGGCCGCACGACATCGACTACCTCTTCGACCGCTTCATCCGCCTGATGGAGGCGCGCAGTGCCTAAGCGTACCGACATCCAGAGCATCCTGATCATCGGCGCCGGGCCGATCGTCATCGGCCAGGCCTGCGAGTTCGACTATTCCGGTGCGCAGGCCTGCAAGGCGCTGCGCGACGAGGGCTACCGGGTGATCCTGGTCAACTCGAACCCGGCGACGATCATGACCGACCCGGGCCTCGCGGACGCCACCTACATCGAGCCGATCACCTGGCAGATGGTCGAGCGGGTGATCGAGATCGAGAAGCCCGACGCGCTGCTGCCGACCATGGGCGGCCAGACCGCGCTCAACTGCGCGCTCGACCTCGCCAAGCATGGCGTGCTCGAGAAGCACGGCGTCGAGATGATCGGCGCCTCGCGCGAGGCGATCGACAAGGCGGAAGACCGCGAGAAGTTCAAGCGCGCGATGGCGAAGATCGGCCTGGCCAGCCCGCGCTCGGCGCTCGCGCACAGCATGGAAGAGGCGCTGCAGGTCCAGGCGGTGGTCGGTTATCCGACGATCATCCGCCCGTCGT
>LNFM01010224.1_pt1 | contig 13310 bp, 11 predicted proteins | sample 596031 | NCBI WGS metagenome assembly LNFM01 (sample SAMN04254537, study PRJNA301005) | activated carbon metagenome | isolation source: dual media filters at the Ann Arbor, Michigan drinking water treatment plant | place: USA: Ann Arbor
GCGAACCCTTCGATGGTCGGGTCGCCCACCCCACCGACGAGGTCCCACTCCGACTTGGCGTTCCCGGGCAGCAGGTTCTCCGCGATGATGGCGTTCGCCGACAGCAGGTCGCGCACCTCGAGCGTTTCGAGGCCGAGGCGGGTTCGCGTTGGGGCGGCACTAACCGCGTGTGCAACCGGTCCGGCGCACGCCGCCTTCTCGTGGGCCGAACAGGTCGCCGACTGCGGGCAGGAGTTGCACTTGTGACCGGTCAGCCAGTGAATGAAGCGCATGGGAGCCTCGAAGTTGGGCGGGAACCGGAAGCCGTCAATGAAACGCAGCGCGAACAAACGAGAAGCGGGTGCGGGAGGGGGCGGTCGGAACGCCCGGTCGCGAGTCGGTCGGGAGAACGCACCGGGGTATTAAACCCATGTGAACCGGCCGCTGTGAAGGCTCCGCTAAGACGAAGCGGCAGTAATAGACACCTTTTCCGCGCGCACCCGCTCCTCGGTCACGAGGCTGTGACCGCACTTCGGGCACTTGCGGTACCGCACCACGCGCCCGGAGCACGGGTTCACGGTTCGGGCCACTTGCATGCGCGCGCTGCACTTGGCGCAGACGAAGCCGAGTTTCATACGACTACCCGAGATGGGGACAAGGGAAGTGGCCGCGCCGGTCAGGGCGCGGTCAGGGCGAGCCGCCCGCGCGCGGCGCGAACGGCGAACAGCGCGAGCATCTTCAGGCGCTCGCCGGGCGTGTTGGTCTCGGACGAGCGGAACGGCAGCGGCCACAGCGCGACCGACCGCAGCAGCCGGCCGAGCGCCTTGCCCTTCTGCCCGGCGGTCGCGTACCGGTACGCGGCCGATTTGAGCGTGTACGCGAGCACCTTGCGGCGCAGCCAGAACGGTGCGCGCAGCGCGTCCAGCGCGCGGCGCAGCACCCGCAGTTCGTTGTCTTCCATGCGCTGCGCCGCGGTGGACATGCTCCCGCTGTGCGCCCGGTACCACCACAGCGGCGCGTCCAGCACCAGAATCGGGTACCGGGCCGCGACGCGCAGCCACATGTCGCGGTCCTCGGCCGAGCGCAGGGTGGTGTCGAAGTAGCCCACCTCATCGAACGCCGCGCGGCGCATCAGCACGCCGCAACTGCCGAACCACGTCCGGACCAGCAGCTCGCGCGCGGTCACTTCGCGCGCCGGGCCGGGGCGCGCAGGGTCCACGGCCTTCCAGTGCGGTTCCGGCCCGGCCTCGCACCCGGCCGCGACCAGCCCGAGTTCCGGCCGCGCGAGCATCACCGGCACCTGTGCGGCGAGGCGCTCCGGGTGCCACTCGTCGTCCGAATCGAGCAGCGCCACGAACTCGCCGCTCGCGGCGCGGATGCCCGTGTTGCGCGCCGCGGAGAGACCCTGATTCGGCTGGTGGATGTAGCGGATGCGGTCGCCGTACCGCGCGAGCCGCGCCGCGGTGTCGTCGGTGCTCCCGTCGTCCACGACCACCACTTCGACCCGCGGGTACGTTTGGGCCAGCGCGCTGTCGACCGCGGCGCACACGTAGTGGCCGTAGTTGAACGTCGGGATGACGGCCGTGACGAGCGGCAGCGCGGCGGGCATGAAGGCTCCGAGTTAGGCGTTCCGAACTGGTAGCGAGCGTTCCGGCTTCGGTCCCGCGCGGCGCGCCCCGGAGCGGGCGACGGCCTCCGCGTACAGCGCTTCGGCGCGGCGGGCCATATGTTCGGTGGTGAACTGACTCTCGGCGCGGGCGCGTCCGGCCGCTCCGAGAATTCGTCGCCGCACCGGGTTCTTCAGGAGCGCGACGAGCGCGGCACCGAGCGCCGCGGGGTCCGACGGCGGCACCAGCACGCCGGACTTCTCGTGCTCCACCACTTCCGGGATGCCGCCGGCGGTGGTGCCGATCACCGGCACGCCCCACCGCATCGCTTCGAGGAAGATCAGCCCGAACGACTCGTACAGCGACGGCGCGGCGAACACGTCGGCCCGGCGGAACCACCGGTTCACGTCGTCGTCCGAGAGCCGTCCCAGTAGGCTCACGCGGGCTTGGGCCGCGGTCGGCAGGTCGTCCCGAACAAACTCCGCGTGCGTGCGCCCGCCGGGGCAGTGCGGCCGGTCCGAGCCGATCAGCACGAACCGCGCGTTCGGCACTTCGCGCAGCACGTGCGGGATCGCGCGGAGCAGATCGATTGTGCCCTTGCGCTTCTCCATGCGCCCGAGGAACAGTACCGTGAGTTCGTCGCCCGTGGCCGGCTCGCGCGTGAGCGCGGGGGCCGGCGCGATGCCGTGCGGGATCAACCGAATCTCGGTCGCATCGACGCCCAACTCTTCGGCCATGAGGCTCGCGTGGGCGGCGGAGTGCGTAACGAGCGCGTCCGCGGCGCGGGCCAGTTTGCGCTCGCGCCACACGTCCCACCGGGCCGCGCGCGTGTGACCGGTGCCGTCGATTAGTTGTGCCTCGCGCGACGAGGTGTGCAGCCGGACCACCACCGGCACGCGGCGGAACCGGTTGAACAGCACTCCGAATCCTTCCCAGTTCGGGAACTCGAACACTTCCACCCCGTGCCGCTTCACCAACCGCCGCGCGGCGCGCCACACCCGCACGCACGCGCCGGCCCCGGGCACGAACCGGTCGAGTACGGGCAGGTGGTGCGCGCGCACCAGATGCACGGTCACCGGGCCGTCGGGCACCTCGCGGGCCTCCGGGCCGGGCGCGAGCACGTGCACCGCGTGGCCGCGCGCGGCGAGCGCGTGCGCCATCTGGCGGGTGTAGGTGCCGATCCCGCCCTCGCCGGTGATGCCGGGGTAGTTCGGGGTGAACAGACCGATTCGCACCGCGTGCTCCGTTCCGAAAGTGCTCAGCGCGCCGCCCCGCGCAACTTCAGCCGCGCGAACCGCAGCGCCCCTTGCAGCAGCCCGCCGCGGTCCGGGTCGAAGCCCTTGATCGCGCGGAGCCAGCCCAGCGCGCGCAGCGGGCGGAACCACTCGCGCCGCAGGTGGGCGACGCACCGCCGCCGCAGGGTCTGTTCGGTGTCGCGGATCGCGGTCGCCAAGTCCGGGTCGGCGTCGCCCTTCTGTAAGTGGGCGCGGGCGGCGCGGGCCGTGCGAATCAGGTCGCGGATCGAGCACCGCGCGGGCTTCCGACCAATCACGTAGAACCAGTACAGTTCGCTCACGGCGACCGGGTCGAGATCGGCCCCGATCTGGGCGGCGTAGTTCGCGGCGATCTCGCTCGATTGGGTCTGCCCGCGCGTGCGGTGTACGACCGACACGGCGTTGGGGTGCATGCGCTTCCGCATGAGGCGGTCCGGGAGGCTGGCGATGCGCCCGACCGCGGAGAGTCGCACCCACATGTCGTAGTCTTCGGCCACGTCGTAGGTCTTGCGGTAACCACCGATTTGGAGTGCCGCGGCGCGGCGGAACGCGACTCCGGGGTGCAGGAACGGCGTTGTGAACAGGAGTTGCCACCGCAGCGCGGCGTCGGTGGTCATCCGGAAGTCGTTCGCGCCGATTACCCGCCCGGCGGGGTCGATCTCGTCGAAGTCGCACCCAAGCAGGACGCAGTCCGAGTGCCGTTCGAGGTGCGCGACTTGAAGGGCGAGGCGATCCGGGAGCGCGAGGTCGTCGGCGTCGATCCGGGCGATCAGCGGTGCGGCGGCGCGTTCGAGGCCGTAGTTGAGCGCGCCGACGAGGCCCACCTTGTTGAGGCGGTGGTACTTCACGCGCGGATCGTTCAGCGCGTTGAGGTAGTCGGCGGTAGCATCGGTGGAGCCGTCGTCGATGGCGAGCAACTCGAAGTTGCGGAACGACTGCGCGAGGACGCTCGCCACCGTTTCCGGCAGATACGGCATCCCGTTGTGCACGGGCATCAGAACGGAAATCGCGGGGACTGCCATCGGTTCAGTTCCGAAAACTGGGCGTCGGGCGGGCCGTCATTCTCTGCGCTCAGGCGCGGGCCGGCACTCGGCCGGCGCGCAGCCAGTGTGGGAACAACTTCAGCGCACCGGTGAGTGCGGTCGCGTTGAGCCGACCGTACCGCAGGCTTCGGGCGTACTCGCGGAGTGCCTCTCGGTAGCGGCCCGCGTTGCGCAGTAGGTAGGCCGCCGCGAGGTGCTCCTGTGCGACGATGTCGCGCAATTCGCGAGCGAGCGCGGGTGCGTCTGCACCCAGCCGAACGGCCAGTTCGGGCGCGCGGCGCAAGTGGCACAGAGTCCGGCGCACCACCTCGGCCCGGCTCCGGGCCATGCGAATTTCGTTGCGGCTGTGGGAAGTGGGGTGTTGGCGGTAGTACGCGCCGACGCGCGGCACGGCGACGAACTCTGCCCCGACGAACAGTACCCGCAACCACAACTCCCAGTCTTCGCAGGCGTTGATCCCCGGCGACGGGTCGAGCCTCCCAGCGCGCTCGACCAGTTCCCGCGAGCACAGAAACGCGAGGGGCGGGTTCAGGTTGTTCCGCAGCAGCAGGCGCTCCAGCCGCGCGCCCGCGGGCGGTACGAACTCTGCCCCGGTGAGCAGGTCGTCGTCGCTCTTGAAGTAGCGGATGCCGCACACCGGCACGAGGTAGGTGCGACCGCCGGTCGCCCGGAGCAGGTCCGCAACTACCGTCGGACACAGGATGTCGTCAGCGTCGAGGAACAAGAAGAACCGCCCGGTTGCTGCGGCGATCCCGGTGTTCCGCGCCGCGGCGGGGCCGGCGTTCGCCTGCCGGATGTACTGAACCGGCGCGCCGAACGCGCGGGCCACGTCGCCGGTATCGTCGTCGGAGCCGTCGTCCACGACGATCACTTCGATCGTGGGGTGCGTCTGGGCCAATGCGCTTCGGACCGCGGCCCCAAGGTACCGCCCTTGGCGGTAGCACGGGATCACAACCGAAACGAGCGGGCTGTCGGGGGCGGTGCGGTCCATACGTCCTCGGGGCGAACGGGCGGTTACAACTGTGCCTCTGGCGTGGCGCGGCGGAAGCGACCGACCGTGCCGGCGACCGAGACTTTGGCGAGCGCCGACAGGAACCGGCGCTCGAACCCGGCCGGGCGGAGCCACTTCCTCAACAAGAAGAACGCCCCAGCGAGGTCGCCGGCGCGCCGCGCGCGGTACGCGGTGTCGAACACCCAGTTGTTCGCCACGTCCGCCAGCCGCGCCTTCTTGGTGAACAGTGCCGTGTGCCAAGCAGCGAGCGCCCGGTCTGTCTCGGCAAACTGCGGTTCGGTGGCGGGAACGCGCTTCGGGGTGTGCGGGCGGGTGAGTAGTTCGGTGTAGGCGGCCTCAAGGTGCCCCAGCCAGCCGGCCCCGGTGTTGTCCCCGCGAACGAACTCGCGGAGCCGCCCGGCGAGCGCCTCGCGCTCGTCGGCGCGTTCGACCAGTCGGCACACCTGATCGAGGTACGCGGTTTCGTCGCGTGCCGCGGGCGCGAACCGTTCGACCCCGTGGTTGGTGGCGAGGAGGTCCAGCGGCGGGGCCGGGGCGAGCACCGGCGCGGTGCCCGCGAGGCACGCTTCCAAGAGCGCCGTCGCGGACCCGAACGGGTACGGTTCGAGGAACAAGTCGGCCGCCGTCTGGTGCCGTGACGGGTCCGGATTCGGCCCGCACAGGTGAACCCGCGGGTGCGCCGCGAACTCCGGTTCCGCCGTGGCGTCGCCCGGCCCCATCCCGACCGCGTACAGGTGCGCCGTGGGGAGCCGCGATAGGAGCTGAAGAGCCGTTCTGAAGAAGTTCTGTGTCGGGGTCGGAGTGAACTTGATCGCGCGCCCCACGGTGAGCAGCACGAGCCGATCGGCCGGTATTCCCAGTTCGGCCCGCGCTTGGGCCCGCGTCAGGTCCGGGCGCGCCTGCACGAGCGGGATGGGCACCGGGGCGGAGCGCGTGACCCCGCGCCGCGTGTCGATGCGCCCGGACGCCTCCCGGTGCTGGAACACACAGTCTGCGACCGTGCTCCCCATCCAGAACTCATGGTCGCAGTGGTTCAAGAACGCGACCGGTGGCCCGCCCGCGGCGGCGAACGCGAGCAGCGGAACCGTGTCGTAGCCGCCTATCTGCATCACCACGAGATCGGCGGACCGGCGCGCCAGTGAGCGCAGCGCGCGGGCCGCGCCGAACGGATCCGCGTTTCCGGGCAGTTCCGTAACCGTCCCGCCTTGTTCTCGGATCGCGGCAACGAGCCACTCGGGTGCCGGCTCCCGCTGGCGGGTGAGCACGAGTGAGTGAACCGACGACCGGTCGAGAGCGACCCAGTGCTTGATGGTGCGGGTCAGCCCGCCGATTCCCGCAACTTCCGATGCGAGGTGCAACACCCGGCGCGGCCCACCGGCGGAGGCCGGTTCGTGTGCCGGCGCGCCGAGCGCCGGGTCGGTGCGACCGATGTCGAAGACGAGGTTCTCAAGCGCCCCGTCGGAGAAACAACCGGGGTGGTATTGCGACGCCACCGTGGCGATCCCTTCCACGAGGGCGGTGAGCGTACCCGCGCTCATTTTGTCCGGTTGGCACAGTCGGCGCAGTTGCCGGTACGTGGCCCAATTGTCCGCGACCGTCTGCTCGGCGCTCGGCGGCATGCGGTCAGCGCTCATTGTGGCGCTCCCACCGCGCTACGGGGCGCACTAGGCCGCGGCTCGTCGGCCACGGGTAGTGGTCGTTCCCCGCTTCCGCCATCCGCACCACGGTGAAGTCCAGCGCACGCTGCACGTAGTCCGCGGTCGCGCCCTCCCAGTGGTGAACGCCCACGTCCAGCGTGTACGAGCGCGGGATCATGGTCAGCCCGTCGAACGTCACCGATCCGGTGTGCCGACCCGCCGCCAGCGCCCGCGGCAGCGCGCCGCCGTCCAGCGTCGTCGATTGCGTGACGTGCGTGCCGTCCTGCGTGCTAATGCTCACCTCGAACACGCCGTCGGCGATCGGCTTCAGCACATCGCACTCGTAGTGCACGCGGAACGGCTGCCCGAAGTACAACTGCGTGAGCGGTTGGTCGGAGAGGTCGGTGAGGCGCACCGTGCGGAAGTACGCTTCGCCGGGCCGGTCGGTGTGCCGCGGCGCGTTCTCGGGAATCACCCCGGTGCGGGCCGTGTCAAAGCCGCCGGTCAGGTACCGGTCCACCACGTCGTCTACCGAACCGTCCACCGCGACCCGGCCGCCCTCGAACAGCACCGCCCGCGAGCACAGTGCTTTCACGGCGGTCATGTTGTGGCTGACGAACAGGATCGTGCGGCCCTGCTTGCTCACTTGGCCCATCTTCCCGAGGCACTTGCGCTGGAACGACATGTCGCCCACCGCGAGCACTTCGTCCACCAGCAGCACTTCTGGTTCGAGGTGCGCCGCGACCGCGAACGCCAGCCGCACGTACATGCCGGACGAGTACCGCTTTACCGGCGTGTCGAGGAACCGCTCCACCTCCGCGAACGCCACGATCTCGTCGAACTTGCGGGCGATCTCGCGGCGGCTCATGCCGAGGATCGAACCGTTCAGGAACACGTTCTCGCGGCCGGTCAGTTCGGGGTGGAACCCGGTGCCTACTTCGAGCAGGCTGCCCACGCGGCCGCGCATGAGGATCTCGCCCGACGTTGGCGGCGTGATGCGGCTCATCAGTTTGAGCATCGTGCTCTTGCCCGCGCCGTTGCGGCCCACGAGGCCCACCACCTCGCCCGGCTTCACGTCGAACGACACGTCGTTCAGCGCCCACAGGTCGCGGGCGTCGCTCGCCGGTGCCGGCGCGCGGCGCACGGCCCGCGCGACCCAACCGCACGCGGCGCGCGCCCCGTTGGCGATGGCCTCGCGCAGGTGCCCGCGTGAGAGTCCCTCGGCCCCGAGCCGAAACCGCTTCGACACGCCGCGTACCGAAATCGCCGAGTTCATGTCACCCCCGAAGGCGGATCGCCCGGCCGGTCGCTCAACCCCGCACGGGGCAGGGGCGTGTCGCCGGTGCGCGCCCGCGGCACGCGCACCAGCACGCGCGCCGGGTTCCCGACCACCGTCGTGCCCGCGGCCACGTCCGCGATCACCACGCCGCCCAGCCCGACCAGCGCGCGCTCGCCGATTGTGACCCGCTGGCGCACGCACACACCGCCGCCCACATAGGCCGTCGTCCCGACCCGCACGAACCCGCTCAACAGCGCTCGCGGCGCGATCAGCGAGAAGTCTTCGACGGTGGTGTCGTGGCCGATCACGCAGCCGGACCCGAGCCACACGTGCGCGCCGACTGTGACGCCGCCCGCCAGCACGACCCCCGCGTTCACGCACGTCCCCGGTCCCACCTTCGCGCGCCGCGACACCGCCGCGAGCGGGTGAATCGGCGTCGCGAACTGGTCCGCGGGGAGCTGCGTTTGGGCGACGATCTCCGGCCGCTTCCGGTAGCTCTTGTCGCTGCCGATCGCGTTCACGAACAGCCGCCCGGCGTGTTGCCCCGCGTCGCGGACGCCGCCGAGAATCTCGAACCCCTCGAACGCGCTGCCCTTCGGGCGCGAGTCGTCCAAGAACCCGACCACTTCCCACGTCGGGCGCTCCGCGTTCGCGGCGTCCACGATGTCGAGAATGTCGAGGGCGTTCCCGCCGGTGCCGATGATGATGAGCGGGCGCGCCATTACACTGCGCCCCGCAGGCACTCGATTACGTAGTCTTGGTCCGCGTCGCTCATGGAGTGGTACAGCGGCAGCAGCACGGTGGTGTCGCGGGCCGCTTCGGACGCGGGCAGGCGGTACGGCCCGGCGGCGGCGTAGGCGGCCTCTTGGTGCGCGTTCATGATCCCGCGGCGGGTGCTCACCTTCGCCGCGAGCAGCCGGTTCATCAGTTCGTCGCGCGTCAGCGGGTAGTCGGCCGTCACGCGCACCGGGTACGACTGGTAGTTCGGTCGCGCGAAGTCCGGGACGTGCGGCGGAACGAGGCCGGGAATCGTCGCTAGTTCGCGCGTGTACCGCTCCGCGAGTTCGATGCGGCGGGCCAGAATGCCCGGCAGACGGCGCAGTTGTACGCTGCCCACGGCGGCCTGAATGTCGGTCATGCGGTAGTTGAACCCGACCTCCGGGTACTCCTCGAAAATCACCGTCTTCGCGGCGTGCCGCGTCGTGTCCGGGACGCTCATCGCGTGCTGCCGCAGCAGCCGGAACTTCGCGTCGAGCTTCGGGTCACTCGTCGTGAGCATCCCGCCGTCGCCGGTCGTCACGATCTTCCGCGGGTGGAACGAGAAGCACGCCACCGCGCCGTGCGGCCGGCCGATCCGCTCCCACCGCTCACCCACCTTCATCTCAGACCCGATCGCGCACGCCGCGTCTTCGACCACGGGCAGCCCGTGCCGCTCGGCCACCGCGAGCACCGCGGCCATGTCGCACGGCATCCCCATCTGGTGAACCGGCATGATCGCCTTCGTGCGCGGCGTAATCGCGGCTTCGATCTGTGCGGGGTCGATGTTGAACGTGCGCGGGTCCACGTCCACGAACACCGGCGTCGCGCCGCAGTAGCGCACCACGTTCGCGGTGGCGATGAACGAGTGGCTGACCGTCACCACTTCGTCGCCGGGGCCGACGCCGAGGACGTGCAGCGCGAGGTGCAGCGCGGTGGTGCAGTTGGAGACCGCGCACGCGTGCGCCGCGCCGACGTAGTGCCCGAACGCCTCCTCGAACGCGGTCACGCGCGGGCCTTGCGTGACCCAGCCGGAAAGAATGGCGTCGCGCGCGGCGGCGGCCTCTTCTTCGCCCAACTCGGGCTTGGCAATGGGAATCGTCGGGCGTTCGGTGGTGAGCATCGTGTGGGCTTGTGGTGGGCGCGCGAGAAGCGGAAAGGGAAGGTCAGGCGGTGGCGAGTTCGGCCCCGCGGGCGGCGGCGCGCCACTCGGCGAGTTCCCGGAGGCCGTCGGTGAGTTGCGTTTCGGCGACGAAGCCGATTTCGGCGCGGGCGCGGGTGGTGTCGGCCAACCGGCGCGGCACCGCGTTTACTTTGCGCGGCGGGTGGAACTCGGGTTCGAGGTGGTACGCGCCGGTGACGGTTTGAATCGCGCCCCAGAGTTCCAGCAACGAGGTTTCGGTCCCGCTCGCGACGTTGTACACGTCGTCGGTGCGGTCCGACTTCATTGCCGCGATGTTGGCCCGCGCGATGTCGCCGATGTACACGAAGTCCATCGTCGCGGAGCCGTCGCCGTGGATCTGCGGGCGGGTGCCCTTCTCGGCGCAGTCGAGCCAGCGGATGAACACTTCCGTGTACGCCCCGGTCACGTCCATCCGCGGGCCGTACACGTTGAAGTACCGCAGGCCGACGCTCGGCAGGCCGTTCATGTCGCGGAAGTGTTTGGCGATCCCCTCGTTCATCACCTTCGCGGAACCGTACAGCGTGCGGTTGTTGTACGGGTGGTGCTTTTCGTCCGTGGGGAACACGTCGGCCCCGCCGTACACCGACGCGCTCGACGCGTACACCACCTTCTTCACGCCCTCGGCCGCGGCGGCCTCAAACACGTTGAAGGTGCCCATCACGAGCACGTCCATGCAGTCGCGCGGGGTCTCGGCGCACAGCGTGATGCGGATGGCGGCTTGGTGGAACACGTAGTCGCACCCGGCGACCGCGGCCCGCACCGCGGCGGCGTCGCGCACGTCGCCGGTGATGAAGTTGAGTTTCCGCCGCGCGCGGGCCGGGGCGAGGTTCGCCACGCGCCCGCGGATCAGGTTGTCGAGGACGCGAATCTCGCCCGCGCCTTCGTCGATCAGCCGATCGACGATGTGCGAGCCGACCAGCCCGGCCCCGCCGGTGACGAGAACCGTTGCGCCTTCGAGTGACACGCCCACGACTTGTTCCCTTCGGTGTGCGCCGCTCGGCGCGTACTCCGTGCCCGTGGGTGCCGGGCACCCGCTGCGCCGCTTCGCGGCCCGAACCGACTGTGCGCCGACCGAGAACCCGCCGGGTAAAGGGGAAAGCAAAGGCGGGACCGAACGCCGGAAAAAGTGAGAGATTCGTGCCAACTCGCTGAAAATACGGGGGTTGTGCCCGCGTTCGGCCCGGCGCGAACCGGCCCGTTTACACTTCCCGGCACGCGGGCTGTAAAGGGCCGCGCGCCGCGCGGAACACACGCCGCTTACAGCGCCTTCAGCACGTCCGTGAGGGTTTCGACCACCACGTCCTGTTGCCCCTCGGTCAGCTCCGGGAACAGCGGGAGCGTGAAGCACTCGCGGGCGACGCGCTCCGTAACCGGGAAGTCGCCGGCCTCGTGCCCCAAGTTCGCATACGCGGGTTGGAGGTGGACCGGCACCGGGTAGTGCAGACCGGTTTGCACGCCGCGCGCTTCCAACTCCGCGCGGATACGGTCGCGCTCGGGGTGCAGCAGCACGAACAGGTGCCACACCGGATCGCACCCGCGGCGCACCACCGGCAGATCGATAGGCAGGTCGCGGAGCAGGTCCAAGTAGCGCTCGGCGAGCACGCGCCGCCGCGCCGTCCACCGGCCGATGTGCTTCATCTTGATGCCGAGGATCGCACCCTGCATCGCGTCCATGCGGTAGTTGAAGCCGATTTCGGCGTGGTGGTACCGCTGCGTTTGGGCGTGGTCGCGGAGGGCGCGCATGCGGGCCGCGGCCGCGTCGTCGTTGGTGACGACCGCGCCGCCCTCGCCGCACGCGCCGAGGTTCTTACCGGGGTAGAAGCTGAACCCGGCGGCGAACCCGAACCCGCCCACCGGCTTGCCCGCGTAGGTCGCCAAGTGCGCTTGCGCCGCGTCCTCGATCAGCGGCAGCCCGAACCGGTCGGCGACGGCCCGCAGCGCGGTCAGGTCGGCCGGTTGGCCGTACAGGTGAACCGGCATGATGGCCTTCGTGCGGCGCGAAATCTTCGCGGCCACGCGGTCCGGGTCCATCGTGTACGTCTCGGGATCGACGTCCACGAACACCGGAGTCGCCCCGCAGTAGCTGATCGCCCAACTGGTGGCGATGAACGTCATGGGAACGGTGACGACCTCGTCGCCGGACCCCACGCCCGCGGCGATAAGGGCGAGGTGCAGCGCCGAAGTGCCGGTGTTCACGCCGATACAGTGCTTCACGCCGTGGGCGGCGGCGAACGCGGACTCGAACGCCGCGACGTGCGGCCCGAGGATGTAGCCGCCGCTGTCGGCGACGCCCGCGAGCGCGTCCAGCACTTCGCCCCGCACTTGGGCGAACTGGGCGCGCATGTCGGAGAACGGCACCCGAACGGGACCGGGGGCCGCGACGGGGGCGGAAACGGGAGCGCGAGACGGAGCGACCGCGATCATGGTGGGGCTTTCACTCGTGGGAGGAACGGAGGCGGAGGAACCGGGCCGGGCAGCCGGCGACGACCGCGCCGGGTTCGACGCTGCGCGTCACCACCGCGCCGGCGGCGATCAGCGCGCCCTCGCCGATGACGACGCCGGGCAGGATCACCGCGCCGCTGCCGATGGACGCGCCGCGGCACACGCGCGTGGGAATGAGCTCCCAGTCCGCGTTGGTTTGCAGTTCGCCGTTTTCGGTCGTGGCCCGCGGGTCGCGGTCGTTGGTGAACATGACCCCGTGACCGACGAACACCTCGTCTTCGATGGTGACGCCCGAGCACACGAACGAGTGGCTCGAGATCTTGCACCGCGCGCCGATGTCTGCGCCGGCCTGAATCTCGACGAACGCACCCACCCGGGTGTCGTCGCCGATGCGACAGCCGTACAGGTTAGCGAAGCAGTGAATGACCACGTCCCGCCCCAACTGGACCGTCGGCGAGACCCGGACGAAGTCCCTCGCGAACCGCTCTTGAATCAGTAAGCCCATACGTCGTTTCCCCCCCGGGCAGCACCAAACGCCCGCCTTGAGCACGAATGCTCCGTGTCGCCGCCTCGAGGAGCCGGACCACCCGGACCCCCATCCGCCCGTCGCTGACCGGCTCCGCCTCGCCCCGCGCGCACTCCGCGAAGTGCGCCACCATCGCTTGCAGCGCCTCACCGGGTTCGATGTGCGGGCTCCACATGTCCCCGGTTCGGTACCCGACCCGCAGCCGCGACTCCTCCGCCTCCGACAGCTCGATCCCGCGGTCGTACACCTTGAGCGGTTCCGCCGCGTTCAGCTCGTTGAAGATCAGGCTCTTCTTCGACCCGGCCACGATCATCTGCCGCACCTTTACCGGCGACAGCCAGTTCACGTGGAAGTTCGCCATCAGCTTTTCGCCGTAGTCCACGTTCACGTAGGCGATGTCTTCGATCTCCGGGTTCGCGTGCGAGCAGCCCCACGCCGAGATGCTCCGCGCCGGGGCACCCAGCAGGTGCTCCACGATCGACAGGTCGTGCGGGGCCAAGTCCCAGATCACGTTCACGTCCGACTGGAACAGCCCGAGGTTGATGCGCACACTGTCCACGTAGTGCAACTCG
>LNFM01010227.1_pt1 | contig 13308 bp, 10 predicted proteins | sample 596031 | NCBI WGS metagenome assembly LNFM01 (sample SAMN04254537, study PRJNA301005) | activated carbon metagenome | isolation source: dual media filters at the Ann Arbor, Michigan drinking water treatment plant | place: USA: Ann Arbor
GCACCATCTCGATGATGGCGTCGACGAACTCCTGCTCTTCCTTCTCGGGGTTGGTGTCGTCGAAGCGCAGGTGGCACACGCCGCCGTGGTCGCGCGCCAGGCCGAAGTTCAGGCAGATGCTCTTGGCGTGGCCGATGTGCAGGTAGCCGTTGGGCTCGGGCGGGAAGCGCGTGCGCAGCCGGGCCGGGTCGGGCTGGCCGGCGGCGTGGTGCGCGGCGTCGCCGGGGCTGCCGGCCCAGAGCCGGCCGGCATAGGTGCCGGCTTCCAGGTCGCGCTCGATGATGGCGCGCAGGAAGTTGCTCGGCTTGGCTGGGGTGTCTTCTTTGGGGGCGGTGGCCATGGACTCTTCGAGGCCCCGCCCCGTTGGTGGGCGACGGCCGGTGGTGCCCGCAGGCAGGTGTGCCCGATTCTATCGACCAGGTTCTGGCGAACCGCCCGACCGCGCGGGCTCGGGTCGGCGCCCGTCTGAGAGCGCCATATATAGCTGCATCCAGTGACTTGTTTCACTTTCTGCGCCACAGCCGCGCGGCGCTGCCCGATCCGGGCTCAGGTTCGCCGGGTCCGCGACGAAAAGAGGACAGGCCCCGTACCGGCAAACCATGACGACCATCGCACGCATCGCCCTGCTAGGTTTCTCGCGCTTCGAGAGAGCGACCTTCGAGTCGTTCTTCCGCCTGGCCGCCAAGCGCACCCCGTCCTATGCCCACGTCACCGATCTCGACGACGCAGACTACATCGTCGCCGACGCCGACGACGCCTCTCTTGCTGCGCGTCTGCAGGACGTGGATGTGAGATCGCGCTGCGTGACCCTCGGCGCCACCGACCACCCCGGCGTGCTGATGCGGCTGCCGCGGCCGATCAATCTCATGCTGGTGGTGCGGGCGCTCGACGCCCTGCCGCGCCGGCAGCCGCTGCTGCCGCCGGGCGAGACGGCACAGCGTGTGCTGCAGGACCTGGGCCGCCTCACGGCAGCGGGCAGCCCTGAGCGGGCGGCCCTGGCGCCCGCCCATCCCCCGTCGGCCGTCGCGAGGCCGCCCGCCGCTGCGGCCCCCCTGGCGCCCGCACCGCAGGCGCGACCTTCTGCTCCCGCGCAGCCGCCCGCGCGACCGCCCGTTCGAGCCGCCGAGTCCGCGCCCGCCGTGCAAGCCGAGTCTTCGGCCGGTGCGGCGCCCCTGGACCACATCCTGGTGGTCGACGACAGTGACATCGCGCTGCGCTTCATGGCGAGCAACCTGCAGCGTTTCGGTTTCCAGATCCACCTGGCGCGCAGCGGCCAGGAAGCCATCGAGCGCGTGGCGCAGCGGCACTTCGAGTTCGTCTTCCTCGACGTCATGATGGAAGGTCTGGACGGCTTCCAGACCTGCAAGGCCATCAAGCGCAGCACCTACCCCGACCGCCGGCCGCCGCCCACCGTGGTGATGCTCACCAGCCGCGGCACCACCATCGACAAGCTGCGCGGCACGATGGCCGGCTGCGACGCCTACCTGACCAAGCCGCTGCGCGAGGGCGAACTGCTGAAGATCGTCGGCGATCGCGAGATCGCCCAGCACGCCTATGCCGAGACAGCGGCCTATGCCAACACGACGCTGTGAGCAGCGCCGTGACTTCCCTTTCCTGACCTGCCCCGGAGACTGCGCATGAAGCGAATCCTGGTCGTCGACGATTCGACGGTCGAACTCAAGAACCTCGAGCGCATCGTGGCCGACGCCGGTGCGATGGTCACCACCGCGTCCTCGGGCACCGAGGCCCTGGCCAAGGCCAAGGAGTCGCGGCCCGACCTCATCATGCTCGACGTCAACATGCCCGGGCTGGACGGCTTTTCCACGGCGCGACAACTCGCCGCCGACCCTGCGACCAAGGGCATCCCGGTGGTTTTCGTGACCAGCAAGGACCAGAAGGCCGACCGCGTCTTCGCACAGATGCTGGGCGCCAAGGGCTACGTCACCAAGCCCTACACCGCAGCCGACATCCTCGCGACATTGTGACCACCCCCTACGGACTTCGGCCGCGCCCACCAGGGAGCCATGCCAGCGGCCCGGCCACGCCGGGTCCGCGGCGTTGGCCGGGGCGCGGGCGCGAGCTGAGGTGCGTCTGTACCCGCTGTTGGGAGACATCCTGATGGAGCTTGACCTCGACCTCGATCTCGGCGCTGAACCCCCGGCGTCGGTTGCCGCAGCGCCCCCTCGCGGCGAGCGCGTGCACGCCATCGACTGCGGCGGCGTCACCATCGCCGTGCCCTTCGCCTGGGCGCGCAGCGTGGTCGAGGAATTCGAGCTGAGCCAGGTGCCGCGCGCGCCGGCGTGGATGGCGGGTGCGGCCAACGTCGAAGGCCGCATCGTCGCCGTCGTCGACCTGGGCGCCTGGGCGCGCCCTGAGGCCCGGAGCGCGTTGCCGATGCGCAGCCGGCTGCTGGTGGGCGGCGACGGCGACGACGCCTTCGCCCTGCGCTTCGACGGCCTGCCGGCGCTGGCGCGAACCGACTCGGGCGACGAGCGCATCGCGGCGGTGCCGCCCGAACTGGCGCCCTACGTCACCGGCGAGGCCAGCCTGGACGGCGGCGTGCGCCGCTGGCCCGTCATCGACATGGCCGCCCTGGGCCGTGCCTGGGCCGCCGAGCTGAACCTGTGAAGACGCCCTGGCGGCCCGACGCGGCTCCCCCTCTTTCCTGCCTGCATCCAGCGCCCGCGGGCGCGATCTCGATCGGAGACCTTGAATGAAGATCGGTCAGAAACTCATCCTCGGCGCCGCCGGCCTGACGCTGGTGCCGCTGGCACTCACCGCCGTGCTGCTGTGGCAGGGTGCCACCCAAGTGGCGTCGGAAACCGTGAACACCCAGGTGCAGACGCAGCTGGTGGCGCTTCGCGACCTGAAGGCCGAGACGGTGCGCTACGAGTTGAACACCCGGCTGGACGCGCTGCGTTCGCTGGCGCAGAACCGCAGCACGGTCGAGGCCATGAAGGGCTTCAAGAGCACCTTCTACGGTGCCGGGGCCGAACTGGCCAAGCTCGAGGATCCTTCGAGCCAGCGTCAGGCCATGTCGTCGTACGTCGACCAGCAGTTCGGTGTCGAATTCGCCCGCCGCAACCCCACGGCCGCCCCGCCGATGGCCGAGCTGTTCAGCATCCTCGACGCCAACACGGTCGCGCTGCAGCACCAGTACATCGTGGCCAATCCGGCGCCGCTGGGCGAGAAGGAAAAGCTGGTGGCCGCACCCGCGAAGTTCGCCTACAACGAACAGCACGCGCTGTACCACCCGACGATGGAGCGCGCGCAGAAGCTGTTCGGCTTCTACGACATCTTCTTCATCGACAACAACACCGACTACCTGCTGTACACGGTGTTCAAGGAACTGGACTACGCCACCCGCATCACCCAGGGCATCGTCGGCAAGACCAAGCTGGCCGAGGCCTACCTGCGGGTGAAGAACGCCAAGAGCCGGGACGACATCCACCTCACCGACTTCGAACCTTACCTGCCGTCCTACAACGACCAGGCGGCCTTCGCCGCCGTGCCCGTCTTCGATGGTGACAAGCAGATCGGCGTGCTCGCCATGCAGCTGCCCATCGACAAGATCACGACGGCCGTGAACTCCGGCAAGGCCTGGGAGAAGATCGGCCTGGGCCGCACGGGCGACACCTACATCGTCGGCCCCGACAAGCTGCTGCGCACCGACGTGCGCGACGTGCTGACCGGCAAGAGCGGTTTCATGGCCGCCATGAGCGAGCGCCTGAGCCCGGCGCAGCGCGGCCTGGTCGACAAGAAGAGCACCTCCATCGGCCTCATCAACGCCGACTCGCCCGCGGTGCAGGACGCGCTGGCCGGCAAGAGCGGTGTGTCGCGCTTCGTCGACTACCGCGGCGTGAACGTGGTGGGCGCCTATGCGCCGCTGAAGGTGGGCAACCTGGAATGGGGCATCGTCACCGCCATCGGCGCCGAGGAAGCCGACGCGCCCATCGTGGCGCTGAACGAGGCCACGCAGTACCGTGCCGCGCTGATCGCCGGCGCCGTGCTGCTGGTGGTGGGCGGGCTGATGTTCTTCTTCGTGCGCGGCTTCATGCGCCCCATCGACAAGCTGTACGAGACCGTGAAGGCCGTGGCCGCGGGCCGCACCGCCGAGCGCAGCGCGCTCAAGCAGGCCGACGAGATCGGCGACCTGGGCCGGGCCTTCGACAACCTGCTGGACGAACGCATTGCGCAGCTCGAGAAGGCGCAGGCCGAGAACGAGACGCTGAACAACTCCGTCATCGCGCTGCTGCAGACCGTGTTCCAGCTGTCCAACAAGGACCTCACCGTGCGTGCCGAGGTCACCGAGGACGTGATCGGCACGCTCAGCTCCTCGATCAACCAGCTCTCCGACGAGACCGGCCGCACGCTGCACGAGGTGCGCCGCATTGCCGACGAGGTGCGCGTGGCTTCGGAGTCGGTCAGCCAGCAGGCCGGCCAGGTGGACGACACGGCGCAGGGCGAACGCCAGGCGCTGGAGCAGATGTCCACGCAGCTGGCACGCGCCACCAAGCAGCTCACCCAGGTGGCGGCGCTGACCGAAAGCTCCAACCGCACCGCCGAGCAGGCCTCGGCCGCGACCGACACCGCGCTGCGCACGGTGGCCGCCACGGTGCGCGGCATGGACCAGCTGCGCGAGTCGATCTCCGAGACGGAAAAGCGCTTCAAGCGACTGGGCGAGCGCAGCCAGGAGATCTCGTCGGTGGTCAGCATGATCAACACCATCTCGGAGCGCACGCACGTGCTGGCGCTGAACGCCGCCATGCAGGCGGCCACGGCGGGCGAGGCCGGCCGCGGCTTCGCGGTGGTGGCCGAAGAAGTGCAGCGTCTGTCGGAGAGCTCGCGGCAGGCCACGCAGCAGATCTCGCAGCTGGTGCAGAACATCCAGCTCGAGACCAACGAAACCATCTACACCATGAACCGCCTGATCAGCGACGTCGTCTCGCAGTCCGAGAAGGCGCAGCTGGCCGGCGATCAGATGACCCAGACGCGGCAGACCACGGCCGAGCTGGTGGGCATGGTGCAGCAGATCGCCACCTTCTCGCAGCAGCAGTCGCTGATGGCGCGTGAGCTGCAGCTCTCGGTGGCCAAGCTCAACAAGGGCTCGATGGCCACGGTGAGCGCCATCTCGCAGCAGACCACGTCCACGCAGAGCCTGGTGCAGTCCTCCCGCAAGCTGATCGACGCGGTGTCGCAGTTCACGCTGCCCCAGCCGGCCTGATCGCGGTCGGAACACCGCAAGAGCCCGACCCGATCGCCCCACGGCTTCCGATCTCGCGTCCCAGCCCCCCTTCATCGAGAACCCATGCGACTGGATGACCTGCTGCGCGTGATGCGCGAGGAATTCGCGCAAGCCGCCGACCAGATCGACGCCGGCCTGCTGCAGTGGCTGGGCGACGAGGGCTCCGACGCCGAACGGCATGCGCAGGCCGTGGCGGCCGAGCTCGACCGCGTCGCGCAGACGGCGCGCATCATCTCGCTCGAAGGCCTGGGCGTGGCGCTGGAGCAGACGCGCGATGCCGCGCTGACATTGGCGCTGTTCGATGCCGATACGATGGGCGAGGGCCTGGGCTGGCTCGCCGGCTGGCGCGGCTGCTTCGAAGCCTGCTTCGCCGCCCCCGGCGAGGCCGGGGCGAGCGATGCCTTGGTCGAGTGGCTGGCCCGCAGCCCGCTCGGCCTGGACCCCGACTCGGCAGCCGGCCTGCGCGCCCTGCTGGTGGTGGCCCCCAGCCTGCCCGACGAGATGGGCGACGAGCTGCAGCTCGTGCCCGAGGCCACCGAAGGCGATGTCTCGCTGGCCGTGCCCGACGACGTCGACCCCGACCTCTACGAGACCTTCCTGGCCGACGCTCCGGCCCAGGCGGCGCGACTGGGCGACGCCGTGCGGACGCTGGTGCGCAGCGGCCTGGCCGCCGCGCAGATCCAGGAAGCGCAGCGCGTCGCGCACACCTTCAAGGGCAGCGGCAACATCATCGGCGTGCGCGGCGTGGGGCGCCTGGCGCACCGCATCGAGGACCTGATCGAGTTCGCCGCCGAGCAGGGCGGCACGCTGCCCGGCCCCATGGGGCAGGACCTGGAGCAGGCCGCTGCCACGCTCGACCAGATGCTCTACACGCTGCGCGGCGAGGAAGAGCCGCCGCAGCAGTCGCGCCGGCACCTGCAGGACCTGATCGACTGGGTCAACGCCATCCGCCGTGGTGACTGGCCGGCGCGGGTCGCCGATCGCCAGGCGGGCGCCGCCGAACGCGACCCGGTGGATGCGCAGCCTTCGGTGTTCGATCCGATCGACATCGATGCCCAGGAGTGGGCGCCCTCGACCGTCGCCGCGCCGGCCGAGCCGAACAGGCCCGCGACGTCGCCAGCCCCCGCTGTCGCTTCGGAGCCGGCCGAGGTCGAGGCGCAGCTGCGTGTGAGCGTGCCGCGCCTGGACCGCCTGGTGCGGCGCGCCGGCCAGGGCCTGGTGCTCGGCGGTCGCCTGGGACAGCACCTGCGCACGGTCGAGGAACGCCTGCAGGCGCTGGACGCGCAGAACAGCGCCCTGACGCAGCGCCTGCGCGAGCTGCAGCTGGCGCTGGAGAAGCAGGGGGTCTCGCTGCAGGAAAAGGCCGGCGCCGACGGCGTCGGTTTCGACCCGCTGGAGATGGACCGCTACAACCACCTGCACACGCTGTCGCGCTTCGTCGCCGAGCTGGTGGACGATGAACGCGAACTGGGCCGCGCCGCGCGCGACGAGACCCAGCGCGCCAGCGCCGCGCTGCGCGAGCACACGCTGCAGCTGAAGGACCAGCACCGCGAACTGCTGCAGGCCCGCCTGGTGCCCATGCGCAACATCGTCTCGCGCCTGCGCCGCACCGTGTCGCAGACCGCCGCGGCGCTGGGGCGCAAGGTGCGCCTGGTGGTCGAAGGCGAGCAGGTGCAGCTCGACAGCGACGTGCTGGAGCGCCTGACCGAGCCGCTGCTGCACCTGCTGCGCAATGCCGTCGACCACGGCATCGAGCCGGCCGAAGAGCGCGCGCTCTACGGCAAGCCCGAGGAGGGCACCATCGTGCTCGGCTGCCGTCGCGACGGCCAGACCGTGCACCTGACCTGCCGCGACGATGGTCGTGGCGTCGACCTCGGTGCCGTGCATGGAAAGGCGGTGTCGCTGGGGCTGCTGGACGCGGGCGTCGAGCCGTCGATGCAGGAGCTGGCTCGCCTCATCATGCTGCCGGGATTTTCCACGCGCGACGAAGTCACCGAGGTCTCGGGACGCGGCGTCGGCATGGACGTGGTGGCCGAGCGCGTGCGCGCTATGAAGGGCCACGTCGATATCCACACCGAGCCGCTGGCCGGCAGCACCTTCACCGTGCGCGTGCCCGCCAGCACCGGCAGCGTGCATGCGCTGATCGTCGAAGTGGCGGGCGAATTGCTCGCCCTGCCCACCGATACCGTGGTCAAGGCGCTGGCCGCCGGCCAGGGCGAAGTGCAGGGCGACAGGCTGCACCACATGGAACTCGAGTACCCGCTGGCCTGGCTGGGCGACTGGACGGGCTTGTCTCCGGCCGCGTCGGGCGCGTCGCGGCCGGCCTCGCCGCCGGCCGTGCTGGTGCGCTGCGGCACTGGCACCGTGGCGCTGGCAGTCGACCGCGTGGTCGATGCGCGCGAACTGATCCTGCAGGACGTGGGCACCCTGCTGCGCCGCTGTCGCGGCGTGGGAGGTGCAGCGCTGCAGCCCGATGGCCGGGTGCTCTTCGTGCTCGACCCCGACCGCCTGGAGTCCAGCTCGCGCGACGGCATCGGCCAGGCTGCCGCCGCCGCACTGCGCCACCGTGCTCAGGTGCAACGCCGCCGCGTGATGGTGGTGGACGATGCGATCTCCGTGCGCAAGGCGGTGTCGCAGCTGATGCAGGACGCCGGCTACGAGGTGCTGGCCGCCCGCGACGGTTTCGACGCCCTGCAGCAACTCGAACATCAGGCGGTCGACATCGTGCTGACCGACCTGGAGATGCCCAACCTGAACGGCCTCGACCTGACGCGCCAGCTGCGCCTGCGGCCGCAGCTGCAGGCCACACCCATCGTGATGATCACCTCGCGCTCGACGGCCAAGCACCGCGATGCCGCCCTGGCCGCAGGCGTCACGCGCTATCTCACCAAGCCCTATACCGACCAGGAACTGGTCGGCTGCGTGCGGAGCATGTTGACGGCTTGAGCGCCTGCTCAGGGAACGCCCCGAAACTGGGCATCCCAATCTGCCGTTTTTCACGCACTTGTTCTCATCTTTCGCACCCGAGTGCCGAAAAGTTGATGGAAGTCAGATCGGAGCGCCATCCCGGCACTCCCGCTTCCAAACCCTTTTCACTCCGGAGACCGACGATGAAGAAGCTTTTCACCCTGCTGGCCGCATCCCTGCTGCTGGCGTCGGCGGCGCAGGCCAGCTCCCCCCAGGACTCGATCCGCCAGCTCGACGAGCGCCTGGCCAAGATCGGTGCACCCAAGGTCGAAGGCACGGCAGCCGTCGCCGACAAGACCGTGGGTGCGCTGTTCTACGGCCCGCGCCGCATCAACAACAACTTCGACGTCGTCGACGAGATCCGCAAGACCACGGGCGCGTCGGCCACCGTCTTCGTCAAGGACGGCGAGGAGTTCGTGCGCGTCAGCACCAACGTGCTGACGCCGGAAGGCAAGCGCGGCATCGGCACCACGCTGGCGCGCAACAAGGCCTACGAGGCGCTGGTGAAGGGGCAGTCGTACTGCGGCGTGATCGACGTGCTCGGCACGCAGTTCGATGCCTGCTACAACCCGATCAAGGACGGCGGCGGCAAGGTCATCGGCTCGACCTACGTCGGCCACAAGAAGTAAGCCACGGCGCCACCACGGGGGAAAGCCCATGAAGACACTGCTCCGCAACCTGGCCACCCACGTGGCCGGCGCGCGCATCGGCGCCCAGCTGGCGCTGGCCTTCGGCATCGTGCTGACCCTGCTGCTGGTGCAGGGTGGCCTGTCGATCTGGAAGCTGGGCCTGGTCAACGGCGCCGCCCACGAGCTGGCCGAGAAGTGGCTGCCCGGGGTGGCCCACACCAACAAGGTGCGCATGGCGCTGCTGGAGCACCGCGAGTTCGAGATCAAGCACACCAAGGCACCCGACTCCAGCTACCACGCCGAGTACGAAGAGAAGATGACGGCGGCGGCGAAGACCGTCGTCGATACGATCCAGGCCTACTCGAAGTCGGCGCAGGGCGAAGCCGAAACGGCGCTGCTGGCACGCTTCAACAAGCACTGGAGCGAGTACGGCGAGGTCACCAGGAAGGTGGTCGCCCTGGGAAGATCCGACAAGGCGCAGGACGCCCAGGACATCAGCGACGGCGCGGCCTCGGTGGCCATGACGGAGACGCTGAACGCGATCGACAAGCTCACCGCCTACAACTTCGAAGGCGGGCAGGCGGCCGATGCCCATGCGCAGTCGATCTACCTGCAGTCTCGCACCCTGCTGGGCTCCCTCGTTGCCGCGGCGCTCGTGACCGGACTGCTGCTGGCGGTGTTCATCACGCGTTCCCTGCTGCGCCGCCTGGGCGGAGAACCCGACGCGGCAGCACGTGTGGCTGCCGCCGTGGCCCAGGGCGACCTGACCACGCCCATCGTGCTGGCGCGAGGCGACACCAGCAGCGTGATGGCCCACCTGAAGGAGATGCAGCTGCGCCTGACCGAGGTGGTCGGCTCGGTGCGTCTGGGCTCGGAAGGCGTGGCCACGGCCAGTGCGCAGATCGCCTCGGGCAACAACGACCTGTCCAGCCGCACGGAGCACCAGGCCAGCGCACTGCAGCAGACCGCAGCCTCGATGGAGGAGCTGGGCTCCACCGTGCGTCAGAACACCGACAGCGCACGCCAGGCCAATCAGCTGGCGTCCAGCGCCAGCCAGGTGGCGCAGCAAGGCGGCGAGGTGGTGGGCCGCGTCGTCGACACCATGAAGGGCATCAACCAGAGCTCGCGCCGCATTGCAGAGATCATCGGCACCATCGACGGCATCGCCTTCCAGACCAACATCCTGGCGCTGAACGCCGCGGTGGAAGCCGCGCGCGCCGGCGAGCAGGGCCGCGGTTTCGCGGTGGTGGCCGGCGAGGTGCGCAGCCTGGCCCAGCGCAGCGCCGAGGCGGCGCGCGAGATCAAGACCTTGATCAGCGACAGCGTCGAGCGCGTCGAACAAGGCACCGCACTGGTGGACAGCGCCGGCGCCACCATGGGCCAGATCGTCACGGCCATCCAGCGCGTCAACGACATCGTCGGCGAGATCAGCACGGCCAGCGTCGAGCAGAACAATGGCGTGGCGCAGGTCGGGCAGGCGGTCTCGGCGATGGACCAGGCGACGCAGCAGAATGCGGCGCTGGTGGAGGAGTCGGCTGCGGCCGCGGAAAGCCTCAGGCAGCAGGCCCAGGCCCTGGTGCAGTCGGTGGCGGTCTTCAGGCTGGCGAAGTGATCCGCATGCCGGTCCAGCCCGGCTACATGCCCTTGAAGAGGTGCGCGTAGAGCCGGCTGGCGACGAGCGTCTCGTCGCGGCCGCGCAGCGTGAGCGTGACCTTGCCGCTGTCCTCGCGCCTGGCGGTGGCGATGCAGCGGGCTTGCACCACGGTGCCCCGGTGCACCTGCCAGAAGCGCTGCGGATCGAGCTGCGGCAGCAGCTCGCGCAGCGACAGGCGGATGAGATGCTCGTGCGTGGCGGTGATGACGCGCACGTACTTGTCGGCCGCTTCGAAGTAGATCACCTCGTCCACCGGCACCAGGTGCACCATCGCGCCCACCTGCGCCTGGATGACCTCCAGCCGTGCGGGCGCCGACGGGACGGCCGCGGCGCCGAGCAGGGCGCGCAGCTGACCCAGCGTCTGTTCCAGCGCCTCGGCTTGTTGTGATGCCGCCTGGGCGCCCGTCGGCGTGGCCGGTCCCGGCGCGGGCGCGGGGCGTTGCGCCTGCAGCCGGCCGCGCAGGCGCGCGACACACTCGGCCAGGCGCGCCGGGGTCACCGGCTTGACCAGGTAGTCGACCGCCTGCGCCTCGAAGGCCTGCAACGCGTATTGGTCGTAGGCCGTGACAAAGACGAGCAGCGGGAAGGTCGTGCCCGCCGGCCAGTCCTCGGCCAGCACCTGCGCGGCTTCCAGCCCGCTCAGACCCGGCATGCGGATGTCGAAGAAGCACACCGAGGGCTGCAACGCCAGCGCCTGGTCGACGGCGCTCTGGCCGTCGCCCACCATCGCGGCGATGCGCAGCTCCGGCCAGGCACGGGCCAGCTCGGCTTTCAGGCCATCGGCCAGCAGCGGCTCATCCTCGGCGATCAGGGCGGTGACGTTCATGCGGTCTCTCGCGGCCAGGGCAGGTGGATGCGTGCTTCGGTGCCGCCCTCGGCGTCGTCGCACGCGCGGATGTCGAAGCGGGCCTGGGTGCCGTGCAGCGCCGCCAGCCGCGCGCGCACCTGTTCCAGGCCGAAGCGCGTGCCGCCGGTGGCGGCTGCCGTGTCCAGGCCCACACCGGTGTCGCGCACGCTCAGCAGCAGCTGTGCGCCGTCGCGCTGCGCACGCACCTCGATGCGGCCGCCGGCCACCTTGGGCTCCAGGCCGTGGCGGATGCAGTTTTCCACCAGCGGCTGCAGCAGCAGGGGCGGCACGGGCAGGCCGCGCAGCGCCTCGGGCAGTTCCAGCACCACCTGCAGGCGCGGCCCCATGCGCAGCGACATCAGAGCCAGGTAGTCGGTCAGGCGCTCGAACTCCAGCGCCAGCGGGTGCGAGCCGGTGCGCGAGGCGTTCAACGTCGCGCGCAGGAAGGCGATCAGCCGGTCGAGCATCTCCTGCGCACGCTCGGCGTCGATGCCGATCAGCACGCGCAGCGTGGCCAGCGTGTTGAACAGCATGTGCGGTTCGAGCTGCGATTCCAGCAGCTTGAGCTGGTTCTCGGCGGCCTGTCGTTGCGCGGCCTCGGCCGCCGCACGCGTGGCGGCCAGGCGTTCCATGGTCGTGACCCAGGCCACGGCGACCAGCGACCCGATGACGGTCATTGCCAGGGTCAGCCGCGAGCCGGTGTGGGTCATGTTGAACAGATTGGGCGTGTCGAAGCCCGTCACGAGATCGCCCAGCCAGGTGCCGACCAGCGGCCCGAACACCATCGCCAGGATCATGGCCGGCACCATGGCGCGCCAGCCCATGTCGAAGCCCTTCGCGCCCAGCGGTTCTCCGCGCTGTTCGCGCTGTCTGTCCATGCGCAGGGCCACCCCGATGCGCATCACGTCGGTCATGAGCCAGCAGGTGAAGCCGATGCAGAACGAGTACAGCAGCTTGTATTGCAGGTTGCCGCGATCGATGGCGGCAATGAACAGGCCGATGGCGGTGCACATCACCGTCATGAAGAAGAAGCCGCGCTTGAGGCGGGTCAGCGCCAGCCCGCCGGCCGTGCGCGCCGGCTCCTGCGCCTTCGTGGCGCGGGTCGACGACAAGTCAGAGGCTGCCATGGAGGTCGATTGTCGCGCCGCCATGCCGGCCCGCGCGGTGCGGCACCAGCGACAGCAGGCGCAGCGTATGGCCCAGCAGCAGGCCGCTGATGCAGCCGCTGACCCCGGCCAGCGTCCACACGAAGGCGGCCGAGCCGGCCAGCGCGGGGTTGATGGCAGCGGTGACACCGGCGCCGTAGCGCAGCGAGAAGACCGCCAGGATCACCACCAGGGGCAGGCGGCTGCCCGGAAGCCGCAGGCGCTGCGTGGCGGTGTCCCAAGTGGCGCCGGGCCGCAGGGGCAGCCACATGCCCGCTGCAGTGCCTGCCAGCCAGGTGGCCAGCCAGACAGCGGCCCCCGTCGGCTGTGCGCGCCACGAGGGCATCACCGTCCACAGACCCAGGCCCAGCAGGGCCAGGGGCAGCAGCAGCAGGCGTGCAGGGGCGACGCTGCGGTCGCGGCCCTGCCACAGGCCCAGGGCGACCAGCGCGGCGAGCAATGCCCAGACCCAGGCGGGCGTACCTTGGAGGATGGCGATGATCATGCTGCTGCTCTTCCTGCTTCCTTGAGGGTTGTCGGCGACCGCGCACTCGCGACGGCCCGCAGGCACTTTGTGGGAGGGCGCGGCGCGGCGCCAGCGCCGGGCGATGAAACGCCGACCGCTGTCGCGAAACGCCGGCCTGCCGGCGTAGGATCGAACGATGAGCCTGCCTGAGAACCCTCCTGCCTCCGACTTCGCCTGTCGCCTCACCCTGCCGGACGCCGGCGCCCTGCCCATCGTCATCGATTCACCGCACAGCGGCACCGACTACCCCGCCGACTTCGGCGCCACGGTGCCGATGCAGCGCCTGCGCCATGCC
>LNFM01016737.1_pt1 | contig 13306 bp, 11 predicted proteins | sample 596031 | NCBI WGS metagenome assembly LNFM01 (sample SAMN04254537, study PRJNA301005) | activated carbon metagenome | isolation source: dual media filters at the Ann Arbor, Michigan drinking water treatment plant | place: USA: Ann Arbor
CGTGGGGCCCCATGCACGCCGCGGTGTCCCCCGAGTCGGTCCTGTTCGGCACCCGCGTGCATCGCGCGATCGTCGCGATGCCGCCCTCGACCATCGCGTGGACGGTCGACGTGCCACGGGAGGCGGTGCTGCGCGCGGGGGCCGCGATGCGTCCGGATGCGTGGGAGCGTGTCGGTGACGGCATCGAGATGCGCGTGCATGTCGATCACGCGGGCGGCCGAACGACGCCGGTGGCGCTCACGCTGTACCCGCTCGGCGAACCGGCACATCGCCGCCTGTTTCCGCTCGAGGTCCCCCTGCACGCCTGGGCCGGCCAGCGGGTCACGATCGTCTTCGAGACCACCCCCGAACGGTGGGGCAACGCGGTCAACGATGTCCCGGTGTGGACGGACCCGCGGATCGAGTGGTCACGCCATCCCGCCGCGGGAACCGCACGAGTCATCCGGCAGTGACGACGATGAGCCGCCACGTGGGTAGGGCTGGCTCTCAGAGCCGGCCGTCACGCGAGCGCCGCTGACCTGACGGTGACGGCCCGTTCGGAGAACGGGCCCTACCCGGCCTCGATTCTTCCAGCCCACCGCGGAGCAAGGCGATGTGTGCCCCGCCCTTCATTCTGAATGTTGAATGTCGCCGAACCCGCCTGAATGCCTTTCAGGTGCGGCCCCCTGCGGAGCAAGGCGGTGCCCGCCCCGCGCTTCATTGTGAATTCTGAATGTCTACGAAGCCGTCTGGATGGCTACACGTACTCTGCGAACCGCTTCTGGGCGCGGGCGAACACCCGCCAGCCGGTCGCGAGAGACACCGTGGCGAGCACCGTGAGGATCGCGAAGGTGGTCAGCGACGGCACGGTGTGCGTCGTGACGATGCCCTGGTAGGCCGTGATGAAGTGCAGCATCGGGTTGTACTGCAGCCAGCGGCGCAGGGTCTCGGGCGCCATGCTGGCGGCGTAGACGATGGGCGTGAGCCAGAACCAGACCTGCAGGGCGACGTCGAGCAGGTGTCGCGCGTCGCGGACGAAGACGTACGCCGTCGCGAGCAGCAAGCCCAGCCCGGCCGTGAACGCCGTCTGCAGGATCACCACCGGCAGCAGGGCGAGCCACGCCACCGACAGACCGGCACCCATCATCAGCGCGGTCGGCACGAGCACCGTGTACATCAACGCGAACTGGACCAGCGCGGAGGCCACGGCGGCCATCGGCAGGACGGCCCGGGGAAACGCCACCTTGCGGACCAGGGTGCCGTTGTCGGTGATCGAACTGGTGGCGGCGGCCAGGGCGCTCGTGAAGAACATCCACGGCAGCAGACCGCTGAGCAGGAACAGCGGGAATCGCTCGATCGGCACCCGTACCACGTAGCGGAAGGCGAGGGTGTAGACGGCGACCATCACCAGCGGGTGCAGCAACGACCACGCCACACCCAGCAGGGAGCCCTTGTACTTGACAGTGAGATCGCGCTGGACGAGACCGCGGAGCAGGCCGCGGTAGGCCACGAGGGCGCGGAGATCGTTGGCCGCCACGGCGGGCCGAGTGTAGCATGCACCCAGTGATGCAGGTGCCGTTGCTCGATCTCGCCGCCCAGTACGCCCCCATCCGTGACGCCGTCGTCGAGGCCGTCACGCGCGTGGTCGACACGCAGAAGTTCATCCTGGGGCCGGAGGTGGAGGCGTTCGAAGCGGAAGTGGCCGCTTACCTCGGCGCCAGGCATGCCATCGGGGTCAGCTCGGGCACGGATGCGCTGCTGGTGGCCATGATGGCCCTCGACCTCGGGCCCGGCGACGAGGTCATCGTGCCGACCTATTCGTTCTTCGCCACGGCCGGCTGCGTCAGCCGCGTCGGCGCGACGCCGGTGCTGGTGGACATCGACCCGGTCAGCTACAACCTCGACGTCGAGGCGGTGCGACGGGCTCTGACGCCCCGAACGAAGGCCATCGTGCCGGTGCACTTGTACGGCCAGGCCGCCGACATGACCCCGCTGCTCGCGCTGGCCTGCGACCATGGCCTGCAGGTCATCGAGGACGCCGCCCAGGCCATCGGCGCCACGCTGGACGGCACGTCCCTCGGCACGCTCGGGCGCTTCGGCTGCTTCTCCTTCTACCCGAGCAAGAATCTCGGCGCCGCCGGCGACGCCGGGCTGGTCACGGTGGCTGACGACGAGATGGCAGCCCGGGTGCGGCTGCTGCGCGTGCACGGCGCGCAGCGGACGTATCACCACGAGAAGGTCGGCGGCAACTTCCGGATGGCGGCGATGCAGGCCGCCGTCCTGCGCGTCAAGCTGCGGCACCTCGAGGCATGGACCGAGGCGCGCCGGCGCAATGCCGATCGCTACCGCCAGTTGTTCGCCGCGCTGGCGCCTGAGGCCCCCGTGACCCTGCCCGTGGAACTGCCGGGCCGACGGCACATCTACAACCAGTTCGTCATCCGCGCGGACCGGCGCGATGCCCTGCGTGATCATCTCCGGGCCCACGGCGTCGGCTGCGAGATCTACTATCCGGTGCCGTTCCATCTGCAGCCGTGCTTCGCGTTCCTCGGTGTTCCTGCCGGCGCGCTGCCGGTGTCGGAGCAGGCCGCGGCCGAGACGCTGGCGCTACCCATCTACAGCGAGCTCACAGCGGTCCAGCAACAGTACGTGGTCGAGACCATCGCCGCGTTCTACGCCCGGGCCTGAGGTCCATCGACGTGGCGAGGATTGAGATCGAGGCGCCTGGCGCTCCAGCGGATCGCCCTGCGACCGGGCCGTGGTGGTGGCCAGGCACCACCACGCAGATCTTCATCGGCCTGGCCGTGGGCATCCTGCTCGGCGCCACGGTGCCGGACCTGGCGGTGGCGCTCAAGCCCCTCGCCGATGCGTTCCTGCGCATGATCAAGATGATCATCGCGCCGCTGCTCTTCAGCACGCTCGTGGTCGGCATCGCCGGCACCGGCGACATGAAGGCGATGGGCCGCATCGGCCTCAAGGCCATCATCTACTTCGAGGTCGCCACGACCCTCGCGCTGGTGCTCGGGCTCGGCCTCGTCAACTGGTTCCAGCCAGGCGCCGGCGTGACGCTCTCGGGCACGGGCACCGAGGCCGTGGCGGCGATGGCCACCCGCCAGCAGACGCTGACCGAGGTCTTCCTGCACATGTTCCCGACGTCGATCTTCGACGCCATGGCTCGCGGCGACATCCTGCAGGTGGTCGTGTTCGCGTCCTTCTTCGGCGTCGCCCTGGCCGGGGTGGGCGAGAAGGGGCGGCCGGTCCTCGACTTCCTCGAGTCGGTCGCGCAGGTGATGTTCCGCTTCACTGCCTACGTGATGATGTTCGCGCCGATCGGCGTCATGGCAGCCATCGGCGCCACGGTCGGTGGCCGCGGACTCGGCATCCTCGTCACCCTCGGCAAGCTGGTCGGGGTGATGTATCTCGGGCTGGTGATCTTCCTGTTCCTGGTCATCGGCGGCGTCGCGCTGCTGATTCGCGTGCCGTTCTTCACCTTCCTCAGGGCTATACGCGAGCCGTTCCTGATTGCCTTCACGACCGCGAGTTCCGAGGCGGCCCTGCCCAAGGCGCTCGACGTGATGGCGCGCTTCGGCGTGCCGCGCAACATCGTCGGATTCGTGCTACCCACCGGGTACAGTTTCAACCTCGATGGCACCACGCTGTACCTGTCCATCGCCAGCGTGTTCGTGGCGCAGCTGGCGGGCATCCAGCTGACGTGGAGCCAGCAGCTGATGATGATGCTCACCCTCATGCTGACCAGCAAGGGCGTCGCGGGCGTGCCGCGCGGGGCGCTGGTCGTGTTGACGGCGGCCCTCGGCAGCTTCGGCTTGCCGCTCGAAGGTGCGGCCATCCTGCTGGGGATCGATCAGGTGCTCGACATGGGGCGGACCGCCGTCAACGTCACCGGCAACTGCCTCGCCACGGCCGTGGTCGCCCGGTGGGAAGGCGTGCTGGACGACCAGCAGATCGCGAAGTTCCGATGAAGCTCCTCGTGGTGGGCGCTGCCGGGCAACTGGGCAGCACGTTCGTCGACGGCACCGCTCACGAGGTGGTCGGCCTGACGCGCGCCGACGTCGATGTCACCGACCAGGCGTCGCTCTTCGCGGCGGTCGATCGCGCCCGCCCCGACGTCCTCGTCAACTGCACCGCCTACAACAACGTCGACGGCGCCGAGGACGACGTGGCGACCGCCCTGGCGGTCAACAGCATCGCCGTGCGGGCCATGGCGGCGGCAGCCATCCGCGTCGGCGCGACGTTCGTGCACTACAGCACCGACTTCGTGTTCGACGGCGAGGCGTCCGCGCCGTACGACGAGGACAGCCGGGCGCGGCCGGTCAGCGTCTACGGGTGTTCGAAGCTGCTGGGAGAGTGGTTCGCGCGCGATGCCCCACGGTGGTACGTGCTGCGCGTCGAGAGCCTGTTCGGCGGACGTCAGGCCAGGAGCAGCGTGGACAAGATCGCCTCGGCGCTGCGCGAGGGCCGCCAGACCCCGGTCTTCATGGACCGCGTGGTGACGCCCAGCTACGTGATGGACGTCCGGGACGCGACCCTGGCGTTGCTGGCGCGCGACGTGCCGTCGGGACTCTTCCACTGTGTCAACAGTGGCGCTGCGACCTGGGCCGAGGTCGGGCGACACATCGCCGACCTGCTCGGCGCGCGCCACGACCTGCTGACCCTCACGTCAGTGAAGGACGTCTCGCTGCGCGCGCGTCGACCGGTCTACTGTGCCTTGTCCAACGCCAGGCTCGCGCAGGCCGTCGGACACCCCCTGCCCACGTGGCAGGACGCCGTCAGCAGGTACGTGTCGACGCTGCCGACGGGGGCCGTCGCGTCGGCCCCGGGCCGATCCGCATGACTACGACCGTCGTCGCCGAGCGACGACCGCCGCAAGGCCAGTCGCCAGCAGTGCCCCCAGCGCTGGCTCCGGGACGGGCGGTGGGTCGAAGGCGATGATCAGGTCGTTGAAGTCGTAATCCGAGCAGGGCTGCACGGCCGGGTCGTGGCAGAAGGCGCTGGTCGGCTGCCCGAACTGATCCTCGAGGCCCACCCAGTAGCGATCCCCCTGCCGGAACACCACGAACTGCTGGAACCGCGACAGATCGAAGGCGCGTTCGAAGGCCTGTTCATCTTCGTACAGCGACGAGCCGCCATTGAACTGCGGCTCGGCGAAGTAGCTGAAGTACGCCCCCATCCGATTGAAGCGCGACTGCGTGAAGAACATCACGTCGTCGCCGAACCGGGTGTTGCGGTAGTAGAAGCCGAAGTCCGCGGCAGGCACGGTGACCCGCCCGGCGGTGCCCGGCGAGCCGTCGTTGGTCGTGAAGGGCCCGCCCAGGCCGAGCAGCGGGGTCCGGACGTCTGGAGCCCCCGCCTCGTACCAGCCGAACTCGACGGTCGACGACCACGCGGTCAGCTGGAACAACACCGTCCAGTCGAAGGTGAAGGGGCCCGTGAAGTAGAAATCGAGCGGGCTGTCCCCACCCGGCGCCGGCGCGCCCACGAGGCCGAAGTACTCGACGGGCGAGCCCGGGGTTGCGGGCTCGGGGTTGCTGATCGGCGAGGAGGCGCGTGGCACCCAGTCGCACGGCAGCCCGGCGACGAGCGTGCCCGCCGCGCATCGTGCGGCGCCGAGGGTGCCGGCACTGTCGTAGGAGGTGCGGTCCCAGTACCCGTGCGTGCCGACGCCGGTGCCGGACTCGAGGAGCTTCCAGGCCGCCGTTTGCCCGGGCGTGCCCTCGAAGACGAGGGACGCGGCCGTGGCAGTGACGGGGACGGACACCACGAGAGAGGCGGCGAAGACGCCGGCGGAGAAACGCATGACGATCTCCTGACAACCACCCGACCAGCAATGGACGGGGCCGACGCTTGGAGCCGGCCACCGGGTACTCGGACGCGTTCCCTGGAACGCGCCCGTCCTGTCTGTGACGGCTACTGTCGGCGGCGACGCATCCATGCCGCGCCGAGCAGGCCACCCGCCAGCAACGTCACCGATGCGGGCTCCGGTACCGGCCGGGGCACGATGCTGATGATCAGATCATTGTGGTCGTAGTCCGAGCAGGGCTGCAGGCCGCGGTTCTCGCAGAACGCCGACGTGATGTCGCCGATCTGATCCTCGAGGCCCAGCCAGAAGCGGCCGCTGGCGTCGGTGAACAACGCGAACTGCTGCTGCGGGGCCCCGCCATACAGCTGGAAGAACCCTTCGTCATCGAATCGCAGGTTGGTCTGCTGCCACAGGCCCGACTGCGGGTCCGAGAAGTACCCGAAGTAGTTGCCGATGCGGTTGAAGCGCGACTCGGTGAAGAACAGGATCTCGTCGGCCGGCGTGCTGCCGTATCGCGTGTTGCGGTAGTAGAAGCCGAAGTCCTGCGGAATGTTGGCTGACGTCCTGCCCTGCGGATCGGTGGCGCCGAGGTTGTCGCTGTACGGGCCCCGCGGCTGACCAGGCAGCGGCAGCAGCGGCGTCCGGTTGTCGGGGTTGCCCGCTTCGTACCAGCCGAATTCGACCGTGTTGTCCCAGGCCGACAACTGGAACAGCACCTCGAACGACAGCGCCCACGGCCCCGTGAAGTAGAAGTTGTCGGGCGTGTCGGGCGTGGCGCCGTCGGTCCGACCGTAGTACTGCAGGGAGCCCGGATCGGCCGTCACCGGATTCGAGAGCTGCTGGTACGGCGCTGGTGGCACTGGCGCCGTGAACGCCTTCCAGTCGCAGCTGCCCCCGGCGACGATGGCGGCGACGTTGCACGCACTGCCCACACCCTGTGTCCAGCTGTCGTAGGACTTGTTGTCCCAGTAGCCGCCCGCGCCATCACCGGCCGCCAGCGGGTTCACAGGCTTGAAGTCGGCCGTCTGACCGGGGGCCGTGGGGAACAAGACGACGCTGCCAGCGTGCGCGACACTCGGGAGGGCGACGGTGACGGCGGCAACAACAGTGAATGCGAACAGCTTGGACATGGACTTTGGGGCCTGGGGAGCCGCCACCTGCGTCATTGCAACCACGGTGCCACCTCTGAGGAAGGGCCGGGGCGTGACGCGCAACGTCACGGGAATCCGACCAACAACCAGTAAACGCGCCGACATGCCTCTACGAACCGATGCAGGGTCGGCAGGACAGAATCCTGGAAGTCACCTATACGGCTGACTCTAGGTGCGCTTCGGGGAACTTCCTGCGCCACACGCGATAACAATCATCGAGGGGGCGATCGCTGCGATTAGACGCGGGACGGTCACATTTAGGTGCAGGCTTACGGATGGCCAGTCCGACCACACGAAGGCTAACGCCCCGAAGAATGAAGTAGTTGCGAGGATCGCAAGAGGGCCCATCGCGACCGATTTCCGGTGCACCCACAGCAGGATGGCGAGGCCGGGCCACAATCCGCCCCAGACGCCGACATCCAGCCATTCCCCGACGTACGCCGCGGCGATCGGCCCCACGCGTTCCACCGCGCCAGACAGCCCCGGCCACTCGTAGGCCATCCCAGGTGGGGCACCGTGCCACACTGCCCACGCCTGCCACCCGAGAGCCACGGCGATGGCCGGCACGGCGAATGCGCCTCGCGACCACCGACCGGCCCGCCACGCGCTCATGGCCCCGGCCACCGCCACGGCCACGAGTCCTTCCTGCTTCGTGCACGCCACGACCACCGCCAGCGTCACCAGCAGCGGCTGCCAGATCCCCGTCTCGTCGTCGTCGCTGCGCCAGACGATCCACAGCAGCGCCGCCAACCCGCCCGCCAGCGGACCATCAGCGTAGCCGCTCGTATAACTGCCTTCGCCGACCAGCAACCGGGGTGCCGTCACCAGCAAGAGGACGGCGGCGGTCGTCCACGCCGCCGATCGTGTCCGCTCCAGGACCGCAGCCGCGACCAGCAGCCACACGGCGGCGCACCACGCCGCTGGCAGCCACTTGATGGCGCGCTCGTCCTCGTCTGGCTGCCAGGCGCGGACCCACGCCATGGCCAGCGGCACGTGAAGCGGGTAGTCCGGCGCCGTCCACGATCGCGTCGGATCCGCCAGGGCCGTCGACGGCATCGCGCCGTCGCTCGCCGCGAGCATCCGTGCCTTGTGGTACCAGACCACGGTCCCGTCCCAGCCCAGATGCGTGCGACCGGCGACCCAGGTACTCCAGACGATGGCCGAGGCCACGACCAGGAGCACCACGAGCGGCGTGCGCGGGCCCCGACTCAGAGGGAGTCGCCAGCGGCGCCACGCCACCCACGCGGCCGCCATCATCGTCAGCGCGCCGATGACCGGCACGCTGCGAGCCGCCGGCACGCCCGCCGTGCCCCCTGCCAGAAAGGCGACGCCCACTGCGAACGGTCCGATGGCGCCACCCAGCGCCAGCGACGCGATGAGGGGCAGGCGCTCGGTTCGCGGCCAGCACAGACCCACGACTGCGATGCCGGCCGTCCACGCCACACCGATGCCGAGCAGCACGCTTCCGCTCACCGTGTCGTGACTCCGCCACCCGTGCGATCCGTGTCCTCGAACGCCGAGGCGCAGAGCGCGGCCGGGTCCTGCGAGGGCACGCCGGGCGACACGTGCACGGGACGCACGGTGCCGGGTCGCAGGTCGATCCGCCAGGTGAAGACCGGCGGCACGTGCGGCGCACGGAACTGCTCGACCTGCGGGACCGGCGCGCAGGCGACGTACGAGACCTGCCGCGGCCACAGGTGCATGGCGATCACGAAGTACGCACTGGCGAGGTGGTCTGCCGGCGTGTGTGCGACGACGACGCCGGGCGACAGGGGCAGAGTCCCGGCGATGGCGGCGAGGCGGTGCGCCGCATCCGGGAAGGGGAGGGCCTGCATCAGCACGTCGCTGCTTGGCGACCGGCTGGCCTCGTGGCCGGCGGGCAGCGCCGGCCACAGGCGCGAGAGCGGCCAGGCCTGGCTGATGACGATGGCCACGACGAGGAGCAGGAGACGGCGTGGCATCGCGTTGGGCGCCGTGCTGCGCGCGCGCGGCGGATGGTAGCATGCGCGAGCATGCAGAGAGACCGTCGACGCACACCCGCTTCCGCGGTGAGCGTGATCATTCCCACGGTCTCGCAGGCGGGGCATCTGGCCGCGTGTCTCGCCGCGCTCCGGCCGGCCCACGCGGCCGGCCACGCCGTGCCGGAGGTGATCGTCGTCCTCAACGGCGCGGCGCCGGCCGTGCGTGCCGTGGCCGCCGCTGCCCCAGGCATCCGTGTCGTCGACAGTGCGATCAATCGTGGCTTCGCCGGCGGGTGCCAACTCGGGGTGCGCGCCAGTACGACGCCCTTCGTGATGTTCCTCAACGACGATGTGTGCGTGTCGCCAGGGTGGCTGGAGCCGCTGCTGGAGACGATGGCGGAGCGGCCGCGCGCCGGCGCCGTCGGTCCTCGCGTCCTCGGGGGCGACGGGCGCGTGCAGGAGATCGGCTCGATCATCTGGCGTGATGGCACGACCCGGCCGTTCGGGCGCGGCGAGGCCCCGGACTCACTCGCGTGGCGGTGGCGTCGTCGGGTCGACTATGCCTCTGCGTGCGCGCTGCTGGTGCGGCGCGAGGCCTGGGACGCCATCGGCGGCTTCGACGAGGAGTTCCACCCGGCGTACTACGAAGACGTGGACTTCTGCCTCGGTCTCGACGAGGCGGGCTACGAGGTGTGGGTCGACCCTCGCAGTGACGTGACCCATGCCGAGTCGGCGAGTTCCACGTCGCGATTCAAGCAGTTCCTCTTCGCGCGGCATCATGCGCGCCTCGTGGCGAAGCGGTCGTCCCTGCTGGCGTCCCGCGTCCTGCCCCCCACCGACCCGTCCCGCGTCCGTGAGGCCGAGGAGGCCGCCGCGCGGCGGCTGGAGGGTGATGGTCCGCGCGTGCTGGTGCTCGACGACCGCGTGCCGAGCCATGGACTCGGGTCCGGATTCGATCGCATGGCCGACGCGCTGCTCGGCCTGGCGCAGGCCGGCGCGCGGGTGCGGATGCTGCCCACCGAGGTGCCGGCGTCGTACACGCCGGTGCTGGCCGCCGCGGGTGTGGCGGTGATCGACGGGCGTGTCGACGAGGTGTTCGAGGCGGAGGCGCGCGCCAGCGATGTCGTCGTCGTCTCGCGTCCCAACAACGCGCGGCGCGCGTGCGAGGTGTTCGCACGTCTCGCGCCGGCCGCTCGCCCGCGTCTCGTCTACGACGCCGAAGCGCTCTACCATCGGCGGCTGCTGCGTCAGGCCCATCTCGCCACGGGCGATCTGTCGCGCGAGTTGCAGCGGCAGGCTACCGAGTGGCTCGAGGCCGAGGCCGCCATCGCCGAACGGGCCGACGAGATCATCTGTGTCTCGCGGGACGAGGCGGCCTTCTTCGAAGCCCGTGGGGCCGGCCGCGTTCGGGTGGTCACGCCGTGGCTGTCTCGCGCGGCCCTCACCGCCTCGACGCTCGCGGGCCGCGCCGACATCGGCTTTGTCGCGGGCTGGCTCGCGGGCGCGGGGTCGCCCAACGGCGACGGCCTGGCGTGGTTCGCGACCGAGGTGCTGCCGCTGGTGATCGCGGAGGTGCCGTGGGCACGGCTGCGGGTGACCGGCACCATCCCCCCGCCGCTGGATCGCCTGCAGGGGGTGCATGTCCGCGGCGAGGGCTTCGTGCCGGACCTGGCCGCCTTCTACCGCCAGTTGCGCGTGGCCATCGCGCCGCTGCGGTTCGGCGCCGGCGTCAAGCTGAAGACGCTGGAGGCCTTGCAGTATGGCGTCCCGGTGGTGGCCACGACCGTTGGCGCCGAGGGACTCGAGGGGCTGCCGGCGGACACCGTGGTCGTACACGACGACCCCGTGGCGTTCGCGGCGGCTATCGTGACTCGCCTGCGGGACGTCGACGTCTGGCGGGCCCATCGCACGGCCATCGAGGCCGCGATGGCGGCGGTGCCGGTGGCCACCGATTGGGCGGCATGGCTGGCCGATCTCACCCTGGAGGGCGTCGGTGTCCGTCACCCGGTATAGCCGCGCGATCGACCTGCAGGATCTGGAGAACGTCCACACCCTCGCGGTGCTCGCGGTGCCGCCTGGGAGTCGGGTGCTCGACCTGGGCGCGGCCGACGGGGCCGTAGCGTGCGCCTTGCGCGACCGCGGCTGTCAGGTGACCGCAATCGAGCGCGACGCGGAGGGCGTCGCGGCGTTGATCGCCCGCGGCCTGACGACGATCCAGGCCGATCTCGACACGCTCGCCGCGGACGCCGTGCCGCCGGCCGCCTTCGACGTGGTGCTGATGCTCGATGTCCTCGAGCATCTCGTGGATCCCGGGGCACTGCTCGCCCGGACACGCGCGTGGCTGGCGCCAGGGGGACGGGCCCTGCTCTCGGTGCCCAACGTGACCCACGGCGCCGTCCGCCTCTCCCTGTTGCAGGGGCGCTTCCCGCGCACCGACGTCGGTCTGCTGGATCGCACCCATCTGCATTTCTTCGACCAGGACTCGCTGCAGGCGCTGGTGACCGGCGCGGGCTTCGGCGTCCTCGACCTGCTCACCGTCGAACGCGGTCTCGAGGAGACCGAGCTGGAGCCCCCCGCGGCCGGGGTACCCGCGGGTGTGCTCGAGGCCGTGGCGGACGATCCGTTGTCGCGCGTCTATCAGTTCGTCGTGATCGCCGCACCGTCGGCGGGCCCGGCGGTCGGCGGAGGGTTGCTGCAGGTCCTGCTGTTGCGCCTGCGCAGTCAGCAGGCGGCCTACCGTCGTCTCGAGGACTTCGCGGCGCAGGCCGAAGCGACCGGCCGCGCCCGCGAGGACGCGCTGACGGCGGAATTGCGTCGGGTCGCCGAGTATGTCGCGCACCTCGAGGCCACCCTGCGCGACCATGAGACCCGGGCGGCGTCGACCCACGCCGCGCACGAGGCCGCGTTGCTCGCGGCCGATGCCGCACACGACGCCGCGGCGGCCGCCATCGACGCCGCGCACGAGGCGGCATCCGCTGCGACCGCACGCCAGATCGACCTCGAGGCCGACCGCGACATGCTCCGCCATCAGCTCACGGCGCGTGTCGAGGAACTCCAGCAGGCCAGTGACGCGATCGCCACGCTGCTGCGCGACCTCTGCGTGCAGCGCGAGTTCGCCGAGAGCCTGGCGGCGCAGGTGCCGCGGATCGCGGCGCGCGGCGGGGAGGTGCGTGTCCTCGACGAACTCGATCGGTATCAGGCCGTGGCGCCCACGCCCGACGCGGCAGCCACGCTCGCGGCGGAAGCGGCGGAGTTCCGCCGCCTGCAGGGGGCCGTGGCGTTCCGGGCGCTGGCCCGCGGTGACGCCTGGCTGCGCACCATGCCCTGGATCCGGGCGCAGCTCAGTCGACTGGCGCGCCGGCTGGCGGGCGCATCGAGGCGATGACCTCGGTCAGGACCTGGTCGAGGCCGACGCTCGGGGCATAGCCGATCAGGGCCGCGATGCGCGAGATGTCGGGGACCCGCCGCGCCATGTCCTCGAAGCCAGATTCGTAGGCCTCTTCGTACGGAATCTTCACGATGTCCGACGTGCTGCCGGTCATCGCCTTCACCTTCTCGGCCAGCGCCAGGATCGAGATCTCCTCGCCATTGCCGATGTTGAAGACCTGGCCGATGGCGCGCGGCTCCTGGGCGAGCGCCACCAGGGCGCGCACCACATCGCCGACGTACGTGAAGCTGCGCAACTGCTGGCCGTCGCCGTGCACCGTGATGGCGTCGGCGCGCAGCGCCTGTCCGACGAAGGTCGGGATGACCATGCCGTACTGGCCAGTCTGCCGGGGCCCGACGGTGTTGAACAGTCGGACGATGATGACCGGCAGACGGCGTTCCTTGTAATAGGCCAGGGCGAGGAACTCGTCGAGGGCCTTGCTGCAGGCGTAGGCCCATCGATGCTTGTGCGTCGGGCCCATGACCAGGTCGGCCTCCTCGCGGAACGGGAAGTCGGTGCTCTTGCCGTACACCTCCGAGGTGGAGGCCAGCACCACGAGGCGCTTCTTCTTGTTGGCTTGCCGGAGCAGCACCTCGGTCCCGTGCACGTTGGTCTCGATCGTCGCGACCGGCTCCTCGACGATCTTGCGGACGCCGACGGCTGCAGCCAGGTGGAACACGACGTCGGCGCCGTCCACCAGCTCCGCGACCAGCGGCTCGTTGGCGACCGAGTCGATCGTGTAGCCGAAGCGAGCATGCGCCTTCAGATGGGCGATGTTGGCCATCGCCCCGGTGGACAGGTCGTCCAGGACGTGAACGTGGTGTCCGGCGGCCAGCAGGGCATCCGACAGGTGCGAGCCGATGAAGCCGGCGCCGCCGGTGATGAGTGCGTGCATTTCTGAATGATCCTCTCGGGGCTGCAGACCGGCATGGGGCGGCCCGGACCCCCGTGCGTCCGGGCCAGCGAAGGTGTC